>Ga0116228_10000933_pt1 | contig 23613 bp, 18 predicted proteins | sample S1TSphfallax_2_FD_89694 | JGI IMG/M metagenome (GOLD analysis project Ga0116228, IMG submission 89694) | Host-associated microbial communities from peat moss isolated from Minnesota, USA - S1T2_Fc - Sphagnum fallax MG | ecosystem: Host-associated > Plants > Peat moss > Unclassified | place...
ACATCAGGAGAGAAAGCAGGGTTTTTTCAAATCAGAGCAACTCACCAGGAGCCAGCTGAAGGAGATTCAAGCGGTGCACGGAAACAATCTCCACACCCGGCACATTCCTGAACGACTTCACGAGCTTCGCACCCTCGGTGCCATAGACAACAAGAGGGCCGCGGCGAGAAACGTAGCGCCTGTTCCTCATTTTCCCCTTACCGGCGCGGATGTTATGGCTGGCCCTTACCTTCTCAACGTCCTCATACGCTCCAATTTTCTTTAGCAGCTTGACTGCAGCAGATGTCTTCTCAATGGACTCAACAGAGTTTTCGAGAACCAGAGGCACTTCCGGAACCTTCTCAATACGGTGTCCTCTAGCAAGAACCAGAGATGGAATGGCGGAGGCTGCCAATGCAGATGCAATGGCATACCTTTTCTGGTTCAGGTTCACCTTACGGTGCCATCGCCGCCAGATCTTGGTTGGAGCGAACATCCGACCACCTCGGCACATGTTGCCGAAAGCTCCCTGGCCTGCGCGATGCGTACCACCTCCTGGAACCCTAGGAATACGCGATACAGCTCTCCCGGTCCCCCATGACTCCGCAGAGGTCTGGTGCCCGGCTTTCGTGCTCACGGCGTAAGGCTGTCTCTTGTTCTTGGCAAGAGACGTGTGCACGGACTGCACCACATCTGGGCGAATAGGTGAGAGAAACACCGCAGGCAGAGTTGCCGAGTCGATTGCCGCATCTCCCTCCCCTCCTTGCACTGTTACTAGAGGTCGCGCGGCAGCCGCCATCGCTCCAATCCTTAAGCTGCAATCGGGCACAAAGATTCAGCCACCCTTATCGCAGACAAAAGAGAAGCAACTCATTGCAGCGACGCGATAGATACGAGAGAGAGACGAGGCCGTTTAGGGTTTCGCCAGGAACACGATCGTGGCCGTCGATATTAGGGCTGGACGACGAGATGGTACAGTTGACGAAATAATCATCAGCGACGTCAATTTTCGTCCGTCGTTTGTCAGTTCCAGAAGGCCTACTCGTTCGGACACGTATTCTGCAAAAATTCAGGTCGTTTTACATGGCAGAATAACATGGCAGAATAAACAGGCCAATTTTTAGTGGCAGAATCGGCAGGGTCGACCAATTCTATATCTAATCTCAAGCTCCAACACAAGCCAAAATATCATCTTTAAAAAATCCTCATATAAAAATTAGACTTATTAGAGTTATCCGTAAAAAGTGAGGCGATTAGGGGGCGAGAACAGCCAGTTTCGGCATAATAGGGCATCAAACGCGTAACTGGGAATGGAAATTTTTACAAAAGGAAAATAACTGGGAACCCAAACTAGTTTTTTCCACCAATTTTGGTGGTAAACTGAGTTTCATCCTGTCTTTCATTTTTCCTGAGCGCCTCCACTGCTGCTGTTACATATATTTGCAGTCAGTGCTCCTACCTGTACAACTACTATAGTTACTCTCGAACCTTGTGGATTAATTAAATGCTGAGTTCCAGCATTTAATACCCAGATTTAATAAAGTTTCATTACTTTGCGGATACCACTGAAAAAGAGGGGATAAGGGGGCGAAAGCAAGCAGTAGGAAATAGGGGGTGAAACAGAGGGTGACTTTGCGGATAAAATCTATCACCTAAACTGCTACACTCTATAATGAATCTAAACAGAATATCCTTGCCTACCAAAGGCAAGAAGGCCAACAACATATATCATCCACAACATATATCATCCAAAAAAACTGAGAGAAATTAGTTTTCTGAAATCCATCAACATCGATCCACAAAATGTATCATCCAAAAAATCTGATAGAAATGATTTTTCTCAAATCCACAAACATCCATCCATAACATATCATCCACAAAATTCATTGAAGTTAATTTTCTACAGACATTCATCCATTCATATCATCCACGAAAATTGATAGGTGTTATTTTTCTCAACGGAAAAAAACCATCGATTCGTGTCATCCACGAAATTGATTGAAGTCACTTTCTCATCCAAAAAAGTTCATACATTCATGTCATCCACGAAATTGAATGAAGTTATTTTCTCATCCAAAAAAATCATCTATTCGTGTCATCCACGAAATTGAATGAAGTTACTTTCTCATCCGAAAAGTTCATACATTCATGTCATCCAGAAAATTAATACCATTCAGGTCAGCCACTAAATTGATAGGAGTCATTTCTCATCCCAAGAAACTCATCCATCTTGTCCTCCAAGAAATTGACAGAAGTAACTTTATCATCCACAAAGATTCATTCATACATCCTTTGTTTCCTGGATGATGAAATTACCCTTTCTTCACCACCACCAGCATGGAGAGCCACACACACACACACAAGGCGAGGGGGGTGCGCCGGACGGATGAGGAGACTCCTGCTGCGTTTGCATTTCTCAAGATCACGGTCGGAAGGGAAACTAGCGCCCTTGTCTCCTTCCTCTAGGGGACCTGTTCACTTGCTGCTGCGCGATTTTCAAATGCGTCCATCGTCTTTTGCGTCTGCAGTCCGCGGAAATCGCGTCTGAGAACCCGTAGATGCTATTTTTCCTTGGAAAGGTGGAGAATTGAAGCTTTTTTGTTTGAGATGTTAGTCTAGGGAGAGTTTAGAGACATGAGGAGGGAGCTGTGTCTGTAGAGAGGGCCTTGAATGAATGGCGGCGGCTTGTGGATCGAACATGCTCTTTTGTAATTAATTCTGTGCGAGCTTGAATAGAAAGCGATGAATCAGTAGGGTTTGATTTTTAAGAGAGATGGAGAGTGGAGCTTCAGGGTTAACCAAGGATGCTTCTGATTCTGTCTGAGATACTCGGAAGGAATTAGTGGAGGGGGAGAGAATAGAGAGGAGCAATGGCAGGGTTAACGCTGTCAGGTAGACCAAGCATTTTGCTACAAGCAAGACGGTACTCATCTGGGAGCTTGTATGGAGGAGCATCGTTGCATTCCAGAGCCATAGAACGCAGTGTTGTTTATTTGAACCTTCTTCGTCTTGCGTCTTCCGCTTGCTGTTGTTCTTCGGCTTCTAGTGGTATGATACACAAATACACCTACGGCGGACGAGGAGGTGGAGTGGCGGTGCGGAGTAGTAGTAGGTGGATGCAGACGGGGCAGCAACAATCATCGGCAGCAGCAGCGCACGAGGGAGCTCTTCATGTGGCGTCGGGGTCGGCGCAGGCAGAAGTTGCTGTGGATAGGGGGATCACTATTGGACAGGTCGCGCTTCAGGGACCTCGTGAGGAGATGGAAGATGAAGTCGTGTTGGAGTCACATGGTCCAAACGGATTCGTGTACGCCGCGATTTTCGACGGTCACGCGGGATTCTCTTCTGCTCAGTTTTTGAGGTAGGCACAAAAGAAGCAAGTCAATCTCCGCTTGAAAGTGGTCTAAGTGTCAGTAAGAAAACATGATCAAGAACGGAAGCAGTTTCTGATTTTTAGTCTCATAAAATTGGAGCAGGGCTTCTTGAGAGGTGCTACAAATTGCCACAATCTTTTGTGGCAGTCATGTTGAATGTATTACGAGGTGTTTGGGCTCTGCACCAGCTCCAGCCATGGTCACTTTCCTCGGAGTATGTGGCACTTAACCGGAAGATTTTGGAAACCTTGTTAAAGATGGTTGGATTCATGTGGGCAAGACTTGTGAAGCAAACTGATGTGTGGTGACCTGCAAACTGGTGGTGGCTATGGTTACCAGAAAAACATGGGAACACAAATTGGGACCAGGCTGTTGTTAGTGTATGCTTTTGTTTTTCTTAAGATTTACTCTTAAGACAATTTTTGCAGAGGAACACGGTTTTCTGAAAAAATTGAGAAGAATATTTGTTGGCTAGAATGGGAACTTTTTCATACTTCTGATGTGCTTTATCTAATTGACATGGAGTATGTGTGACCTTTATGAAGGAATTTGAATTTTTGTATGGTTGGTCCACATGTTCACAGGGATGAGCTCTACAAGGAATGTGTAACAGCCTTGGATGGAGGTGCATTGTTGGAATCTAAGGATTTGAGTGAGGCAGAGGCAGCTCTAACTCATGCATTTTTGCATGCTGACAAACGGCTTCTTTCATGGTATGCAGTCTGTTGCCCCAGATTCCCTCTGTGGATTATAGCACAAGTGGTGAATAAGGAGGTACTAACCTTGTCTTAGAGATGCCCATACCACTGAAACAAACTTTCAGTGATGACTAATTTCACATGACATTACATTCTTGGACAACACTTCAAAGAATCCTCTGGCACAATTAGAGAAATATTGCATTTACAAACTGTGAGTCCAATCTGGATTATTACGTTCCTCAACATTGTGGGGGATATTGGAACTTGCATTTGCTTCCACCATCTATTCATCACTCCAGTACTGCACAGAACAGAGGGCTACAGGTGATGGACCATACAGCCTTATGCAAATTGTCTGTTGACAGTAAATGCATTTACCATATTTAACAACTTGTACAGATTCTACTGGGTTTCTTGTTTGATTTCTCAGTGTGCTTCGTTTGATGGGTAATATGGCTGTAGGTTGGAAGAGACTCAAATAGGGCCAGAGGTTGACTCAGGATCAACAGCAACCGTTATGTTTATCCGCTCTGATCGGTTGCTACTAGCCCATGTGGGGGATTCACGTGCGGTGGGTAATTGCTTGCACCATCTCCTTCTGTCTCTCTTGATCCCTCTCTGTTCATACCCCTCTTGCTTTGTTCAATTTCATGTGGCTGACGATCACAATGTTATCTTTGGTGGTGAAAGTGGGTAGTGCTTCTTTTCACTGCAGTGGTGACAGGATGGTTTAATCATATCTCAGAAGGAAACTGAATGCCATTGCACTATAAGCCTCTTCACAGTATTCTTGGCCAATGTTCTTGGCTAATTGTATGCAAATGCCAGGGTGTTTGTGGCACACTGTATATGAAAGCACAATAATCTTCACTTCTGCATTATAGTTCATGCTGGCTTAAAGTTGTTATCAACCAGTTCAATAAGAATATGTAGGGTCAATTTGCAGAGAGTTAGCTGATTAGATTTGAATGTGTGTGAAGCGGAAATTGTTACAGGTTTTGAGCAGGGGGGGAAGAGCTGTGGATCTCTGTTCAGACCATCGACCATATGGAAATAGCAAGTCCTCTATGGCAGAGGTTAAACGAATTCAGGCAGCAGGTGGCTGGGTGTGTAATGGCAAGACCAGAATCTCTCCCATTCAGTCTGCTTGCATGAAGCTGCAATCAAGTATACCTGCCAGTCACTTCTTACTAAAGAACAGCAATTGGTTCAATATGTGTATCCAGGTCAGCCATGGACGAGTTTGTGGGTCTCTGTCTGTTTCACGTGCCTTTGGAGATGTTCCATTCAAGTCACAGAAGAAAAAGTAAGTACTCTTAATCCTATGGCTGGGCTAAATGTCCTGATTCTATTTTGATGAATGTCATGGGTGCTGAGCTCAGCCTGCTTGATTGCAGGATGATTGAAGAGGGAATAAAGGAAAGACGCTGGACCGAAGCATTTGCATCCACGTGAGTTTCTCTGAAAGTTGCAACTTTTGTGCTGCTTTTTGTTGGACTTGGGTAAATACTGGTAGCCATCATTGTCATAATGCTCCTCAAATACATGATGTCTGGTAACCTGCAGGCCCTCCCTCTACACCTCAGTTGGGTTTCTGTGTTTGATGGGCGTAAAGATATGTATTTGTGTAATCAGGAAAAAATTGGATGGAGAATGGCTAGTGGCTTTACCGGACACAAGTCACATGTATGTTGAAGAAGACATGGAGTTTATCATTTTAGCTTCTGATGGTCTTTGGGATTCATTCAAAAGGTAAGTCTAGTCCACATTTGCTCATGAGTTCATGATTTGTCTTCAGGACTTACCAAACAGTGATAACATACACAACAGGGTTTTATAGTGAGATGCCTCAATTAGTTGCATCCGGTATTTCTAGTAAGAACTTTGGTGATAGATCTTCTTCCTATTGGAAATCATGCTTGTGTGTCTTTAAGACAGAGCAAGTTTAGAGTGTCATTTTCACTAGTGTATGTAGATACGGAGTTAAAAACTCACATACCTTTGTACTGGCAGTGCTGATGCTGTACAATTTATCCGAAAGAAATTGAGGGAGCATGCTGATGCACAGGTAAATGCCAATTTGATTTGTAGGTATGCAATTACATATGCATGTGTTCTTGTCTGAAAGTTCAGAAAGGATCTGATTTGTGGGGATGATTTTACCTTCTTGGTAAAGAGCTCTGATCACCAGATTGTTGTGGGTTGTCAAATCCAGCATGCAACTGAAGAAATCGCCAAAGAAGCTCTGGTGAATCTCCCCTCTTCTTTCCAACTTCCATGTTCTGCTGCTGAATAATTGGAATGTTACTTTCATATTCTTCAGGCAAGCCTACTTAGTAAAGTTGCTGCTCATAATATCTACTTTCTTTCAGCCAGTAATTGTGGGTATTCCTTTGCAGATGCGTAATGGACAAGACAATGTTAGTGTCATTGTAATTGATTTCGGGTAACAAAACAATCCTCCTTGCATTGTTGCTTCAGATCTCTCAAGTTGCAATTAACATGCTTTTCTATAGAGAGCATTATTGATGTTCTGAAGGATTTTGCAGGAAAGTGCAAGCAGATGGAGCATCGCAGAATCCCTTTGGGTTATCAAAATGGTGGTGATGAAACCAGAATCCAGAGATTCTCATAGGCACTTATCAACAGATTCAATTAACAACATAATCCTCCATGCCAACCTGTGGTTGTCATTTCAGACCCACTTAACTGAGTTCCTTTGTATTTGTCAACATATCTCCCCAAAGACTTGAAGATGGTGAACTTTGGTAGCTTCAGTCTCCATATTGACTGGAAGAAGGTGGGAACTTGATGAATTCTTGTAAGAGCCCCTGAAAAGTCTGTGTATATGTCCAACTGTAGAACTGTTCCTACATTGTTACACAAACAGGTTGATTGTGCAAACAGAATTCATTAGTCATCTCAGGCTTTCAAACAACAAGAACAAAGCAGGAGGAGACATGTTCTGTAACAATAGCAGTTAGCAATAGGTGAAATGTTCTAGAATTTGCAATATGGGACAGATTATTCTTTTGTTCGTTCTACAGTCCAAATTCCTGAGGCTGTGAGGCAAAGAATCATCGATTCCTTTTCTGCTATTTGGTATGACAAACTGTGGTTTTGAAGACTACTTCCTATTACTTTTGAGCATTGGGAAATGCTATATAACAATGCTTCTTTTTACCGAAGTGGTAGTGCAGAAGGCTCAATTTCTGAGTGTCAAGTGCACAGTCTGCATGTCATCCTAAAATCCATTTGGTAGCTGGCTGTCAAAACCCTGTGCATGAGCCTACTATTGTGGTCTGGCCTAACTCACATCTATGAAGGTGAGTGCTTTCTGATGCCATAGCTTTGCAGCTCATTGCAAGCATATTTGTCTGTGTGGTGGGTGAGTTCCATACTTTAACTAAAACAAAATATTGGACACACTTTGTTTGATTTATGGTGCGGTGTGTGCACTAAGTTCAGCTTGGTAAAGAGAGATGCTTTGCAATGGTTTCAGGCATGATGATTGGATTTCCATTCTGTTGTCTAGTCTATGTTTTGTCTCTGCAGTCTGTGTCTGTATGTTTTGTCTTCCTTTTCTGTGTGTCTGTTTTTTTTTTCCCCTTTTCTTTTCTTCTCTTTTCTTTTTGTAGTTTTCCCTAGTGTTGTTGCTTGTTGCTAAAGAGTATCATGACTGAGTCCTCTGGTTGCTTCTGGACTTGCACCAGAAACTCAGGACATACGTTAGTGTTTACACTGGCCTATACCCACCGCATGGAACTGAGTTATGTCAGTGGGGATGTTATGATAGAGAGGTCCCTATCTTACATGTTACTGTTGATGGTCCCTGAACAAGCGAAAGACTCACTGCTGTTCATACTACACGTGTATTCTTTTTTGCTTTCTCGTTCTTGTTTTGTCTCTGTCAATGTATTATCTTTTGTTCTCAGTTTTTGAAGTCCTTTTCTGGGAAGTCTTTCTATAACTCAGAGAAGAAGTTTTAAGCTTGTTCTGGCTTTTCTTAATTGTGAGAATGGACAATTCTCGATTATTCGTATGAGAGATATATGTTCCTTTCTGTTCTTTGTAAGGTTAAACATGGATGGTTTTGTAGGCTCACTTGACCTCTTTCTATTCTGGATGCTCTTTGGATTTTGGGTCTCTTGTTGATAAACCAATCCATCAGCATATGCAGTGTTTGAAATGAGGTAGAAGGTCTGGGAGATTGAATGACTTTATGTTCAGAGTTGCTGATGTTGAAGAGACCGATGAGGTTTCATTTGGTGGTGTTTCTCTCACTTTATGATGAAGCAGAAGCTTTAGGTGATTACATTTGGATTAGGTATGTCAAGATCCTCTTCACTCAAATTTTCCTCCTCTTTTAATTATCAAGTACTGGTAACGTTGGTAAACTGGTTTCAATCCCGGCAACGCTATAATGGACATACATGGTGACAATCCACAATTGCCACCAAGAATCAACATAAATATGATACAAGATTAACATACATCTGGATCATATACTGATGAAATACAGATCGGTGGATGCTTTTAATCACAGATTCAAAAATTGATCAACCCTAAGCAAAATGAAGAAGACTTCAAGATTCAAGTCCTCACGCCATGCATAATAACTGCGAGAAAGTGTGGCTGGTACAAATAAACACCCATCATGGACTTCAAAACATATATGAAAGAATTATATAGTACATGTTTTATTCCGATTCTTATGGAATGCAAAACAATGATAGAGAATCTCTAGACTCAAATACCGTACCCTAAGGTCAGTTTTGTCATTAAATAATCCTCAAAATAGTGAAATGAAATTTTGAGGAAATATGCAATCGACAAGTTGAAAATCATCATAATTATCATAGGCTACATCTTGAATAATTTCACTCCTCATATCACAAATTCATAGTAGATGATGGAATTTTGTTTTTCAATATTCAAAAAGAAAATTCATTTAAAAAATAAAATAAAAAATAGTTGTTTTGTTAATGTGCAAACTGACCCTGGGCTACGAGATATATATATATATATATATATATATATAATATATATATATATACCAATAAATAAACAACACAAGTAATGTGCCTGGAGCCTATATGTTAATATGAGCAGCACCCTGATCAGAACAAGCCTATAATTCTATTACAACAACTAAGTACCAGTTTATTGAAGTTAACTTAAAACAAGAATTCAAGGCTCTCATTCTAACAATCTAATTGGCACATATGCTTTTTTCTCATCTGACACAAGCCTACTCCAGTTTCAGCACTTTTCATGTACATTGTGAATTGAACTTGGGAATTGCATTGCAAAGGTTACAAAACATCAACTCTTGAGTCCAACATAATTTTCCTCACAAAATTTGTTTAGTGAGAAAGGTGGCCCAACTATACAATGGCAAAATTTTCATTACTTACAAATTTCTCCCTTTTGTTTGATTTGAAAATTTCTGCATTGCCCCAAATAAGGCAAAAGTGAATTAACTCAAGTGGGTTGAGCATTAGGTACCTTGGGTTGGGCATGGACAACCACTTGCCACATCTTAAGAAGAAGACTATCAAGATTTTCAACTCCATTCACATTCAATGGGAGAAGGCATTTTATTGCACTATTAGCCAACCTTAGGAGTCAACAAATTTACAAAATTTTGAAACAAATGCATAATAACATGTACATGTGACTTACACATCCTTTGGGGCCGTCTTTGGTATAAGTTTGCACTGAGGACTCGAGGAGAATTACGTAGTAAATAAATTTATGAAATCATGAAAACTTCATCAAATTAGTATCACACATTATCAATATTTTGCTCTTTGCAAAAATTATTTAGACAAATATCCAAACTTGCATCAATGTGTGCATGAATACATCTCACAACTAAAACATTTAACTTTTTATAAGAGCCTCTCATGCAGTTAACAATTACAAAAGAAGTCTCGCAAATGCCTGGGCTTGTTATCTTTCACATTTGAACATTTGAAGGAATCATGATCATACTTTCTCTCCTAAAAGTTCTGCAGCAATTAATCATCCTAGTGCCTAAACAATGATAGTAAACATCACGAAACTCCAAGGTTGTGTACTTTGTTAAAAAGAAAACATCTATGACTAAAACTCAATGAACATTCATGATTCAATGAACATTCTTTTTCCCCCAATCTTTACCAAAGGCACAAAATTTAACCAATTTTGGCTTCATAGACAAGTTTCAAAATTCATTGGAATTAGTGTGACATGTGCCATTGAGCACATATTATTGTAATATTGAATTGTAACAACTTCTTTAGCCTAAGTCTGAAATCCAATCTTCATTTTATTTTTTTTAAATGCTGAATTTTCAACTTGACAAAAATTACTCAAAACTCAATACACGTTAGGCCACACCTTAGGTCTAAGACTTATGAAATCACCTCCATAAAACCTTACTCATTGAGGGTTTTTAAACAGTTCTAATCAGAGTGAACCCGAAACACACTAAAACCTTTCTAGTTTGGATTTTATTGGGTTTTCAACATGACGGGATTGTACAATATTCAATTACTCCTACATTTGTACACAAATTTGTCTAAACATGTTACAAAACCACCTATGATGTGCACGCCTAAGGCTATAGCATGATAGCAAAAATCTGCCCCCACAAGTGGGGCTCTATAGCAGCTCAACAGGTTATCATGTGTAGCAGTAATTATATACATAAATAATTTTTTTCCTTTAAATTTTTTCTGGCTAAAGTTCCCACGTCCTTGACTGTGTAGCACATTGCCATGAATTTTTTGTGCCATGAGACGTGGTGGGTGGGTGAGTGAGTGGGTCCAGGGGTTCTTAATAAGTAGTAGTAGACTGCAAGTACCTTCATGATCATCTATCTAGCTTGAATGATTCTGCTTGCTTTTTGTAAATTCCTCACCTCTTTCAAATCATCCAGGCTCTAGGAATCATAATATTGTGCAGCTGAACCTTTGATCTGATTCAGCTGAATTCAACAATTTGATAATAATTGTATGAGATCATGATACTAAGCTCTTGCATGGGGTGAATTAGCTTAGACTGATTAATGGGGGCTGCTGATCATGAATAATTATATACACTAATACAAATTGCCATAAAATAGATTCAGCAAATTAAAACAATTTTATGGCAATTTATGTATATGTATATGGTCCACCTGTGATGCTTGAAATCTCAAATTTATTGTGGAAAGGAGGCATTGATCGGGTGGGTGGGTGTTCATGGATTCTAGGAATGAAAATTCATGGCTTGCAGGAGTGATGAGGAGGCAAATTCAAGGATTGACATGCTTTCATCTCAGCAACAGTAGGAGTGTACTTTCAACAATGGCAGTGTGGGAAGTTGTTTTGGGTTTGGTGATGGTAGCAGGGACGCTAGGTCTGCTCTTCTGGCACTTGTTCTTGACCTTGAGCCCAGCTTATAGTGACAATCATGATTTCTCATCTGCAACCTCGTCTTTGGTGAGCTTTTTCCAGCCTACACTACCCAAGTTTGTGCCACGAGTTCGGGGGACTTCTATCCAAGGACTTTCTGCAGTGCAACGCTTCCGTTCTCATGTTGCTTGTTTCAGGTAGTAATTCTTTCCAATTTTTTTTCCATCATAGCAGTTGGAAGCACCATCTTCAAGCTGCTTGTTAATATATACTCTAGGACTGTTTCTACTAAAATCCTGGAAGTAATGTAATTTAGAAACTGTGTCTGTTGGATTTCTGTGTCTTGTAGTGAAGGTGGAAGGTGGGAATACAATGACACAGTCAGAGTTTTTGCAAGAAACATTGCCGGGGATCCGCATTCGGACCGGTGCGAGGTTAGCCATGTGGTTGCTATGAACGCCGTTGCTGCAAGCCAGGAGCAGGAGGTTGATCTCAACGCGTCTCAAAGGCCAAAAGAAAACTGGAACATGAGAGAGGCACTCAAATGGGAATGGCAAACTAACTCGAGCTGTCCTCTGTTGCCTTTCAACAGCAACGACTTTTGCAAGTAAGATGGGCAGCTATCTCAGATTCTCATGCACATGCAACTAATTTCACTAGATCTGCTTGGAAGCGACTAAGATTTTGATCTTGGACTCAGTATCTGCAGCGGATCATAACTGTTGGACCCCCCCCCCTTCCTTATTTTTTTCTGTTTGAACGGCTGCTGCTGCAGACAAATCGGTTCAAAAAGGAATGTGCTGATTGTGGGTGATTCCATCAATCAACAGATCTACTGGACACTTCTAAACAATCTGAACAAGAAAGTTGAGGATAGAGGATCTAGAGCACAGCCAGATGAAGAGATGGCGGAGGTGTGCAGTGATGTGCTTCCAGGAGGTGAAGGCTTCAAGCTTGGCTATGTTCGAAATGACCGCCTTTCTCTCATCCCCCCAGGAGTCTTCTTAAGCATTCCAGAATTTCATGAATTCCCATGGGTGCACTACTTGAAGCAGTGGGAAATCCAAATCCTGGTTCTCAACAGAGGTGCACACTACGAAGCAGACGAGGTCTATACCCAGGCCTTGAGAAATGCTTTCTCCTTCCTGCAAGCTCAATATCCTCACCTTCTTGTTGTGTACCGCGACACCCCTCCAGGTACATACCACTGTAGCACTGACTTTTCACTCTAGGATTCTGTTTAGGGTTTTTTTTTAGGGTTTGGGTTGTTCAGGATTGGGTTTAGGATCCTTATCGCAGGGACGCAGACCTAAAGTGTAGGGTAAATCCTCAGTCCTGCTAGGGTTTTGTTAAGGGCTTTTTTTTTGAAGGGCCATTTGTATGTTGCAGGGACTCAGACCTATTAATCTAAGTGTATGGTAAAACCCTAGGTTGGGAACATTCTCAAAATAAGGGGCCTAGAACAAAGCCATTAGCCAAGTTCAGCCCCCCCACATTTTGGCAATGTCTCATTGAGCTTAAATACCCAAATTGTAAGAGAATTAGCCATTGGCGGCCCGATCCCTGGTGTTGTAGGGGAACTCCCCAAATGCCATGGTTCCTTGTGCCAAATCATGCTGCAGGGCCAGCTGAATTGAATATTCTGGAAATTATTATTACAAAGTTTTGCCCAAGCTACAAATTTGGGCTACCCTATTTTTTGCCCTATGTAACCCTGTATATTGAATTAATTAGAAAAATAAAAAATGCACTTGATCAACATAAAAAAATTATAGATAAATTTCCAGAATTTAGAACCCCTCTAAAACAAAAGAACTAACCTTAAAAAGAGATCATCAAAATCCAATATAGCAACTAAGAAAGGCACTTTGGTAGGTTGACACAAAAGACTAAATTTTAGTTCAATCCCATAATATTTAATATAAGAAAACTTAGGAAAGGCACTATGGATTAGTTGGCTTAACAAGTAAATTTAAATAAGGAAAGTCTTTCATATCTAACTCGATTCAATCCCATTTACTCATTTAAATGAGGATGCATATCATAATTTGTTGATGACACCAAAAAAAATGTTATAATTGCAATGTGGGTTATGTATGATTAGAACGCTTTTATATATACAGATAGAATTTTATCTTCCTTGGATTATTCCAGCCCATATATGTGAACATGTCCTCACGTTTTTGTATTGATGATTAGAACCCTAAACCCTAAACTAGAACTCAACTGGGTTTACTTGTGCTTAGAGCTCTCTAGATATATACATTGAGAAATGTCCAATCCATGAAGCTTCCACTGCTCTTAACTTTCCTTTAAATTTGGTGTTTATTTTTGATATGAATTAATGGTCCCTGGAGGTTAATAACACAAATTGACACTTGGTTGACATCAGGTCATCATGATTGTATGAGCTTCAACGCTCCAATTCAAGAGCGACAAACTGGTGTAAACATGCCATATCACTGGGCTGATTTCCATGCCCAAAATTTGCTGGTCAAACCCATAGTGGAGCGGGCTGGTTACATTTACATGAATGTGGATAGCATGTTGAGTTTGAGACCTGATGGACATGTTGATGCTGGTGATTGCTTGCACTATTGCTTGCCTGGACCTTTGGATAGTGTGATCAAGCTCTTTTACAATATCCTCAGAGTTGTGGACAGTTGAGTCCACAAAGTCTACTTGCAACTTGGTGGCCATGGATGTCAGTCACTCAAACTATGATGAACTTTCTTCAATGTCCAGATCTAAGTTAATAGTTTTAAACTGATGCACTTTGTTCAATTCTCACACTAAGTAAGACTTGTTCAAATTGAGTGGAAATTATAGGAGTCTCCAGAGTCATTTTTGTGGACATTTAATTCAAATAATACCGAATTGGTTGACCTAGAAACAAATTTCTACCCTTCAAATATTAACCCTTAGTCCTTGAACCACATAATTAACACTTTGATTATCAATCACCCCAGCAAAATAAACTGAATCCAAGAAGCTTATTAATCCATGTTTAACCCAATGTTTAGTGTTACCAAGAACCTATCATGTGCACCATATTTACAACTATTCATATACACAATAATTTCATGAACTCCCTCACACATGTACATCAATCACATATTAGAATTAAAATGTATTGCACCTGAGATCTTGGTAACTTGTTTAGAAATTGAGAATAATGTGCATTCAGAATTGACCTACCATGGCAAACACCATGTTAGAATTGCAATGTACTAGATAGTTAAGAAAATTTGAGAATTGTTCTTTACAGGCTTTTTTATTTATTTAAACACTTCTTTTCAAAATCTCAAAATTTATAAATAAGTTGTAGATCTATTGAACATTATGAAAATCTAAAAGTGATCTTTACAATCATTTTTCACTTAGACATTGTTTTTTCGAGCACCAATCATGGATGAGCCCCTATTGATTCTTTTTTTATCAAATTGTGCCATTGGACAGAATTCATTAGACATCTTTTAAGTCCACTTAAAGATATACCTTAATTATCAATATTACGATTAGTTTTTGCCATATAGATTCAAATGTACACACTTTTATATAATGGATGTTCAATAAAAATGATATAAGATATACCATAATCAGAAAAATCAATTAAAATTGAGGTTTGATTAATATGATTTTGAAGGCAAACAATCCTTTACAAGTGTACCCTAATTTTATTAATGCATCCAATAATATTTAACATTTACTTTCTCAAAATTTTAAAACCTTTGAACTTCCTATTTGATAGTAGTAAAAGGTTGACCCAAGTTTTGACTATACAAATATTACACCAATTTTCATTGAGGACCAAATTACATTGAACAAGCTTAAAAGAAGCCAAATGCTTAAAAAGTGTCTGTTTGGACTAATTGTTTTTCACATATTAATGTACATATGTATTATGTACATGGAGTGAAAGTTTATTGTGTTCTTTCATTTTCTTTTTAATGGTACCCTAAACCAGGCATATATAAACACATGCTTAAAATCCCAACTTTTCCTTGGGATTCAATTGTATTGCAGAATACTTAAAAAATTTGTTTAGACATTCCTTTAAATTATTTTTTTTCCAAAAAAAAATTTTAAGATTTTTTTTCAAATTTTGACAAGAATTCTAAAACTTAGTCAAATTTGACATGTTATACATAAAATAATACCTTAACAATGTATTTACTTATAAAGACAAAAAAATTCAATATAAATGTGCTATTAAATTACAACATGTTTTAAGTGAGGGGTCCATCATATAAAAAAAGAGGTGATCCTTTTTGGTACCCAATCATGCTTAGACCGATATAAATTTATTAAAACTTTCACACTAGTTAAAACAATTCAAACATCCATTTGCAAGCTTATAGTTTCAAAACAATGAATAATACATATTTAACACCAGAAAAAAAGAAAAGATTACTGTCTAGTTTGAGGGGATTTGTCAGCTATTAAAGCACATCAAACATGGGACCATGCTTCCAAGTTCCAACATCCATATGAGTAATTCCTTCAAGTTTAGGTGACAATTCCTTTGAAAGCAATCCAGATTTAACCAGTGCTGACCAATCTGTAAGATACAGAAAATTTTGTGGAATACCATAGTACTGTTTATATATGCCTGGTTCCAGAACTGAATTATTACACTGTTACTGTGCATGCCATGGACAATGAGTCTGCAAGAAGTTGATTCACCATGCACTGATCCAGGATTCAGATTGAACACGAAATAATTAGTGCTGAGCACTGGTCAAAAGAGCTACAGTTTTGAACCAAATGAAGCATTCTGGAGAGGATGCTTCATGCAGCTGGAAGGTTTGAAATCATGCCACCCCTGAGAGCTGCAGAAGCTTGTGTACTGACTATTCTCATGATGGCCCAAGAGACAATGAGAGAGACAGAGAGAGTGTAGGAGGATCCGGAGTAGTGGTACTACGCTCATCTCCAGGAGTGGGAGCTGCAGCAGCTAGCCCTGCAACTACTGGGGATTGTACAACAAAAGATGATGATGTATTAGCTGCAGCTGGACCACTGCTAGAAGGTGTTGAATCACGTCCAGCTGCACTCTCCTGTGCTGCTGCTGCTACTGCTGCTGCTCGGTTTCTGTCCATTAGCAGCTGGCAATGATCTCTAATAGCAGAGTCAATTGTTTGGGTATCGACCAAGGACATACATGGGTAGGGTGGCAAGCTGCTGCTGATCATCATCCGATCCCCAGCTGCTGCTGCTGCAACCATATTGGTTTGTAACTGATGTTGATGCATGATCACGCTCGACTTCTTTAACCGAGAACTCGCGGACCCATGATGAGGATCGGAGTGGTGAGTCATGGAACTACTGGGATGTAACCCAACTCCAAGCCACCCAGCTGATACTGGAACTGGTGGCTCACCACTGTATGGACTTGATCTCATGGGACTCCTGATTACTGGGCAAGGTAAGGGTCGAATAGGTTTGGTCACCACATGACCGTTGTTTGCAAAATCCATCTGCTCTGACCTCAGCTGCTGGGGCTGGTAAAAAGAAGGTTGTTGTTGTTGTACTACTAAGGGAGCAGGATTATTGTCACTTTGGACGTACATACAAGTATCCTGCTCCGATCTATTCATGGACAGCTCTAAAGGAAAAGGAAGGAGGACATGAGGATTGTGGGTACTTACGTTTGCAGCTGCAGCTGAGATCTGATGATGATGAATAGCTAAACCGTTTGATGACTGCTGTCGCATGCAGCCAGACCTCCCAGCAGAATATGCTGTTTCAGCGGGAGTGTTCTGCTGCCAGTTCATGGACGTTGAGGGTGATGCAGCAACGGCTGGTAATGTGTGCATAGCAGAGATCACAGAAGAGCCATAATTCTGCAGCTGGTTTAAAGCAATATAGTGACCTGAGGAGGGCCAAATGAAATTGGCAGGGGGATTACAGAATACCGTGTTGCCTGAAATGGTACGTGACGCACCTGCTGGAAAGGGAAGAACCAAACTTTCAGTTGAGTTCATTGGGAGGGTTGTATTCCCTGCGATTTGGGCAGGTTGATTTGCAACAACTGTGGCAGTGCAGTGACTTTGATTTGGCTCTAATGCAGGAATTGGAACAATTCCATCAGTACTCATGCTGCGACAGCACTGTCTGAGACAGCTGACATTGTCAGCAGCTCCTGCAACTGGTAAACGGCAAATCGATGAGGTGCAGGCAGCTGGTGTTAAATGCTCGGACATCACCACGGTTGGGGCGATGCACGTCTCGTCACCAGTAGAGTGTCTCGAGAGATTCGGTTCCTCAGAAGTCCCAGGACATTCAGATGCAGCTGGGATTCCAAGGATGTTTGAAACCCTACGAAGATCTCCCTGCAAAACCGTCGTTATAGAATCGCGTTCTGTGAGACCAGTGCCCGTAATAGGGAATGATTTCAAGGCTCCGAACCTGTGTTGAAATTCAAGGCTACTTTGTACATAGAGAATCTCATGGAGATCATCTCATGAATAAATCAATTGACCTAATCCGAGTGAGCCAGTTGTTGCCACCCCTAAGCATGAGAATTGCAAATGGAAGTGCCTGGTGCCCAGGATTCAGGGCTAACCTGAATAGTTGTTACCGCGTGGCGCAGATCTACAAGCTGAGCTTCCAAACTTCTCTTGAAGAACCCAGTCTCGAGATGCATTTCTTCTTGCAAGCTTTGGTCCTGGATCATATAAGCGGATAAATTGTCAATGAGCATCCGAGTCTTCGAATGAACTGAAGATCCTTACTGTTTCGTAACAGACTTTTTCATGGGCTGGGCTATCTAAATTCTAGCTACTAACTAGGTCTACAAATGATCTGCCGAAACTACTTGAAATCAAGAAAATATTTGTGTAAGAAATTGTTTGAGGCACAAGATAATTCAAGGTAGAGGACTGAACTACAAACAATCGAATTTACCGGGGATGATGATCCATTTAGATTTGAGTAATGATGATATCAAAACATCTCCAGATAGTCTGGACTCTCTATAGTTCAAGCTTGACATGGGTGATGACCAATCTACCTCATTGAAGGTTTGCTGCAAGTTTCCTGGCGTCTCGAATCGGCCAGTCACAAAGCTTCCCGGAATGCTGAGATTGCGTAGTCCATAATTTCTAAGAGAATCGGGGACCCACAAAGTCAGCCGAGTTTCTCAGTTGTTAGATCAGGGTTTCCCTACATCAACAATTCACTAATCTTGTGACAGTTTCAATTCTACAGTACTGGGCCTCATGCAAAACCCTTGAATCTGCACAACATGCAAAACCCTTCGTACTTCTACACAACAGAAATTTCCTGAGCACATGATAAATAGGTTTAAACAGGATCAACTGGCAAGTACCCATGAGCATACATGTAGCAGACATGTCATAAATAGCATACATGTAAAAACAGGGTTTAGGACTACAAACTAGCATTCAAGGACACGTGAAGTTCCTTGAAGTGTAAAAGATGATTGGAAAACAACAAAGTTCATCAGATCCTAATATTTAGCAACTTGAATTACCAGGAGACAACTTGGGGGGTCCACCTTGTGGACCCTAAACACCGAGAGAGCAAGTACCTTGTGTTCTCATCCTGCAGCCTGTTCATGTGCTGCATTTGTAAGGTTGTCGATTCTCCTCTAACAATGTTGCTCGTTTCCATCCTAGGTCTCTGATATAACGAGAATTTTGATTACATGAGGTGTATGACACGGCTTTCCATTGTAATACCAACGAACTTCAGGGTAGCGTGCACATTATATACGAACTAGAGAACGTCTCTAGATAGCTAGAGTTGTTTAGATACATCTCCAAGTAGCATTTGTTGTAGACTCACCTCTATGTTGTCGTTCGATATTGCAATTTCATCTTCGGTTGCAGGTCTTGCACCCTGGAAGCCGTTTTCATGAAGAAGCCCGCCTAGTGTGGAGCTGGTTGGGTCCATCTGCAAGCTGGTGTTTTGAGGAGTACTATTTGGACCAATCTCTCTGTAGCCTTCCAATCTCCCAAGGAGCGCCTTCATTTCTCTGGAGAAGGAAACAGACCCATAACATACTATTAGACAAAGATAACCGCTCTCCAGAGGAACCTGCAAGCTGGAATGGTAAGGCCTTGAGCAAGGGTCCCACGAAACCTCTTAAGGGGAGGAGCCAGTCCAAGCTGACCATGCAATTGAAGATCATGCATTTTAGAGTACGAAGGTTTCTGATAAAAGTTTCTTAAGAATCTAGACAGACAAAAGCTTCACTTTGCAACAGAATATTCCAATGTACCTGCTCAAACTCTGGACAGAGTCATTTAGTTTCATGATTCCTGCAGCTACAGTGGGTGAAGGACAGCTGCTCTGGCCGCCATTGATCAGCTCCCACGGTTTCCCAGGCAGTCTATCACCAGGCATCCAATCCGGAGGAGGTACCCATGACGGATCTTCGATTCCAGCTGCCTTCCTCATATCCATCAGGCTCGCATGTTCAAGCCAATATTCCATAGCCCCTTCAGAATTGTGACGGCGTCGGAAACGCTCGCCAGTGTGGACGACAGTATCTGTCATGTGCTTCAACAGGTGGTCTAGTAGTCCTGTATCTCCGATATGCTTCCTTGCCTCTTCCCTCAGTGCTGGCCTCAGAATTGGCCTCCCTGGTGCTACTCCACGCTCATGCATGATATCGATCAACTTGAACTGTGCAGATTTATACCTTCAAGTCATCCCGCGGACCACAACTCATGAATCTTTGATGTGCACATTGCAACCCAAAAACATTTGATGATGGGTATATATGGCATATGCTCTGAGGAAATTGCTTAATGGAAACACTCTCCCTTCTCTTACGTCAATCTGAGGAAACTTAGAATCACCGCACTGGCCAGTAACAATGGTATCTACATCATGAACTTCTCGTGCATACTCTGAGCAATAGTGCATACTACAGCAGCTGCCACATACCTTTCACACGACCACCTCCCTTGCATGTCCTTTGGAAGCTTGAGAATGTTAACAGAACCCTTCGCTGATCCCGGTTGGAGTTTGTTGGTCTTTTCTTTTGGAATGTGATCCCTGGGAGCATTTGAAGCCATTGCACGCTTCATTGCACCGGAAGCAGAACCTGCTGCAGTCGCTCTCATATTACCCACTGGATGATTCATCATGGGTACAGAAGAAGCTCCAGCCCCTCCAAATGATTTGTTGCAGGGCTGCATGAAAGTAAATGCAGGGGAATGGAGAAGATCATTGTCCTTCATCATCTCTGGATACCTAATTTGTTCTTGGTGACCTATGCGATGATCAGAGCTCACTGATCTCCCAGCTGCTGTGTGCAGCAGATCAGAATTTCTGGATCGATGATCAACAGTTATACCCATTCCCTGCGGAACATCGATATGACTGATCTCCTCAGAGGTGGCTTCTTTGTTCATGAGACCCAGTTGGCAATGTGGCTCCATACAGGAGCTAGAGCCTTGTTCGCCGTTTGCAGGAAAATATTCTCCAGGTATAATGTTTCTGTTTGACCCCATCTGATCAGCAGCTACAGCTGGTGGTAAGCCCTGCTGCAGTCCGCCTGGAAGGGTTAGCTGAATTAGCGTTGGTCCCAGCGTTTCTCCTGAAGGTCGATCATCACGACCACATCCTGTGAAGTTATTGCAGAGGTCCTGTGTCACCTGTTCTGTTCTTCCATCGTTGTTGGTGAGTTGGTCAGGTAGAAGAAGTTGTGGTGGATGATTCAACAGAGTCGGGTCGTTCACGTGTCCAGAGCGTCGATCTGACAATTGGGTTGCCATGCGATCTGCCGTTCCTTCCTTGAAATTTGACTCTGAGCTTTGGGTAGAGTCTGGTCCAACAATCCAGAATGTCTTGAGATGTCCTTGATGCAGGTATTCGGTGGATGAGATGGAGCGCAACAAAACTTCGTCTGCCAGTTGTGAGCTCATTGTGAATGTTCCGTCCAAGGCAGGTTTTGTCCCCATCAAAGGCTCCATAGAGTCCTCTGGGGACGTGTATGATCTCATGGGAGCTGGTGTGTTACAGTGAATGTTGTCCAAGGCACTATGTGTGGACTCGCCAAACCATTTCTCCAAAGAAATTGCAGTTGGGTAATTCACTGTGGTCTGCAGTCTTGTCTTGTCTGCAATCTGCAGCACAAACAAAGTAACTGTATGTAGATCTTATGTCTGCTCAACAGGTGGAGGATCTAGCCTCATGAGCTGCTAAGATTGGATGTAGAGCGTGACAAATGCATTCCGGACAGAATAGACATATTACTGCTGTACATAGATGTAACCTAGAAACATGGTATGGACTCTTCATCTCTCATGAAACTCCAGCTGATCGACATGACGCCTAGAGCTCCGACATGTAGCTAGATAGTTGCTGAATTGAGAAAATTAGGCAAATGGATACCTGCACGGCGCGCACATTCTTAAGATCCAAGGGAGCTTCAGGTGGTAGACGCCTCTGATCAATCTCATGGTAGGTGCTTCCCGTGCTTGCTGCAATACAGGGTTATGAATCCTATTCAATAAGCTGTTTAAATCTTTTTTTCACTCATGGGAGTGTGATCATCACAGATTAGATCTTCTAGGTTCTGGCATATACAGTTGAGGAACGCATTGAAGGAAAACAAATCACATTTGCATGATCCAAGGACCCAAACTCCGTCATTGATTCATCAGGGAGGAATGAGGATATACACCTGACAAGATATCACCGATTGCTTCTGTACATTCCAGTTGTATGTCTTCTTCTTCTTCTTTTTCCAACAGAGAATCATCCCTTTGTGCCCTGTTGTTGCAGCTGGCATGTTTCTCTCCTCCAACACCTTTGAGTAGCTTTCGTGGGGAAGTGGAAGTACTCTGATCCATATGCCTTCTTTTGATTTGTCTAGGCTCTGAAGTCATGTCGGTATTTTCAGCAGATGGAAGGTCCTCAAGACTTGGTCAGATCATTGTGCATTTATAACTGCAGACGAAGCTTGCAATTGCTATGAAACCATGGCCATTTCCAATCCAAGAAAGGGGAGAAACTGACACTCGCGATAAAACGTTCGCCGCAGGGCAAGCAGTGTGGTAGAGGGAAGATCTATGTCTGCACGACGGATCTCCTGTTGCAGTCAGAAACAGTTGGAAGCTTCTTCTGCAGGTCGGAAATAATTTGCCAAATCGCGCTCGCTTGCAAATCCACACCAAGCAAGGAAGTAAGCACGGCGGGAAGATCGCAAGAATGCCGACGCAGAAAAAGATCTTTCCAAGAGCTCTCGATCCTCCTCTCCGACCTACTCTAACAGAGTCATTCGAAATCCAGAGACACACTGAGGACGGACGTGCGTTTCTTACAAGCGGAAAAGACAAAAAGAAACTGCTAAGACGACATACTGTTCAGTCTCCACTTGAAAAACATGCAGGCCGGAGATCCACAAAACTACTGCAAAAGATGTCATGACCATCGACAGGCCGTGAGCTCATGTCATGATCTGCAGGCTCTGCAGACGCTGTGTCGGATATAATACTGGAAGCAGCCTGAGGAAAAAAAGACGCGGAAACGGACGTTTTCAACATACTGTATACGCATATGCAGGAAAACAGAAACTGGGACTTGAAAAAGGATTATGTGAGGATTGGCACCACATCCCCATGAAGCGAGAGACATGCTCGAGCGAGTCGAGAAGAAGCTTCTTCACAAAAGGATAACGATGATAGTCCGTCTTCATTGCGGAGCGAGAAAACGAACCGAGTCCAAACAATTTTCTCCCCCTCCCCTCCCAATAAAAAAACAAAAACCAAAACAGTAATCTACTCACCTGCATGGAGTTCCTACAGATCGGTAGAGATGCTCGATGGTCGTGCTTCCCGAACAACAACACTCATGTCCTTCGCTTGCGCATCGCCGCTGTCGGATCCCATCGCGAACACTCTGCAAAGACAACAAGAACGCAAGTCTACAGGGGCAGTGCGTACCCAGACGAAGACGAAGAGAAAGCGGAAAGGGCCGTAGTCCATGTCCCCTTTTCATGTCCATCATCGTCACATGTGAGCATCATGTCAGATCATGTCCATCATCGTGTTCATGTACACGTGTTATGTTTTGTTGTCCACCATCATGTCCATCATCATGTTTGTATCTTATCATGTTCATCGTCATGTTTACGTCTTATCATGTCCATCATCATGTTTATGTCTTATCATGTCCATCATCTTGTTTATGTATTAT
>Ga0116228_10000934_pt1 | contig 23609 bp, 19 predicted proteins | sample S1TSphfallax_2_FD_89694 | JGI IMG/M metagenome (GOLD analysis project Ga0116228, IMG submission 89694) | Host-associated microbial communities from peat moss isolated from Minnesota, USA - S1T2_Fc - Sphagnum fallax MG | ecosystem: Host-associated > Plants > Peat moss > Unclassified | place...
AAGGACCAATTTTTCTGGGGCTTGAAATCTAAATGTGGGACTGTTCCCCCTGGAGCAAAAAGAATAAGAAGATGATGATGATGGGTGTTCCCAATGATGTGATGGTTTTTTCCCAATGATGTGATGGCTTTTTCATCACTTTGTTTTCTCAAATTACAAACCAACACTTTGTCAACAGAGGTTGGGTGCTCTTTCATATCCTACAGCTCTACTTGTTTGGATCTCTGGATCCCTAATTGTGAATGATTCTCAAACAAAAACAAAAAAACTCTTCAGAAAAAAACAACAAAAAGATTGTACTCATCCTACTAAATGTGGGTTTTTGGTCTGTCTGCAACCCCTTGACCTAGCAGTTGTTTTTTTACACACACACCAGTCAAATACTTTTTCAGTCAGGTGCACCAGCCCCCTCCTACTTGGATGATGCACACCAGCGATAATGATACTAGTCAATGAAAGTCATCATTTTCATTATCTCTCTCTCTCTCTCTCTCAAAGCAATGGCTACATTTCCTTTTTAGAGAAGCTTATACTGTGCAAGATTGCCTCCTCAAAAACACACAGAAATTGCTCTTCTGAGGAAGCAAATTTCTTACAATCAACGTAACATGCCCGCGTCGTTATTGACGCCCATCTCACCATTTTCTTGTTCTTAACATGCCTGCCTCGTCATTCACGATCATCGCACGATTTTCTTAACATACTCGCCTCGTTTGTAGCTCCCCGACGCGCATCATGCTTCACGCTTGAGCAAGAACGTCATGGCTGAGCCACTGGATCTAGGCTTCGCTTGGAGTTGGACAAATTCGAGCTCCAAAGAGCTTAACCGCATGTACGAGGTTCAAGCTAGATAATCAAACGCTCAGATCGCTAGCGATGAGCTGTTTGTGCTCTAAAATTCGTGGCCTGTGAGTAATTTCACAACCTTCTCAAGCAGGAATAATATTGTTCAATTTAGCTCAAACCCTTCTTTGGATTCAAGTCTTGTGCTGAGAGTTCGGAACTGACTTTAGCTACTACAAGTTATCTAAGTCCAAAACACCTTAACTAGAATGCACATCTTGTACAGAATGAGTACCTTGTCTTGAGAGTTTCGAAAGTAATGTTGCTACATGATCAAGGCAGCTGTGTTACAACTCTCAGTGCATAGCAACCTGCGTTGCTCAGACAATTTCTTCTTGAAGAGTAAGTCAGATGAAAATGGGGATCACAACTCATGTAACTTAGGGATTCTAAACACCCTCTGAGCTGCCCAATCTACAAGAATAACTCCTTTTGAGTTTTATTCGCGAACTTCCCCTTCCGCCTGAATATAGCAACTTCAAGCTCCCCCCGCCTTTACCTGTCTTCTTTCCTTCAAAACACTCTTCGCCAAACAAGTCTTTTGAATTCTTTCACAGCTTTCATATAGCTTCTTCAATATACATACATTGTGGAGCTCTTTCCTCAAGTGTCCTTCCACTAGCTGTCTCTTCCCAATTCCTGAAGACAAGGAGCTAGCTGCAAACAGGAAGAACCAAACTTGATTCACCAACCTCAAACTTCAGCTACATGCCATCTCCATTTCTACGAGGTTGGAATCTCCAAGGGGCACTATTTAGGTGCAACTATTTAGGTCCTTCTGAAGCTCTTTGATCTCTTTCTTTGTTTTTCCTTTTGTTGATTCCAATTGTGGGTCCCAGCTTCTTGCTAGGTTTACAAGAGCTCCTTCTTTTGAGGCTCCTGATCTCTTTATATGGGTTTTTTTTTTGGTTGCCTCAAATTGTGTGTGCAGGCTTTTTGCTACATTGACACAAACTCCATCTACACATTTGAACTTTGAACTTTCAGGAATTCTTTGCATTCCATGAAGCTTGGTTTTCTATACCAAAATCTTACACAAATGCCAAGCTTAATTCCCTCTAAGCAGAGCCAATAAATGCATGCAATCTAGCCCTACTTTTTCCAACTTGAATGTGTAGAAAGGATTGAAGAGGAGGAAGAGGAAGAGCAGAAATTGTTCATATTGCTCTTGTGAGTCTACTTGGTATTCAGTGTCAACAGTGTCAGCATGTTTTCAATGTGAGAAGAATTTCCACAGGAGCATGAGACTTCTGTGAGACAATGTGCAAAAGAGGAATATGAGAAGAAACATGAAGGAGAATATGAAGAGAAAATAGGTGGAACAAGAGCAAGAAAAAAATGAACCAAGGCAAATTAAGGATGCAGTGAATAGATGTGCCTAACAAGTTTTCACACTTCAAATGTCCCATAATTCTCATCACTGCAAGCTCAACTCTCCTCAACTCTCTCCCAGTTGTGTGAATGGGGATTTGAAAGGGTTGTCTAGGTATTTTCTTGTGTACTTCATTTTATGTCAGCAAAAGTATTACACATCAATCACCTCATGCATGTAGAACTAAATTTATCATGGGATTGTATGTCTTACAGCCATTGATTTGGGTCCAAGTTCCAACCTCCATGCAGTCTCACTGATGACTTTCCATGGACCCCAATGTTGAGATGGGGATACAACCATAACTGCAGAATGAAAAAAAATGACGAAAAGAAAAGAAAAAGAGGTAAAATGGACAAAGTAATTTTCAGCATGGATTTGCTATGATTAGTCTTCAGATGTTAGTATCCAGACTCCAGAGACTGCCTTGAATTGTGTTCATCTGAGTTCCTGTTACAATTTGCAGTTTAGTTTAGCTTGGCTGCGAAATGGAATCTTGCAATTCCTCAGAATTGTTTTCAACTTTCAGTGTCTCAGCTAAGCATCAAATTATGATATAGTAGCAAAAACCTGGATGAGAATCAAAACCTATGCAGCTGCCAAAACCACAATTAAAACAACATTGTTTCTGGGACCAACATCACCACTAAATGCAGTACAGCAGGTTCTTGCACACACCAATTTCTCTCAACTATCTGGTAACACATGGCTAAGAACCACATTTCAAAAGTTGGGTACAGTATACCATTCACCAATGTGGTTGTTTACAACATTTGTGTAGTTGCCCCTGGGCTAGCTGCAGTGCTAAAACAAAAATCTTTCCCATGTTCCTTGTCACGTTGTTGTTTGCTCTTCCTCTCCTAACAGTGCTACTCCTTGATCTTTCTTTTCCTCCTCTTCACCCTTTCTATACGGGTGAAACAAATCCCGGCTTTTAACAGCCCTGGAAAACATGCATTTGTTTCACCCATGTACCAAAGGATTTTCAAAAGATCTCATGACTGCTGTGGAAAATCTCATTGTTTGCTAAATTAGCTGACCATCAGTGATGTCTTATACCTTGTGCAAGATGGATTTGAGATAACAAACGCATGAAGTAGCTTCACACTTGCACAAACTTGTAGTTTATAAGCCTCAAGGAATATTCCAGTCTATACACAATCAAGCCACAAGGATACTAACACTCCCTGAAAGTTTGGACACTGCTACTGTGTGGAGGAAGTCCCATAATCAAAGTAAACATTTGACACCAAAATGCAAAGCCTGCAGCTAATGATATTACTGTGTTAATACTTCTCATGCCAATAGGAGAAGCAAGCAGTGATGGAAGCTATACTTCCTGCAATTCACAATGGTGGCAATCACACAGTTTGTTCAGTTACCTCTCTCCTAGGGCTTCCTCCCATCCATGCATTTACTAACTCTGCCTGAATTCACAGGCAATTATTCTGCAATTTGTATGTGTATTGACTGCATGTCTGGCACCACAATTAGTGCTGCACTAGATGCAGTGCCAAACAGTCAAACTGAACACTAAAGACAATTCTTAGAAAAAGTAACTCTAAATGACAGAAAACTTTTGCTCTAAATCAAAACAAAAGAGAGTTTTAAAAGCAAAAATCTTAAATAAAAAAACATTTTGGCTACCGGCAAGGAAACAGGCTACTGATATGGTGGGGTCAGGAGCAAAAACCTTTCAACATACAGTAGCAACACTTTTGTAGAGTAGTGAATGCTGTGAAGCTGACCTTACAGCCCCCAACAGAGCTCAGTAGTACAACAGTTGCTTCAGCACCTGAAGATTCTAGGGTAGACAGACTGGTCACTTAATGCAAGAAAAATTCATAGATAACAAGCTTGCAAGGAGACAATACTCAAGAAAAAGAAATCCAATGAGACTTTTGAGTTTTCCATTACCCACAAGAAGAAGCAAACTTGGCCTGAATTGGTGCTTTTCTTCTCAGTGTTTCTTTCATGTCCCAAATTATACACTTGAGAAACATAGTAACATCAGGAATCTGTCTGTATTCCAACAGATATAATCAAAGCTCCAGCTACATTTTGCCACCAATGCTATCCTTCATAAAGCTGTGGTTTCTCTTACAAGCTTGATGCGATTCTTGCTCAAACTCTTCAAGCTCTAGCCTTTGTAGATAGCTGTTTCTAAAGAGATGAAGCTCAAAAACTATGCATTGACAAATGAAGAATAATGAAAGGGTTGTATATTTAAGAGGGAAGTGGTTCCAGAACTATAGAAATGCAAAGTCCATGTTCTCATTGAAGAGCCCACTCACTACTGTGGCCGTGAGATACCAATGCCTGTTCAGATTGTTGTCTACTAACTATGCAAGCATAATCTATGGTACACACTTTAAAGAATCATGCCCCTGTCAAGCTGTTTTTCACATGTATTTATTACACTAAAAAAGGGACATATTTGTCTAGCTTGAATGCATTTCTTACATTTGCATGAGGCACACTTCCTGCTAGTAAATTCCTTTCATTAAACACATCACATAACCAAACACCATTTGAACACATCCCCAAGAGATTTTGTGAAGTCCAAAACTTCTTTGGAATTTTAGAGTCTCAAGAAGCTTTCACATGCTCTCAGTAATCTCTTGATCCTTGAAGCTTTAACAAAAGGAGCTGAGTTTGAAGACTGGACATACTATCTATTCCTACAAACTGGCATAATCCTTCCAAACACATGAACTCCAGTTAAGGGTGATATTTTTGTATGCTTTAATACAATGTTTTTGTAGCTTTGAAAAGCTTGGAACACACCTTCCATCACCTGCCCTTCTCTGAGCACATCTTCCATACATGTATCTCAACATCCTTGACTGCTGCCCTAATCATGTATGGAACATTTGTTGGTACTGCATTGTGAAATCTGGAGTAGAAGTTGTAACATCCGACCCTCAGAGAACGTAATGACTAATGACCACCTGGTGGTAGCCAAGTATCTATATACACCTCAACTCAAAATGTGAGTGACATGGAGTTAGCTGCAGGAACCAAGCTACCAACACCAGAAACCAGATTTGCTTTGGCTCAACACTGAAGTGGGTGACAAATCTAGTACTAGCCTTAGCCCTGAGCAACCAACCACTAAAACTATGGTGAAACTGCAGAGTATACAAATGGAATAAACCTACACACATTGACAAATGAAGAGACTGTATATTTGGTAAAAATGGTAAAACGGTAAATCCTGGTTCTTCAAATCCAAGAGCTATGCTCTATGGTGTTCTTCAACATGCTGGATCTCTGATTTCAACTAACTCCACTGCGGACATCAAGAAGCAAATCGTGGAGCTCCGGAAATGTTGAAAGCAAGAGCATTTCTAGGAGGCTATATGCCAGTTGCTTTACACATACAGTCGACTGCACCCTCAACCCCCCCACAAAAAACACAAGATTAACTGTGTCCCTTCCACTCCCTATCAATTCTACAGGGAGATTGTTTGTGACCTTACTTCCTTCCTACTTTCACCTCATGTGTCATTGAATCCATCCTCTGATCTCTTCAACTCAAGGGAGAAAAGCCATTCTCTTATGTCCAGCCCCCACCATAAATGTCAACTATGTCATGCACTAATCCAGGTACAAATGAAGGAAGAATTCATTCAACATTTCTCCTGCCTCACAGGATAACCTACCTGAGAAAAATTGTATATATCGGTGGCACACCTTGTGTACTGCTTTTTACCAATAAGATTGACCAATGCAGCAGGTGCTCGATCTGCACACAGAGAGTGTTTCCTTAGAAATCTGTTGAAAAACTACCAGATGTGTTTAATAGATCATGCACTTGTACTGTGCACTTCTTCCAAATCATGAAAGCAATTTCTGTGAGTGGATAGGGGTTGATGTTCACTATGTATGAGAACAGTGAGAAATACCAACAACCATTTACATACATACATCCAACCTACCCAACAGAAGGACAATGCACCAACCAATGCACCGATCAGTTCAAAACTCATGCAAGGTGAGCTCCTCCAGCCACTATTCTGGTGGACAGCAAGAAAGGTTCCTGACCCTAGACAACGCAATGGGTGCTGTGAAGTTACCAAGAAGAATTTCACGCACAACCATGGCTCTCCGCAAAGCCTCAAGACGATACTCAAATGAATTCACAGGTGCCTGTTGCTGCACCCTTTGACCTCCTTTCATGGCTCCCTCAATTCCCAAGCCTTTTGAAGCACCTGAATTTGTTGAAGATAAGTCACTCCGACTTGGATGCTTGGTAACAAAGATACCATCTGGCCAGAGAATCTGCAGTCATTTTCCATGAGAATCTACCTCCTAGTTTTGATGTGGAATCAACTATGAGACCACAAAATGTCAGTCTTTTTTGCAAAACAAGCTTTGAAAGACAAGAATTCACTATTGACATATGGGATCCGCTGAGCACTATAGGGACTTAGACACATACCCCACGAACCCACTGGATCCCTGCGGCCATGGTATCATCACTCCGAAGCCATTGGATTTTTTCAAGCAGCCAATCATCAATTGCATCTCCCAAGCCAACCTTCAGAATTTGCTTCGCCATCCACAATACTTGTCGCCTGGCAACAAACACTTCCAGACAAACTATCAGAGTTTAATTGTGAATGCATGGCACAGGCACGAATCAACAAAAAGTTAAAAGATAAGTTCAGAAATGAGGATGTTTTAAGACCAGTCCCCAGGAGTCCAATTGCAAGACGAAATGTCACTTGCCATGCAAGGATCAATAATCTTAGTGATCTTTCAAGGAAGAAAAATTGTTTACCCATAAACTGAGGATAAGTTATAGGCCCAACATACAACCCCCTAAACAACCAATTCTTATGCACTGTCCATCTGCCAAGGTCCTTCAAATTTAAATCACCATAAAGCTTTTACTTGTTGATGTATCCATATGGTCAGGAGAGATCTGGCCATCTATGGCGGCTCTTAGGGTGCTGTATAGATCATGACTGAATGTTCAAGATGAGCATACCCCCTACTATTACAGTTAAGAGTCTATAATCCCATCATGTGGCAATGAGGTTGAATCACCCCTTAAAGCACTTGTCTCATTTTACAGGGTTGCATCTCCCCAGAAACCTCAAGGATGAGGCTCAGGGATGTCATGTTCATGAGTAAGGAAGATGACATTGCCTTGCACCACACAGCATCTGTTCATGTATTCTTCCAAAATTTTGTGTTGTTCAGACATGCACATGTGCCCAGAATAATGTTATCCTTCTCAGAGAAGTGAGAGTGCACCTGATCCAACCGCGACCCTGGAGTTGAAAAATGACATCAACTAGATTGAGCAGCGGCACACTCACTTTTGGAGGTGACCACTGCACATCAACATTCCAACTCAATGAATTGCCAACATACTACGCTGTCTACTAGAATATCAGTCTAACCAACCTCTGTGAGAGTAGACAGTGAAAGGCCAGACTTGCAGGCATTTGTGAAAGAAATTACTTGGTCACATGAACTTCATCCAAAAGGTGAGGCAACCACATATAACACAATTTGCTTACCTCCTGAGGAATCACAAGTTCATCTTCAACCAGTTCAGACATGAAAGAGTCTGCTGGTGAATGCCCCTCTGATAAAGCCCTCTCAGGGCGTCTACCAAAATAAAGGTTTCCCCTGTCATCCAGACCAGTAGACCCAAACTGATGGGTTGAAGCTTCATGGGTCTCTGTCTGCAAATCACTGTCAGACTGCCAATCAGCAGACCCAAAGCCTTGCGCACCACTATACTCTTGTGCCACGTGATCTTCATCTTCTGAAAGCGAGCTTGCAAAGATTTTTTCCCCATAACCACTATCAGAGAGAGGGAGAACTTGAGTGGGTCCTGAGAGCTTTGGATTTGAAGAACTCCTAGGAGTGGTTGACATGGCACTTTGGAGAAAAGCAGAAGTCATGCCAGTCTGGCTTATGTCCCCACTACCTAGAGGAAAACGATACCGGATCCCGCTTGTGGCTGTTTTTAAAACACCTTGGATGTCATCTGAAACTCCTCGGATTTGACGAAACATATCATCCATTGCATCATCGACATTTACTGCCACATCACAAGGTCATGCGACATTTTTATTCCAATTCTATGTACCCATTGTTTCATCACCAAACTACTAGACTTCCCTTCTGGTGTTAACTTTCAAAACAGAGGGAAACATGACACTTGCAAATTAATCCAACTGTATCACTTCACCCTTTTAAGAACTTACAGTCTCCTTTTCCAAGGTGGATACTTCCTTGCATTAATTTACATACAGCACTTAGTGAGCCCAGTGTAGACAAATTGCCTATTCTCACTCATTTAGTACTTGTGCTTAAGAATATATGTAGTTATCTACATCTGGGAAGAATGAGTAGCATTATCTCCAGGGCACATTCTATACATTGGATAATGACCTACATAATTGGAAAATGGAAAACTTACTGGCCTGGGCCATGTCATATGCAATGTCTTGAAAAATTCTGTAACAGAGAGATTCGAAAGCATTGCCTCTCGAAATAACACTCTGAACATATAGACTGAGAGGTGGAACATAATGACAAACTTAATTCCATGGGCAATTGAACAACTACTGCTAACAGACACAGAATCCAAATGATTGACCTCTGGTTGATAGCTTGGAGAGCAAACAAACTAAGTACAACAGAAAAGATCAGAACAACTTACCAGCTAAAGTCTTCATCATGGAAGGAGCAACCCCAAATGCGTAGTGCTACAAAGACATGAGACCAAGTTTGTATCAGTACCAACTGCTTTCCATTTCCCTATATTACAGCAAGATGAGGTCTAGCATATCAGGCAATTTCAACACTGGAACCCAGCTCCCTCAATAGTCTGCCATAGAAAAAGAAAGCCACCTGTGAGTTGATGCTCAAAAAATCCCATACTTCGTGAAGCTCTGCAATGCTTGGAATTGCCAGAAGATCCTGCTCAATGAGAGTCAAAACTTTTACTCCAAAACTGATGGACAAAAAGTGAATAACACACCAAAATCTAGTAGAAAACACATCCATGATTTTGACTTCTGACTAATTGTCCCTCTGATTGCTTTCTGTCCATGCCAAATCTATATGTGCCCAAATGGACCCCAGATTAATCAATATCAACTCGAACTAGACAACTGCAGCTCCAAAGTCCTCAATTCAGTATAGGTTTATGTAGCAATACACCAAATCAGAGAGCATAACACAGCACAGTGAAAGACAATATTTAACCTTTCAAGTCAGGACATTCTGTACTGCAGGATGTAGGGCACTAACTATAGAATCCTAATTCTCCAAATTCAAAATTTCATCAAAATCAGAATGTTCACAGCCACTATCTTACAGGATGGAAATAGTATTCTGGATTCTGAGAGTTCAGATGTGCAGAGAGGAAAAAAGGTAGGAATCAACATACTCTCAAGTATTTGTCAAGAAGAACACAGCGCTCAAGGACAAAGTCATTATCAAGACTTGAAGTGAAAAAGCGCTTTCGAGGAAGACTTAGAGTATAATTTGGCATGTCCTTTAACCGTCTATGGAGCTGCTCAAAATTGCGAAACCTGCCATGGCACCACATGGCCTTGAGACACATGCCAGGAGACACATGCCAGGAGATACAGTAAGAGTAGAAGCTATGCGTCAGATTCCAAAAGAAGCTGCAGCATTGACTGCTACTCCCATCTGTTGAGGCAGGGCTGATGAGTGTAACCTTCTTTGAACTTGCCAGGTTCGGTTGTCAGAGTCTCCGACCCTGATAGTATACACTGCAAAAGTTTTTGATCCAGCTTTTTCAAAATGAGCTCCCATCACCTGCAAGTTTAAAGCCAAGATTGACATCATTGCATTCTAACATCAAGAGACATCACAAGAAAATAAGTATTGAACAGCTCTGATAAACTATTGTCATGATGGACAATAGATCGTCGAACCCTGTGACATTGTAGGCATAGTACAATCTGCAAGAGACTGGCCAGAGAAGTGTCCACTGGAATAACATGTATGGCCATGCTATATCATTACTCACCCTACTGTCACAATATTGACCATGCATGTCTAGGGCAGTTTACCCTCTTCCTGAATTCCTGAAGAACTGCATAAGGATGGAAAGATGCAAAGACCAACAAAAATGGATAAAAGAGTTACTCCAAGAAACTGGTAGGGCAGTACTGAGAAACTGATCTGCCTAAAAATCTGGCTGCTTACAGGGATAGAAAAGTGCTTTGGATCAGTGCATAGTCTTGCCTTGCAATACAGTTTATTGAGGGACATGTGAGACGTCAAGACAGTTGTTGGAACATCAGTCATTGGCCTTAATGACATTTCAGATTCATCTTCAATGTGTGATCTGTTGATAGCATTATCAGGATGTGGGAGAACAGTTGTGGCTGTTGGTCTTCCTGAATTCAAAGAGGTTGGAACAGCCTCCTCTTGATGAGAGCCTCCTTGAAGGTCTTGCCATTTTTCCAGTCCACCATCATCACTCCTTGATTTTCGATGTGATGAAAGTATATTTGGTCTTTTATATTGTTGTTGGTCAGAATCCGGCCTCTCTAGATTCTTGGAAAAACTTACAGAATTTTGAGCTATACCTGCAGTTCCATGCTGATTCTGAGTACTCTCCATAGTAGCCAACTGTGAGCTACTTGAATCATTTGGCACCTGCAGGACCTCTGAAAAGCTCAAAGGACATTGATGCTCTTCATCAGTGTCATGTAGAGAAAATCCTATTCCTGGAAACTGTTGACCTCTGTCTTCTGAGTTGTCAAAAAGCAGGCCCTTGTACCTCTCAGTGCTTTTATAGCCTTGCTTTATATCCAAAAAATCTGAATCAGCATTTTTGTGAAGCCTGTCTAATGAAACTGGAAGCTGTGCAAGGTTGGTGGTCATAGAGGTCCCTTCTGTCCTAGCCATGGATTTTGCTATGACTCTTGACTCAGACAAAACAAGGTTAATTGACTTCCCAGGGTAGTCTGCAGCCTGGCTAACTGTCACACCTAATGAGGTTGTCTTTGCAATTTCCCTTTTTTTGTAATTCCTCCCTTTAGCCCACAAATTGTCAAGGTGCTCTGGTGTCAAAGCCTGTGTTCGCCGCTGTGTCACAGCATCCAATACCTGAGCCCAGTCGCTGCGAGGAACTGAACCCAACTCCCCATGGCACTCAGAACCAGGATGCTCCGAGATGTTGGCTACCTGGAATTGCAATTCACTTTTCAGCCTACTTCCAAAACTTCAAAGTACTTTACAGTTCTGCCAAAAAAGTAGGATGGAACATTTCCTGATCTTCCAACTCATAGTGCTAATATCATGATTTCTGTAGCAACTGAATCTTTCATTACCTACTTTAATCATGTGTTTCTAACCCAAATAAATTGAAAAGAAGAGAATTGCCTCTTTCAAGGACTTCGCATCAGAGATCTGTAGTTGTGTGAGAAAGGCACGAAGGTCTCCTGTTGAAGCTGAGTGTACTCCTTTTTTTTTTGGTGAAGGCTGGATGATTTTTGATTCCTCCCCTATTGCACCTTCTAAGTTGCTAATGGCTATCATTTCAAGGCCTGAGAGTGATGGCTTCCTTTGCAGGATCCGCTCTGGGAGACGTGACCTGACACCTTTGACATTGCTATCACCAGATGTAGATTGAGCTTGATTGGCCTGGCCTGATTTCTCTTTGGAAGTCAATGTGAATGACTCAATGAGCTCATTGATGAACCTGGATTGACAGATGACAACCAATTATGACACCTTTGAGCTCAAGCAAAAACCACTAGATTCAGATGTCCAAATTACCAAGTATAACATCTGCTGCTCAATGTCAGTTTGCTTCAATTAGAATGCAAAGAACTGTAATCAAGATCATGGCTACATGAATGCAATGAAAATTGATATCCCGTTAAAAACTCAAGAGGTTAGAAAGAAGTGTTGCATGATGGGCAATGGAAGGTGTACTACCATATGTAAACCTTGGCAACCCGATCTAAGACACAGTAAGGCCCAGACCAGTACTGGTCATCATCACAAGTGACTAGATGTAATTGGTAGGAAGGAAAAAGGGCCAGCATTATGCAATGTAGTAGCCTGCAGAGCCCACTAAGGTATGGGTGGCATAGTTCAGTAAAATGGGTTTACCCTAGACTTCTTCTGACCTCTGCAGAACATTCACCAAAGCCCATCATACTATTTTGGGAAAAGAGCTCAGCATACCCACCCAGGGCTGGCAAAGTTGAGGACAGGCTGCAATACTGCACATGTCAGCAGCTCTCGGGCTATGCTTCTAAGCAGCCGACAACGCAAGTCCTCACGTCTCAACACTAAAGCAACCACACCCCCTACAAGCTGCTTCAGTACCTGCAACAATGCCCATAAGCAAGTGCTTGTAAGGAATAAACTCTGTTGGAAATGCTTGAATTTCCTGTTAGGTGCTCAATCTCCCAGGTTCCTAGGTAGCTCACAGATTTTCACATTTGTAAGGATCAGTTTCGACTGATTGGGCAGCTCAAAGTTTGGTTTCCACCTTTCAACAGTCCATTACATACCGGATTTTTCAGAAGGGTTGAAGAGCAAGGAGAAACAAAAGAACTGCTTACCTTGTACTCTGATTCATGGGAGATGAGGGCTGGGTGTAATTCCCTGGACACCAACATAGCCTCCTTCAATTTCTCATCCCTCTCTTCTACTGAGAGTGATGCCATCACATCCACCCCCACCTTTGTTTTAATCTGACGAAAGAGCTCGAGATGGCTTCCTACTAAGTCTACCATATCCCTGCATCATCAATGTGCATTAAACTTGTGATTCAAGGTGCCTTGCGGTTCAGCCCTTCATATCTCATTGAAAGCAGCTTAGCATCTGTCTAGATAAGTCACAGAATAATCTCCGATAAAAACCAAATCTGGAGGTGTCCTTGCAAGGACCCTTACCTGCAAATAAGTGCCATAAGGTCCACACGCTTGACTCGGCGGGCAAGTTCCCCAATGACATTATTGATCAGAAGTCTAAGCTCTTCAGGAAATTCCTGATCAGGGGTAAGTGATGAATACCAAAGATTTGTAACCCATTCATCTATCAAACATTTTGTCAGCTCATCCACAGCTACCTCAACTGAAGGTGAATCTATGTTGTGACGCCACCTGTCACCCAGTTGCACAACATTAACAATCCACAACCCCACTACCAGCCAGGATACAGGGCCAATAATTTCCATACAGGCTCAGCCTCAATAAACATCAGCTAACCGCTTCAGACTCACCAGTACCAGAGACATGCATCAAGGGCAACTACCCAGCTATAGGCATAGTTTGCTCCGATCTATTAGACCACCAAATTTCTAACAAATTCACCTCTGCTCTAAAAGCAAGAAGTCAATCTTCAACACTCACTCTCAATCACTAGAGTCCAAAAATGTCCAGATAATGTTGAGCCTTCTGCAACTGTGGATAATCATTATAATTGTTTGGTCTGAGGACAGCGCATGCTAAAGGATATGTGATCTGGCAAGTATTAGACAATAGCAGCATACAGTAAAATTGCACAATTTAGAATAAGCAATGGAATAGAAGCAATTGTCTTTTGGTGACAAAATCAGAGTGAAGCAGGTTGTGAGGTTTTGGAAAACTACACAGTAAGCATTCTGATGGCAGCTGCTGTTTTCATCTCCCACCTCTAAGCCTGATACACAAAATATCACAACTAACCCTGCAATTCCAGTGGCCCAGGAATTTTGAAACCTTCACATGTTTGCTTATTTCAAGCTAGAGATTTATCAGACACAAATAAAATCTATGACTTTGAGGTGGTAGTATCTTGCTCACCTGCTTCTAGCAAAGTTAGATGGTGCAGAGAGAAGAGGGTCATTAGGATTGAGCTGGCGTCGTAGTTGGTGTCGGGGAGGAGGTGGACCATCTGGAGGTTTCCTTCGAATCTCAACTTCTAAAGAAAGGCGGCGCACCACAGCTAGTAAAAGGATGGCAACAGGTATATTGATCCATATGGAGCTGCTTGTCACTGAAGAATAGAACCCAGCAACAAAAGCACACTAATGAGATTAGGCAAATTCTGAAAGACCAGAAACAAAATCTCACACAGAGCTGTGAAAAGGAGTGCAAAAAACTGCCAACAAACTGTGAGAAAGATGAGGCACACTTGAGAGCACAAACCCTTAGAATGGGTCTTCCCTTCTTCACCACAATTCAAATTCAGGACACAATAGCAGAGACAAGTAGGGTTTAGCACTCTGCCTGAAACTCTTAATTTATACCTATCAGTTGAGACTGAATAGCATCTGTCAGATACAAACTACACTGAACACAAGGACTCACATGATAGGAGGTTTCAGAAGCAATCACAAAAGCCTAATACATGAGTTCCGTGCATCATGTGAAATCTACTCGGAGATGGTCCTAGTGTCATCGGAAAAAAAGGGGGAAGCTTACAGGACATGAAGTAGGCAAGGCAAAACACCAAAATTGCCCACAAAATCGTCCGCCTTTTGGCTTCTTCAACCAAATCCTTCAACGTCCCCATGGCATCTCCAGCCTCGGTAGGCACACAACCTGGTCATAAGCAAGTTCTCTGGAGGGGGAAAGGGGGCAACGGTACCCAAGGTATATTCGAAGCACTACTACGAGTGACCAGCAAGCACACAAACAACGTTGCTATCCCCAGTCGATCGTCAATGAACACCAGCGATCACTCACTTGTAAATGGATGGGTTTGCAAGGCAGGATCATCGTGGTCCAGAAATAGTACAAGTGAGAAAAGGAAACGCACAAAGGAAACCTTACGACAGCTCTCCGAGCTTGTGATCCAGATTTATATCCATCGCTACTAGCTCGGGAAAAAAAGCAGCGCCTTCCCTCCAAACGTCACACCCTTCTTCCTCATTTCCTTCTTCTTCTTTTTTGTTGCTTCTTCTTCTTGAAGTTCATCTGCTGCTGCTGCTGCCGCCAAAGCTCCTCCTTCCTGCACGGTACACCACCGGCTCTTTGTACCCTGATGAAAGACATCGTATTTATTCCTTCCTCGAAAGGCACCGCGCGCGCACACAACACGGACACACAAAAAGACGATGAAAAACAGATGTCTTGCTAGGAAGGGCACGTGGTCGCCGTCCGGAAGTCGGTGTGAATATGTGGTGGTTTGATGCGTGAGCCGTTTTCGACCTTCGGTCGCCGGTCGCTCCGTAACTGCCTGCGCCCTCTTCTTCTCTCTCCGGCTCTGTTTTTTCGCTCCTCCTTTTCTCTCTGGCTGCACCAGCTCAAAACGCGAACAGCACCCCCGACGTCTCGCGCAACGCAAGTGGTAAGATTTATATGGAAGTCTAGTTTCCGTCTACTTAGAAACCATATTTGTACTCTAAACCTTTTGTTGTATTTTTGTCCAGTTTTTTTTTGCCGGCGCTGGTTTGAAGGAGGGGGGCGAAACCTGCTTCCTTTTCTATTCTGACTCTCTCAAGTGGCGCACTTTAGACCGGCTGGAGTGCGCACCGAGTTTTTCTTGTATGCATCCATCATCTACTTTGCAGACATTAACAACCAATTCGGACCTTTGAGTTTGAGGTTTGAGGTCGTTGCTCGATATTTCGTAGAAGGTAGCAGTCGGAGTAGAGTATGTGCCTGCTCCATCTCTGACGTCCTGTGTTTTCTTTTCCCCTTTTTTTGGGGGGTGTGCGTCAAGGACTTGCGTTACGCATCGGCTTGATCTACATCGTTTACAAAATCATTCATGATTAGAGAGAAGAAGATCGCGGCACCTTTTTTTAGCTTGATATGTGTTCTTGAGGACGTTTGTATTTTATCTCTTTCTCAGTTTATTCCCTCCTATGACTGCTGTCTATGGCTGATTTCCATCTTCGTGCAAACATGACGACATTCCCGCAACGAGTAAGTTCAACCAGGCGTTCAATTAGTGTTTTTGATTCGTGGTGTCGAAGTATCTCTCGTCGGATAATCTCATCATCATCATCTTTGTCTGCACTCTCAATTCTTGTTTTAGTCTTCTTCATATCCGTATATCTAAGAATTCTCGTGAACTTGGTCAGAAATCGCTGTGGATTCTGTTTTTCTTGTCAGTTTGTAGAGTTTTCAACTTTCAATCTCGCTCGGATTTGTTGTAGAATTGTTCAAAACGGGAATACGCAAACACGACTTGGTACTTCTGTTGCCTCAAGATTGCTTCAATTGATATCTTCTCATTTTCGGTCAAGAACTTCCGCTTTGCATTGGTTCGAGCTATCTCGCTCTCCCTTTCTCTCTCACAGGTTGAAGGAGTACTTTGGGTCTTCCATTTTTTCTCTTCTCATCTTGGTTGGCCTTTCTATGCTGTAGGCTTAGATGCTCGGTAATGCAGCAGACAAGCTAAACTGAAATAGAAGCTTGCCCTCACAGGCTTGTTGCAGCTTGGATTGGGATACTGCCTATTGACGTTTATCATTAGCACTGTCTCTTGAGTGCTAGCCAACATCATGACTAAGTATCCCAGTTGCTTCCAGAAATGTGACAGATTCTCAGGATGCATGTGTGTATGCAATGATAAAATTTTGGCCAGAGTAGGCAGCTAATGAAATCAGTGGGGAATCATGGGAGCTCACCACTGCTAATTTCTATTTATGATGGAGGTGAAGGTCAAAACATTTGTGAGTGACACTCATAAGGTTATGACTTCGGCCTCAGTGAGTTCCAAGGTTTTCTATTGTTCATTGTTGCGACAATAGTCCTCTCCTCATCTGAATCTTGAGATCATTCTCACCATTTGTATCTTAATTCTTTTCTTCTCTTCTGTCCGCATTGAAATTTCCCTTTCTGTCAACTGTGTTGCAATTGACTCAACTTTTGTACTGTAAATTCCTCTGTATAACCTAGCAAATCTTTTTACATCCTATTGAGTGATTTCAAAGTTGAAATTCTTGAGTTTGTCAAGTCATACTTCCTTGTGCTCAGATTGTTAATGCAAACATTGCTTGAATGATGTGATCAATGGAAGCTGCTGGTGCACATGCAAACTTTTTGTTAAAGAGTTTTTTCCCTCCTCTGTAATAGCAAGCCTGCTGAAGTATGTCTGATCTTCTCTTCAAAGTCCATGATTATTTGTTTAAGTTCCTTGTGATATTCTTATCACACTTCAATTATTTGTTGTGAAGGTGTTCTGTAGTACCAAGAGGAGAGGTTCAATCAATCCAGAGGTGTAGTATTCTTATCATGCTTCAATGATCTATTGTGAAGGTGTTTTTCGTACTCTGAAGAGAAAATCAATCAAACTTTAGGCCTGGTACTTCTTGTGACACTTCATGACTTTGTTGTGAAGGTGTTTGTTTTCCTCCCAGGAGAAGAGATCAATCAACCCATATGTGTAGAATGCTTGTTACGCTTCAGTGATTTTGTTGTGATGGTCAGTGTTCTACTCCGAAAAGAAGATGGATCAATCAGGCCATAGGTGTAGAGTGTTCTTGCATGCTTCAATGATATGTTGTGAAGGTGTCTCTTCTACTCCCAAGAGAAGATCATCAATCAACCTGTAGAGAATTCTTATTACAATTCAATGATTTGTTTTCAATGTGTTTGTTCTACTCCCAAGAGACAATGAATCATCAATGTGTAGCTATACAAACTTGAATGATTAATGTTTCTCACAATATGATTACGATGTCTACTGCCATCATCTCTAACAAGATGCTATTGTGTGCTTCACTTTGTTGTTGTTGGTTGTTGTTTGTTAGGTGTTTTGGAGCTCTTCATTATATTGACAAACCAAAGACGACAATGATGACAACTATTTTGCACACCTCCTATGCATGAATATGAAACAGCAATGAATTAATCTTTCTCCAACAAGAGATTGATTTTTGGATCCAACAAGAGACAAAAACAACACTCCCTACACCACCAACAAGAAGATACATTTAAGTACGGCATCAACATATGATCTTCCCCTTAACTAACGAAACAAGCAAAAATTGGTAATGATTGAAGAATTGATTTAGCTCAACAACTCACAACACGAAAAGGACACGAACTATTGAATTACACATCAAAAAAAGACTCTTACAAAGTTACAATGGATATAATTAGATCCAATTCTTAGGCAACAAAAGTGCATGGGGCTTTTGTAATAGTAATGTTGAAAAGCTTCATGAATTGCAGAAAATGCATGGCATGGTGGGGATGATCTTAAGTGTTATGACATTAACAAGAATTCTCATAAGGAGTTATGAGGATCATCATCATGGAAGAGAAAAACCAAAATTGATGGAAATGGTCAAGCATGTTTGAAATTGAAAAGTATATAGAAGACGAAGATCAAGCAAGTTTCAAATTAAGGAGTGTTTGGAAGTGAGGTGTACAAAAGAAGGAGAAGATCAAGCAAGTTTCAAATTAAGGAGTGTATGGAAGTGAGGTGTACAAAAGAAGGAGAAGGTCAAGCAAGTTTCAAATTAAGGAGTGTATGGAAGTGAGGTGTACGAAAGAAGGAGAAGATCAAGCAAGTTTCAATTAAGGAGTGTATAGAAGAAAACAAACAAGAAGAAGATCAAGCAACTTTGGAATTGAGGAGTGTATACAACAACAAGAAGCAAACGTGGGGAAGAAGGGGAGGCACTTGAAGGATGATGAGTATGATGATGAAGTCCATACCAAATGGGGATGAGGTGTTGAGGAAAGGTCCTTGGATGCCAGAAGAAGATGAAATTCTTGTGGACTATGTTCGCCAATTTGGAGCTCGTGATTGGAGTTCCATTCGATCCAAAGGATTACTCCCACGAACAGGCAAATCGTGTCGCTTGCGGTGGGTCAATAAGCTCAAGCCTGATCTTAAAAGGTGTTTTCCCCATCACTTCCAATTTCCCCCACCCCCTTTCCTACTACTCAAGAAAAGTAAATAACAAATTAAGAGAGAAACATCAAACTTCCTCTCTCGTTCCTTTCCTTTGTCTACATAAAAAAATATACCACAAATATGTTGTCTCACTTCACTTGTGACATTGAAGAAAAAATATGTCCATTCATCATGATGTCAAGCTTTTATATTGTCTTATGAGATGCATTGTCTTGTTTATGAACAAAACAATGTATATGGAATAAGAGAACATATAATGTCTATCAACTAATCACAAAACTTCATTTCCATAGTTCCTAATTCTGCTCATTGTTAGAGAAAGTCAACACTAAGGATCCTCTAATTTAATTATGTTAGAAAGTCAATTTCAGTATCACACAACACTCACACACTTTCTTATCATACACACATTTCTTTATTCACCCCAAGTCAAGTTGGATTTTGTAGTGTTTGATTATTTCATACACAATTAATCCCTCAACACCACCATCCTTTTAGATTTGTACAGCTTTTAAGACATGAGATTGTACACAATGATAATTGACCTCTTGATGTTAATGCACATTTTGAAAAAAAATTCATTGATCACAAACAATGGCACAACTCACCAAGACAAAGTCTAGGGTTTAGGGTTTGGAGAAAGAGATGTGACACTCCTTAAACTGGAATGAACATGTTCTACACTTCATACATGCATATTTTGGGAGAGAAGAATTTAGACAACTTGGAAGTAATGTTGTGGTGAAGATGTACTAGTACAATTGCCCCACACTCAAATGATTTGGTATTGGATGCTTATAAAAACTATGGATTGATTGTCATGTTTTTGGGCACATCCAAATTCCTTACTACAAACATTGTGAATCATGAGAAAAAGCAAAGGACCCATTTGTCCATGTGTTCTTCATGATGTCTCCACAATTTGTCTCTTTCCCAATATCTTCATAGTCTGTGAAGGAGAAATTTTGATGTTTTTCATAGCTTATATCAACGTTGATGAGCCACATGACAATTTGTTGTTTCAAAGATGAATTATGGTGTGGGTCAAACAAAGTTTGTTATATAAGAAATAGCATGTGTTGTAGACATTAGCACTATGAATTGGGGTGGTTATCTCCCATGACTGAAAAGCCACATGAAGAATTTAGCAAATTCAGTCTTGGGGCTCTTCATGGTTTGTGAAAATTTGTTATATTTTTTGAGTCAACTTGTTATCATAGAAAGTATAGTCAAAGAACTAATATTTCATTGTGATTATGATCAGTTGCTGAAATTTGTGGTGCATCTTACCCCAGTAACTTGTTGGGGCCAGCTGCAATTGATATGAATTGTCTTGCACCTTATCCCCATTCAATTCCCTAATATGGTATCTCAAAGTCTTGTTACAAACTATCTTTTCATCTTTTGTCATGGATGATAGACAACCTTCTGTGCTTCAGGCAAAAGACTTGGTGAATCTGGCCAGCATAACTATCTCATTCAGATGCAGTTAGAAAATGTTTTTGTGAGCCTTTGTCTCAAGTTCGCCCTATACATGTAGTTTAGCTTTGTGGCAGATACATGCAAAATGCTCATCCATCTTCATGCAGCATCTCTTAGGACTGCACAATGGTGGGGGATGATGTTACTCCTTCCAAATGTTGTCTTTAAGTTGCTGAGTGTGTTCCAATAGCAAAAGAGAAGAGAGAGTGTAGAATTGTAGCAATAAGAAAACAAAGAGTTTCAACGAAAATTTCACTAGATATCTACTGAAACTCTCTGCAAGAATGAAAATGTTTTTGTTTTTGTCCTTGTTTAGAGGAGTTGGGTGTTTGCAACTTGCATGATGAGAACCAGGTTATAATGTGTGTGACACAGGAGCGGATGTAAGTTTGCCCCTGAAGAGGAGAAACTAGTGGTAGAGATGCAAGCAAAGCTTGGCAACAAGTGGGCCAAGATTGCTAGTTGTCTTCCAGGACGCACTGACAATGATGTCAAGAACTTCTGGAGTACGAGACAAAAGCGCATTCTAAGAGCCCTACAACGTCCCAAGATGCCATCAGGAAGTACTGATGCATCTGCAGACACATCTGATCTAAGCAAAGACCCTTCCTTATCTGACTTCAATGCACTTCAGGTACATCAGTTTGTTTTTCCCCAGTTTTCTTATCCCCAGAGTTTCCCATCTTCACTGCCACAATCTATTATCTCCCAAGGAACAATGATTCAGAATAGCACTGTCTATGAAGATCTCTCCATTGGGCTTGATATACGTGGTAGAAGCAATGCTCATAAAAATCTTGGGATTAAAAAAAAGCATGGTGGTCTGATATTGGAGATCCTACAACAAATCTTCTCTTGGATATGGCCTCTAGTTATCATTCTTAAGAGACTTTCCACATGCTCTTGAAGATGTAATTCACAATACTATGCTTGAATGTAAATAAATTGTCAATAATATGTGGGATGAACAACTGTGATAATGTTGAAGTGTCATCTTGAAACAACACATTATTGCCACCACAATTGAGACAATCACCAAGCTCATGCACTAAACTACCAGCATATATACAACAAACAACTCAAGTAATGTGCCATGAGCAGCTTGAGTAAAATCAGAGAATGATGTGTCAAAACTCCAAATTCTTGTTTAAAGTACTTTGCAATTTGCATGTCACATGTTTGCATGCAACATGTTCATTAAGGCAACTCTTAAAAAACAATTTAAGACACCTATATAAACAATCTCATTGGCCACATTTTCTTTGCACCTAGGGACAAGCCTATGATGCTATTACAACATTTAAGTGCAAGATTAAAATTAACTCCTCAAAACAACTTGGAACTTGCATTCTAACAATCTGATTGGCCATATAGACTTTTTTTCCATCCCTAAGCACAAGCCTTTTGTGTATACCCTGTATATTTGTGTATATTTTCTACACTAATCCTATAACCCTTGTCTGTATACAGAAAGGGTTAACAAAAGATGGAACAAACTGTAAAAGCACTCAAAATCTTGCATGGCTGGACACTCCAAGAGATTTTTCTATTTAAACACATTAGCATGCAATCGGTCTTTCACTTCCAAGTATATGGAAATAATTTTATGTGGTGACTGTCATTTTGTTCTCTTATTTGAAGAAGCTGCTAAGAGGCACCTCTTACCAAAACCTGATTCTGCAGGTGCACAGCCCCACAGGCGGTGTGGCATCCATGATTGGGGCTGGTTTTGTTCCACCTTTCATTTTTGCAGAAGAGGAGAGCCCATTCAGGGATACTACTAGCAGTGACATTCGCCGATTGCGACAAAATGCACATAGCTTCACCTCTATGGATGTGGATGATGTGTTGAACATCAAACTTGAACACATGACTGCTGGAGGTATGTACATAGTAGTACTTCATTCCCCTCTTAACGGCCAGTTTAATATGCATCATAGTGGACCCTGCAAATAACAGAGTCACTGGGTAAACTTAGATCATAGTTTCAGTTAACATGCTTTCAATGTCATGGGCAACCATGGCCCTCTTCCACTTTGAGCCTGATCCACACTGTTGGAGAAAGGATCACATGTGAAACTGGTGTGATGCCTCTTCCATTCCCTCTCCCATGTCCCTACCCAATTGGTACATTTCAGTGTGAGGAGTGCATTACCAGTCCCTCACACTTGGCAGCTGACAGATAGCAAGATCCTTCCAATATGTACTATCCTTTAAAGAGCAAAGAAATTCATCACAAAGAGCCAATGGGTTAGAAAGTGAATGTAGGTTGATGTCAGCACCTTGAAAATTATGTAAACTGCATCAACACTGACACCATACCAGACATCGCCAATATAACACTTCTGACATTAAACTCCCAAGAATATATCCATTAAGAGCACACAACTACTGCATCTGAAGTATAGGATCTTCAAAAGATGTACTAGAAATACTTCATATCATTCATATGTTTTATGCACTTAATCCAGAATGATATACAGAACTGCCATGCTTTGCATTCAGTAAGTAGATCTTGTAATGTAGACCAACATGGAAATTATCAAGATTCTACCAGTTAAATCAGATCAAATAACAACTCTTGATAACCATTTTCATGCTAAGATACTAGCCACAGCAAAACCAGAAAAACTAAGTTTCTCCATTGAAGTAGAGAAAAATCTAGGAATAATCAGGGTGCACACAAAGAAAGTAAGTACAACACTTCAGTTCATAGCGTGGAACAGTGAAACAACTGAGCTCAATATTTGGTTGTTGTATAGTGCAAACAAAATGTTCTAATAATGAATCACTATCAAATATATGGGCAAGCAAACAATGCACAAGTGGAAACATGTCTGTCTAATTCATCTACAGAGAGACACAGAGTTCAAATAGGTTGAAAAGGCAACAATTGTTAGCCATATTTTTATTGCAATGAGACCCAGTACCAAACCACTCTAAAGCAGAACAAAAAAGCACTTCAGGCACTTAGTACAATGTGACCAACTATAGTTCAAAGAAATGTACCATGAACTCACCAGACTCCAATAATCTAATGTATTTTCCTTCCCTACAATCTGAGGATCTGATTTAACTTGTTGGA
>Ga0116228_10000935_pt1 | contig 23605 bp, 9 predicted proteins | sample S1TSphfallax_2_FD_89694 | JGI IMG/M metagenome (GOLD analysis project Ga0116228, IMG submission 89694) | Host-associated microbial communities from peat moss isolated from Minnesota, USA - S1T2_Fc - Sphagnum fallax MG | ecosystem: Host-associated > Plants > Peat moss > Unclassified | place: USA...
GGATCTCAGGACCTGGGTTTCAGGCCCTCGGTATTTGGCTCTCAGGACCAGGGTTTCAGGACCTTGAAAGCTCTCCATCCTACGGTCGTCTTATCTTTTTCCCGTCACTTTTCTCTGCGTCCACTGTCACTTTTCTCTACGTCCAGTGGTCACAGACAGACAGACAGACGTAGTGACAGAAGAAGAAGAGTCGGAGAGGAGAACTGGCCTTTGCATTTTAATTCACCGGCAAAACCGGTTCTGCTATAGAAAATGCAGGCCGGTTCCGTCGGCGAATTAAAACGCAGAACCGTCGCGTCAGACAGACGGACGCACGGACGGACGGACTACGTGAATTTATATATAAGATATGGTAAACACTAAACAATGATAGAGGCACAAATAGCGGGTGTGTGTGGGTGGAAATGCTTTAAAGTAAAAGCACCTAAAACCCTTAGAGCACCTTGAACCATGTCCTAACATGAACACAAGCTACTAGCATTCGCTCATATACTACTACCGAAATATACCAGCAACCAGGAGCAACCATAGTCATGCATAACTAGCAAAAAGATTTTGACAAGTATTTTGATGCCCATTATAGAATGACATCACATATATAACTGCTTTGAAACTTTGGGTTCACAAACGACCGACCAACCTTATCAAAACACTTTACTTCTGATTGATTTCTTAACTTTTGTGAAACAGAATGAACTGAACCCTGTATCATATCAGTTTTCAAGTTGGATTCTCTTTTGGGAAACTCAGAATAAGTCTCTTGAGCTAAACCTCCTATGAACATATTTCCTTCAAGGTGGAGTTTTTTCTGGAGTTAAAATTTTAGATTTTTTTATTGTACATGAGGGTTGCAAAAAGGGTACACAACAAAGTGAAGAAGTCCTCCATCCCAATCATAATTTAACAACATCTATATTATTAAACTAGATCTTCTTTGAATGTCAATCTCAGCATGAATTTTCAGTTTGGAGTATATATGATTGTTATCATCTGTATGGATTGGACGGTATTAAGGTACACTTTTATTGTGGTCCAATCCTACTATCATTTATTGGGTGAATGGGTCAAGAATTGTGAGTGCTTGAGATTCATACAGTGGATTTGCTAAAAGTGTTGAATCTGTATTCTGTTTGAAAGTCTTCTATATGGACGGTGAGCCACTTAATTTTTCAAGTCTCCCACAAAGAATTACAACTGACATACTTTTCAGAAGCTGTGTTGGAATGGGAGTCTGCTGAAGTACCCCCTCCTCAGTTGTAATGCATTTTTGTTACGAATCCAAGGCAAATGACCAACAGTTCTCTGAAATGCAAGCGTTATTTAGACCTACAGTACAAGTTGTCTGGAAGTTTTTCTTTGTGTGTGGAGCCTACAATCCAGAACCTCGAACCTTAAAACACTAAACTGTACAATCCAGACCCTACCCTCAAACAGGGGATAAAACAGCATATTGAGGACCAAAGGGGAGGTCCAAAGTCCAAACTGGACAGAACTTTATGGATCAGTTTTAAATGTAACATCTAAAGTGCATTGGGTCTCACAAAAAAGCATCAAAAAGTTAGATTACGTAGCCTCCTCTAATGAAGGTGCCCAGAAGAGATCAAAACCTGCCAAAAGCACAAAACAAAACAAAGGAAAAATCCCTCTAAGTTAAAAGACATTCTGATTCATCTCATTCATTTGGCTTTCAACTTTGCAGACCAGCTGCTTCCAGCCATAAAAGAGAACACCAAGTTGCTTAGAGTGGGCTCAAACCACACCAATTACATTAACACCACCACTGTTGGCAAATCTGACAAGTAATAGAAAGCTTTGAAATCATGCAAACCATAACTAGTGCAGTAACCTACTTTTCCTCTCCTTGGGTTGTTGTGTCCTGACTCCTGATCACTGTTTTTTTTTTTCTTTTTTTTGGGGTTGATAAATTTTAGCAAAATTTCAACCCTGCAAATTAAAATGTAACTCTTTCAAAAATATTCCTTGTTTTCTTTTGAAATTGTTTGCCTAATTTTAGAGGAAAAAAATTTCAGAATTTTTTTCCACACATGAACACAGTTCTTAGTTTTGGGGCAGTTTTTCACCAGTTTTCTTGACAGTTTGCACAGCTTTTTACCAACAGAGTCACCAATCAGTGCTAAATCCTTTTTGGGATGATCACCAATGATACTAAATTAGAAAACTGAAAAAGAAACAAAGGTCCTGATCGCTGATTCATTACATTGCTGTATATGGGATTTAACTAGATAATGGCATAGTGTATACTATGATATAATTCCTCAGTAATTATCTAATTCCTTGACAAACCCAATTGGTGCATTGATTTTTGAGATCTTGTATAATCCTTAATCAAGGTTGCAAATTTCCTTGCATTACATGTCAGTGTCAAAACACTTGACATTGTGTACTAAAAGTCTCCTTTGTCATGGAACGGAAAAACAACCACCTCCCTGCATAAGGGCTCTGTGCTTTATGCCAAATTCAAACACCATCAGAACAAATGATAGAACTCTATAACATGGTCAAGTTATTTGAATTCAAAAATGACCTTTGAACAGAATATGCCTAGTACAGCTTAGGTCTTCAACTGTCACTCACAATTTACAAACTGGTTTCCAAAAATGTGAAAAGAAACCCCAGGGTGATGATTCAGTAGTGCATCCCAGTGTTTTTTATTTTGGGCGAAATTTCACCAAATTTTGACCTGAAAATATCATTTCGACCTATGTAAAGGATTTTTTCATGGAAAAAATGACCTAAATTCGCCAGATTTTGAAAAAGAATAAATCCCAATCATCCAATTTTCTTGATAAGTTCCAGTAGTTAACCAAGAATAGAGAAGGATTCTGGTTTTTTTCTACTTTCATATTTAGTATGTAGTCAAATCTGGCTAAATCATCTTATGACGATTGCTACTGCAGTTATATCACAAAATTGGAAAAAGTAAAATGGTGTAAACTCTGTCAGGGGCCCTAAGGCCTGAAAAGAGGTTCTAGGTTCAAACCCACTGGTGTGCAGGTGAAAAACCCTGCTGGCCCTCTGCCACTGAGCTGGCCTTGGGGTTGCCATCGGCTTGTGGGTGGGGTGTGCTGTTCTGCTTTTACAAAATGAAAATAAAAACAACATAAAGGCCATAGCTAGGGACTCTAGGGATCATTCACACATTGGTTCCAAGTTCAAGTTAAAATCTTATACCAAAATCCTACAGAAATGCAAAGTCTCTTCCCTACAAGTCTCAAGAGGACTCACTTAGTATTCTCTTCTCCTCTTCCACCAACGGAAGTGGAAGATTTGGTTAAGTTTGATTGGGGCGATCCATAAAAATATTCGTTAATACTGAGACCACCAACATCTTTTGGGGGTCCTCTCAATACTAAGGCCCACTTTAGATGAGGGTCCAGGGTTCAATTTTCTAGGAACCAATTTAGACTGATTTCAAGCAAATTGAATCCTTGAGTTGGACTATACCTTGGTCCATAGCCTGATTTTTTGTTCTCCAAATCAGGAGCTCTCGTTTTAGCATTGTTTTTTGGTCCGAACCAAATGATTTTCCCTACAAAACAGTTGCCATGTAGGTTTAGACTCAATTTCTCACTTTTTGGTCTTGGACCCTCGTCTACAGGCCTTGGGACCAATTTAAAGTTTTGACCAATAAGATTGCTTGAATTCATTGGTCCCTGGACTTTGGACCCTTGTCTAAAGGCGTCCTAAGATCAGGGTGGTCCCTAGATAAGGGGGTCCTCAAGAGACTCGAATTGTGGGTCCTCACAAACCTGGAGCAGATCACGCAGAGAACATGCTCTCAACATGATCATTTGTTGAGAAACAAAAAGCTCTGCACAGCAGGGACTAGCCCGATTCACGGTGCAACGTTGTCGGCTCGTATGACTTAGAAAAGTGTGAAGAACCTCTAGAGTATGTTTACTGTATTTGGACGTCACCTTACTCTCAGTAAAGTTTCAACTTCAAAAGAGGATCCCACCCTCCATGTTAGGTTCCCCAAAATGAAAATACTTTATATTTAAGGTTCCTCCTCTCCTACCAAGTGAAATCACAACATTCCATTTATGAAAGAAAAACTTTACTAATACTTTTTACACTGGGTAAGGACCAGTGCTGTGCAGGTACCTGGATCCAAGTGTTAAAACTGATAGTTCTGGACCCAGATATAAGAACTTGACCTAACTAATTTTAAATATGAAGAATTCAATTTAGACCTTTACTTGTGAACCACCCAATCATTACTAGAATTGGGGTAAAACTTGAAAATTTTTACCAGCCTGTTTTTGGTGAAAGAAACTCTGGGGGACTTATCCCGGGTTTTAGTGTCTTAGATGGGTATTATTAGAGTTTAGAGTTTCTTTCATCACTTTGAATTTGTGCATATGAGTTTCCTCTTTGTGTAGAAGCTACCAGCTTTGATTTTTGTTTATTTGATTTCTTTAATTTGGTGTTTGTCTATCCGAGCTTCGATTTTTTTAATACTTTGATTTATTTAGTGTATGTGCTTCTTTTGAAACCATAACCCTAAATCCTAACCATACTGATAATTGTATCCACTTCAACAACCCTAAACTTTATACCCAATAGATGTCATTAGTTGAAAAAAAAAAATTGAACCATACCTGAAGGTTTTGAAATATTTTTTTAAAAATTCAAAACTTTATGTGAAAGGGTAACAAAAGTTATAAAATACCAAAGTTATAAAATATTGAGGATAGAATGTTATCTTTAAAATCAATATCCACACAACACTGTAAGGACCCCAAACTAGGTTGTAGTGGGATTTTGAGTCTTGCCTTGAACTCTCACTTCATGAACAACTCTCATTCCCAATAAAACCCCATTCGTGGTCCTTAGTATTATTGGTTGAATATTTATTTTTACCCAACTAAATGGCCAGGTCTAAAGTAAGCTTTTGCAATCTAGTTGGCCTACTATGAATATTGATGAGAATAGTATTCAATCAATATTTTACTTATATTTGAATGTGAAGATTTGCATACCATCAACACATGTCATGTATATGATCAACATATGTCATGTATATGGTTGTTGATATCAAGGTTTTAACCTTGATATCCTTGGAATCAATCCAATATGACATGGAATGGTGATTAGATATTTTTACAAGAAGTGGGAATGGGTTTGTTTGTGGAGATGAAGTTGAACCTAATGGATGAAAAGATAAAGGAGAATATGACAAGAGGAAAACTACAAACCTTTCAATAGTTGCAAGGATCAAAATGAATGAAAAGGGTTTAAAAATGGATCAAAGGAAATTTAAGGGAAAAGCTCATTTTTTGGATTCTTCTTCCATTTAATATTTATGTGATTTGTTTATTTATAAGGGAATGTATGGCATTGATGTGTTGTTTTTGATTATTTTGTGTGTGTTGTGTTTTGACAATGGCCTCTTCAATGGTTTTGTTACAGTGTTTTTCAAGTGATTTGATAATTGCAAGTGTTCTATTTTCCATGGGTTCACATCTATCATTCACAAATTAAGGTGGGTAGCAAGTGATGTTATGAAATGATGATGTGTGGAAGTGATCAAAAGAAGAGCTAAATGTTCTTTGTGTTTGAAACTTAAATGTGTGTGAATAATTTAGTGTGGTGTTTAAAGGCTATATTCAATGGATAATGTCTTGGATGTGGTTTTTGTTTTGGGTTTGGATGGAATTAGGTTTCCATAAATTATTCTATTGCACTCATGGTGCTTATTGTAATATGACCATGTGTAATAAAAAAATTAAAGGAATGTGGAAGGAGATAATGAACAACAGAAAAAATATATAATGGAATAAGGTTATGGCCTTTTTAATTGAGGAGATAATGGGAGATCTTAAAGGAAATTTTGAATTTGTTGTTGATTTATCAAGGATTTATCATCAAACATCATTGAGCTCCTTTCTATTTTTGAACTTGTAGTTTGGGTGTTATGTGGGATTGGGTTGTCAAACTTTATCTATAACTTGGGGTATATGAAATGGTTTATTGTGGTTGCATTTTTCTAAATGTGGTAGTTGGGTGAAAAAATCTTTTGAGATAAGGGTTGTTCAATTTCATATATGGGTTCAAAGGTTACAAAGTTGGGAGAAGGTATAAATGCTTAGGGATCTAATTTTTTTATCAAGGATAGAAGGATCTTTTAAGCATTTTTTTGTTGAAGTTAGAATTTCAAAGGCCATATCCAAAATTCTATGATTTTTGGAACCTATTCATTTTTAAAAGTTCCCCATTTGAAGTAAAACTTTTGATTTCAAAAGATTCCACTTTTGTATAACATTAGATTATGTAAGAATTGGATTAATGAACCCCTCTTCCAATTTTTTTTTTAAAAACATGAAACAAATTTCAATCCCTAGGAGTGAAAAAAAATGATGCTATGAAAGGTATTTATGGACACTTTAGGCTACAAATACCCCCACATCAAGAAACACCAAAGTTTGAAAGATTTCCATGTGAATAACAAACTATCTTTCTTAGTGTGGCCTAAGTTGTTGACCCAAGTGTGAACATGACTATGTGAACAAGATCAAAACAATATAACCAAATTGTGAAAATAATATTTTAAATTTGATTTCTTTGGAATTTGAAAATATTTGAATTTTCTTATTAATTTACTCAAAATTCAATATTTTCAACACCTAAGGTTTAGAAAAATTTTATCTAAAAATAACCTCCAAGAAATCCCACTCATTATCATTGATAACTTTCCAACAATATCAATAACATGGTCCAATTTCCCTAAACTTCTTACTTTTGGTTTTTTGAATTTTCAAGGATGAAATTGTACAATATTCAATAATTCTTCATTATGATGAAACCACTTGGTGCACCCATATTTATAAGGTTTTTTTCAAGACATTAAGGTAAAAACATAGTCAAAGGGACCACCCATGTGAATGGACATTCCTTAAAACTACATTTTTGTATGTTTGAAAGATCACAAGTGAAGCACAATAGTTTGAATTGTCATATTAAAAGCATATTAATATTTGCAATTAATATGCTTTTAATATGTAAAAACATATTAATTGCAAAGATTACATGCTCAAAACTTGACACAAATCAAATATGTTTTTGCATGTTTAAAACACTAAAACCTTGAGAGTGGACAATCCTTATTTTTTTCAAATGTCTTTTTTTTCTACCAAATGTGCACCATTCTTTCTAAAATTAAAAAGGATTTTAACACTGATTATTAGAAAGGCAAATGAGTTGAACAATTGATTTTTTTTAATAATTGATTTGAGCACATTTGGTTCAAAAATGCTTTTGACCTTGAAAATTATGAACTTTAAAAATGTGCCTTCAACAAAAGTTGTTCATGTTTATGTGATAAAAGACATGAATGCAAAATATATATGATATAAAATGATTTTTTAATCAAAATGTATTTATATTTAAAATGCAATGTTAAATGGGGTACCCGAAATAAACATTTTAAAGTTATAAAATAACACAAATTTAATGACACATGTCATGTGTAGTCCTTGGAAAAGGACTTTTACCTTGGTGCCCTTAACTCCTTTGACCATGTTTTCATCCATTAGAAAAAAATCCATTTGTAAAGTTTCCAAAGTTAAGGCCATTACTAAAATTCTTGATTTTTTTACCAATAAATCTAGTAAAAAATACCCAATTTGGACAAGTGTAAAAAAAACCATTTGATCATTTTGGACAAGTCGATTTTGACATGTCCATTGTAACTAGGGTGGTATTTTTTATTAACAAAATATGGACCATTTGATTAGTCATTTTGATTAATGAACAATGGAAAATTTGACTAGTCAAAATTTTGCCCATATTTGAATATTTTATCTTTAAATTATTACCCAAAAAATATTTTTGTGGTAGGTAGGTCGTAACTAGGCAAGCAAGTAGGTGGTAGCCTAGCCTACCCCACCTTATCCTACTTGATCTATTTTAACCTAACTTAGTATATCTTACTTAATTTACTTAGTGTACATCACTTAGTACCTTAGCCCCTTAAGCATATACATAAGTTTTAAATGTTAGGAATTGAACCCTTGACCTCCTCAATGATAAACCAAGTCTTTAACCAATGGACCACAATATCAAAAAATTGTTCAACTATTGTTAGGTTTTTTATTTCACATGTTTATTTCAACACATCATTACAAGATTATGAGGTACAAAAGTAGGTAGGTTGTAGGAAGTAGGTGGGTGGTTGGATGGGTAGGTAAGTAGGTAGGTAGGTGGCCGGGTGGCGGGCGGGTGGGTAATTAGGTAAATAAATAGGTAATAACTAGTAAGTCGGTGATTAGATAAATTAGTAGGTAATAAATTAGTAGGTGGGTAACTAAACAAATAAGTACGTAATAATTAGTAAGTAGTGCAAGGCAAAAGAAAACTACACTATCCATTTTTGCATGTCACAAAGCAAAAATCCAATACCTCTTATCATGGCAATGTCTCTTAACTCCAATTAATAAGGAAATTTATAAAAAGGGACTCATATTTATAATATACATTGGTATAAAAAGCTAAAAGCAAAAAAAAAAAAAAAAAACCAAATGACCATTTTTTGGTCTTTGGGAGATTTTTTAATTTGTGTTTAATCTTGTGCCATAGTCCATACACATTTTCAAATGGACTCGTAACTCTTGGAATATTAAATGAAATATGTTATGGTACTCTACCATAAGTTGTATGATTAAAATGAAAACAAAATTCTTATTGGGACTTATTGGGGACGTGATTACAAATGAGAATAAACATTTAGGTACTTTTGAAAGCCCCATAATTCATTATTCTATTTTCAATGTCAAAAATTTGAATTTCATATAAAAACATTTCATTCAAAGTATTCAATAATGTATTAGGAAAGGAGGGCAAAAAATAGTTCTTGCAAAAGTTTGATTTTTGGTTGACATATTTATATGAAAGTTTTGATAACACTAAAAACTATGCAAAAATGGATTTTTATTATGCCACTTTTGGTCCACCTTAGCTTGCTTTCACCCTACATGTATGTAAGTAGGTGAGTGGGTAGGTAAATAGGTAGGTAAGTGGGTGTATAAGTAGGTAGGTAGGTTATAAGATTATAGGTGGGAGGTACAAGGTACATATGTATTAGGCATAAGATGTCCCATTTGACTAAAAGAACAGTGGTCATTTAAACTAATGATATCAATTTCTTATCTTCAATTCAATTAGATGTCCCATTTGATTAAAAACCCATTGGTTATTTTGATTAAGGTTGTCCAACTTGACTAGATGTATTAGTCAATAGTCATTCTAGTCAAGTTGATTGATCAAAAAACACATGTTGCAGGCCTTTAGTCAAAATGGACATGTCAAAAAAAGACCAGTTAGTCAACTTGAATTGTTTGAAAAACCAAGAATTCTAAAAGTGGGCCTAGGAAGTTTTTCAATAAATTTATGCCTTTTAAGCATAGACATAAGTTCATTTTGTTTTTATACAAGGGCACAAGTATTGAGTATAAACAAGGTGATGCCCATTGGACATGAACCTAAACATGTGCATATAGGAACATGATCATAATTCACATCATTTTGCATAAAAACCACATCTTGTGTGAATGTAAAAACATAACACACAACTTCCAAAAACTTGTTTTGATTTTTAACAATTTATTAATATATATTATAATCCTGCTCCAATAACTAACTTTTAACTATATATCAAAGTTGTAAGCTATATAAATGTGAAATTGTAGCATCTAGGTGATGAAACAAATCTACCAAATTGGATTTAGTGATGGCATAGGAAACTTTTATGCCATAATCCACCAATTGCCTTGAGCTATGACTTGGTGGTGAGCACAAAGTGTTTTTGTAGACTCTCCAAGCATACAACAAGGAAGCAAAAACATTCAAAACAATCACACATTCAAGATCTCTGAAATAGTTGATGTTGCATTGAATTTCACTCACCACAATTACATCAACTTTTTGTAGCTTTTCATTAAACATTAAACCCACATAGACATATTGATGCATAGTCAAATTCTTAAATTAAATTCTTAGGCACCAAAAACTAAAATAAAATTACTTCCCTTGTTACTCCTCACATGATTAATTGTAGTTGTAATTATCTTGAATTTTCACCTTTCAACACCACAAATTGTTAATCTTCTTCAAATAGATTGAAATTTGCAATGAGGTCTTCATGTTCTGAAACCTTATTTTCTTTAGTATTGAGTTATTGTTCAATGGATTTAGGCCCATTTGTGAACCCAAATCTAAGATCATCTCTAGTTGTTTCTTCATGATTAAAACCAAATTATCAAATTTTCTATCCCAAGCCAATAATGTTTCAAACTTGTGTGACACCTACCAATATTGAAAATCCTTTTAGTTTCAAATTATGAACCAACAAGCCCATGATTTAATGAACAATATATGATGAATTAGGAAATTGTTATTCATGGTCTACCATTAACTCAAAGGACTGAATGGATCGATAGTCATTATAATCTAATCAAAAATAGATAATTCAACTTTGATGAGCCCAAATGTTAATGACCCAAATACACCCAATTCAAACACAACAACACCAATGGGTTCAATATTGATAAATTATGGTGCCAAGGCTTTGTAAATAATCAATTTAATAAAAAAACATCAAGGTTATATTCTTTAGCAACTTGGAACACATATATAATTAGTTGTTAATTTATGCTTTTATACAAGCTAATGGATGGGATGAACTCCGCCTAGTGGGCACCTGATTAAACAAGTTTGTGATCATTTTATACATGAATGACATTTAAATACATGTCTCAATATGCTTATTATTAAGTAAACATGAGAATGTCACTAAAAATTCCCAAGAAATAACATCATGTACATAAATGTTTAAGGAATTAAAGGAATGATAGTGGATATACATGACACATTGTGCGAAAACCAAATTTGACAAATGTTCCAAAAATGATGAATTCTTGAAAGAATTCATATCAATTTGATGGGACAATTACAATGCATTTCTAATCCATCTTAAGTGCTTAAGCCCTTCAACTTGGGTTGTCCCTATTCACGTTGAGGTTACAATTGAAAGATGACATAATTTATCATTATTTTCAACTTTATAACACAATGTGTGTCAATAGTTTTGAAAGATTATTTCAAACCAAGGGTTAATGCTCCCATTAGTGACAACAAAAAAGTCAAGTTTTTGAGTTTTGGACAAAGGACACCATGCCAATCCAGCAATTGATCAAAATATGCTACTTGTATTATAATAAATATATTAGTAGTTTCAAAATCTATATAACATGAAAGAAATATTTCGCTTGGTGAGTGTAATCCTATTCAAATGAGCCAACAATGGCATTTAAAGATTCAACCACAAATGGGCATTTTTTGAATATTTTGACTTTTTCATAGAAAGGAATTTTTGACAAATGTTTTTTACAACATGTTCTTAAGAATATTAACAAGCCCCCCAATAAATTACATTATATGATTCAATTATTTTCGAATAAATATGAATTTTCTAAAAATGTACAAATTCTGCCAGATTTTATGTTTCATCTTGAAAAATGATCATAATTTCAGATCATTCTAAAATATGATAATTATTTTAAGTTTTAATTTTTGTATCATAAATAAAAAAGGTGCAGTCACAATAGAAGAAGCCAAAAATGATGTTAAATGGGCCCTAAAAATAATCAAGATTGGAAAAATATTTATGTTTTACCATTTTAAACCATCATGGCAATCATGGCAAGTTGTTCCTTTTTCATACATATGAATGTCAAGGAATTCAAATCAAAGATCCATTTGATACATTTTTAAGTTTAAGTTTTGATTTAGGACCTTTGAAAATGAACACCTATTATGTTAAAAAGAATAAATTTTGTAAAAGACTATCCAAAGGACTCATATAATAAAACAAAATTGATGGGGAAAATTTTAAGAAGATAAAGAATGATTAACCAAATTCAAAAAGAACTCATAACTTAAAATATGTGAAATTCTAAGACTTTTAAAATTCAAAAAACTTTCCAAAATTGATTTAGAACTTTAAAACTTCAAAAAAAATTTACCACATATAAATGGGGTATAATGTACATGATGTGTTTTTAAAAATTTGTAGTTTATTATATTACAAGAAAACCTAAAAATCTAACAAATCAATTTTTGGTTATGATTTGAAAATGTTATCATTTTAAAAGATGAAACACTGATTTACAAGTAATCATCACATTTTCAAAAATTCATATTTATTCAAGATTATTTTTTAAAAAAAAATCATCTAGCTAGACAATAATATGCATTTAATATAATGATTTTCAAAAAAGAAATTTCAAATTTTCATTTATATGGAAATGTTATTTTTGGGCAAAAAACATGTAATCCTTTTCTGAAGTAATACCATTGGTTCATTTTATCTCATTTTCACCAAAAACTTTATTCATATGTCATACACATTATGATGCATTTACATATAACAAATGATTTTTGAAATTTCAAAAATGATATTTTGAATTTCTTAAAATTTCAAATACCAAATTTTTTGAATTATGAATGTTTTTCATATGTGGATGGTAGGTTATCATCATTTCAATTTTTTCCCATCAATATTTCTTTATTAAAAGAGTTATTAGCTTAATGTTTTATAAAACTGATTTTGGGGTGTTTAAGTTCAAAAGTCCTTTACTAAAATCAAAATTTAATATATTAAATAAAATGATTTTTTTGGAATTTTTCAACATTCATATAAACCATTTATCACAAATTTCCTTGATCAACATGACATTAAAGTGGCATTACATAAATTTGTTTGAAAAAATTGACAATTTTTTGATTGTTTGACATGGTTTTTGGTTCATTTGACAATGATTTCACCCTAGTAGCCACTAGGGCCTCATAATATATTATTGAATATTAAATCCACTTGAATCAACACTTTCATTAGTCACAAAAATAATTACATTTCAAAGAAGGGGCACCATGCCAATCCAATGATGGCCACAATGTTTGTGGATCCAAAAATCATGCTCATATTAAAACAAATATAAATTAATATATTTGAATACAATAAACTATGAAAGGAGTATTCCACCTACTAGCCACCATGTGATATATGGTAATAATAATATATTATTAATAATGACAACCATGTGTTAGTGCTCCCATTAATGACGAAGAAAAATTCAAATATTTAAAATTTAAAGAAAGGCCACCATGCCAAATCCAACAATGGCTACAATGTCTATGGATCTAAACATGTTATGTGTAATAAATGTTTTTTTTTGTAGTTTGAAATTTTATATACCATTTTTCTTGGTTGCCACCAAGTGCAACATAGCAGATTATTGATTTAAAAAGTCAATAATGAGACGTCCAAAATTTATTTTCAATTACAAATGCAATTATCAAAATTTAACACAAAGGACAATAATGCCAATACACTACAAGGAATTTACAAATATATGATTAGATTTACGATTGATTTTATGACTTAAAAATGTAGTCATATTATTTATATATTTTAAAATATTTAATATTTAAATAGTATAATAATAATATATATATATATATATATTATTAATTTCATTAAATTCAACTTGTATCATGTTGACATGTGTCATTACATATAGCTAGGCCTAAAAAAATGGTTTAGATTGCTAGGTAAACCATCTATATTGTGGCTAATTAAGGTCATTTAATAGGCACTTAACTTATGTTGGCTAGGTAGGTAGGGAATATTCAATCAACATTTCAACATTGACCACAACACATGTCATTTGTGGGGATGGATCCTTCAACCCCAAGTATGGAGATCAACTTTTTTACCATTAAACCACCTTGCTTGTTGTGACAAACAAGCAATGTGTATTCTATTTAACCTACTTCATTTAAAACACTACACAAAACATCATTTTGAACTTTGATATTTTATTATGAATTTGTCCAAAAGACAAAATCAAACTTGAAACTTAAATTTTTTCCAATAATGTACACAAACATATTTTTTCCTCTTAAAAATATAATTGATTTGAAAAACAAATATTGAATTTCATTATTCAATATAATTTTAATGACCATTATGTGGAAAAAAATAAATTTAATCACATGATTTATAAATGGATAATATAATATAAAATACATAAATAAATTTTATATCTTAAACCTTCATTTGATTCTAAAAATATATTATATAATTTTCTTTTGATATATCAAAATTTTACCAATAATTTTTTTATAAAATGTGTGATATATAAGTAATTCACATACAATAGTTATAAATGGACCATAAATAAAATCTAATAAAAATATAATAAAAGATCTTTTATCAACTTTATTAATTCTGATTTAAAATATTGATCTATATAACCATTTTAATTTTTAAATATTAATTAATGCCATATAATTAACTGATTTTATTGAACTATATATTTTATCATGTTTACTTGTATAATATCTTAAGCTTCACTTAAAAGTTTGATAAAAAATAAATGTAAAAAAAATTATGTTTTTTCACATTTCAAACATCTATTTGATTTAAGAAATTATATTATACAATTTTGCTTATAATAGATCATAATTGTACCAAAAATTGTAATTCAAATGTATGAAATGGGTCATAAATTATTCCTATTACCTAACACATTTAATAAATAAATTACATTGGGCCCACCTAATGTAACAATTAATTCAAAAATATCACATATATGAACATGACAAAATATTTATTACTTATGTTGCAACCTTAGCCTTGGGTTCATGACCAAAGAAAGGGCTTGCAGAGGTGCGAGCCAAGAGGGAAGCCTAAGAGTCACATCTCATGCTATCGAGAGTGTAAGAGAGTGTGAGGGAATAAACCCTCACACTCCCAAGTGAGCTCACACTTTGGAAGTTAGAGTCTCGATGGACTCCTGGTGGACTCCCAATGGATTCCCGAACTTTCAGAAAGCAATTGCAAGGTTCAAAACCCATTGGATCAAAAAGTTCTTGATATCATTGGAGAGTTCTTGGAATGTAGATGTATAAAATGAGCTCACATGACCCATTTGGACACTTAAAACAAAAGTTATGGGCAAAAGAAGGGCCCGATCACTAAAAGTCAAAAATTGCCCCGATTTCCTTGCGTGCAGGTCGTGTGAAAAATAGCGTTGGAAAGCTTTCAATGAAGGCTACAACTTTGCTTTGGACTTCATCTCAATCAGAGTTCTTCACACAAAGATATGGACCCCTAAAGTCGTGGGAGTCTTAGTTGTGAAAATTTCGAGACTCCCATTTGGTAGTCTCAGGACAAAATGACATTTGGGTGCTAATCTCGTGGCTAGGCATAAAGTATATTATAAGGGGGAAGGTGGTGGCTTCCCCCATGTTTGGACCGTGGTGAATCTTGTGAGTCCATGTTTGCTTGTGCATGAAAGTGTTCCAAACTCGCACTAATTAACTTCTTGTTTGGTTTTTGCACGTCTGTGTCAATGATTGAATTGCTTATCAATTTTCCTAATCCCATCCTTGAGCTCCAGCACGCCCCTTTACCCCCAAAGTGTTGCGAGCTAAGGAGGGCGCCCCAACTCCTTCTCCTTCTACTGTTTTCACCTTTGGGCTTACAATTGAGTCCATAAAGGAGCTTGGGGGTGCGTTAACTTAACCCACATACATATGACTTACTTGCTACTTATTACCTATTATTTATCCCACTTATTGCCTATTTAATAGATTGATTACATAACCTACTTAATAACTAACTAAAAAAGAAAAAAAAATTGTACTTAACACAAACTTAATCACTACATGAGAAATCCCTCCCCATCCAATGGACAAAACTCCTAACTAGTGTGGTGGTGGGTGCCTGTCCATGCTGGCCCATCCTTACATGGTTGGTACTAGCACAAGCCTTGTACTACCTTAAAGTTAGAATGAACCAATAGCCACCAATGCACCAATTGGCCATTCTATCCACTGGATGGGTTGCATTTTTTCATTCAGTGTTAAATGGGGTTCATTGCAATCCATTTCTTTTCACTACTGACCACTATTTCTTTTTTCTTTTTGGGTTTATTTTTTGTTGTTTTTTTTTTAGACTTGACTTCACACATAGCTACCTTTTTCACCTTCCTACCCTCATAAATATTGTACCAACCTTGGTACCTTACAAATTATCCATTACTGACATAACTACTTTAATAAGTAGTTATCCAACTGACCTAACCACTATACTAACTACCTACCTTACTAACCTAACTACCCTATTAACTACATACCTTACTAACCTAATCATTGTACTAACTACCTACTTTACTGACCTAGCTACATTACTATTTAGCAACCTTAAATGCACAATCACCCTATTGACATAAATACTTTACAAACCTAGTCACCTTAGTAAGGTAACTTTTTTCCTTAAGTACTGATTTGCCTATCTACTTAGCTATCTTGTTAGTGTAACTTTTTTCCTAACTATTAACTTGTTTACCTACATGTCTACATACTTTAGTAACCTATCTACCTTGCTCCTTAAACTTCCGTTCAATTTTTAACTTGCCTATAACCCCACTACCTACCTATATACCTATTTACCTACCTACTCTAGTAACATATTTACCTTGCTCCTTGAACTTCCTTTCTACTTATTAATTTGCCTATTAATCCAATTACCTACTTATATACCTACTTACCTACCTATGCACCCACGTTCCTACCTACCAATATGTTCACCTACCTACCTATGTTGTTTACATAGCCAAATACTTAACTAATTACCTACTTACTTTTCCCACCCCCCAACCCCTTAATCCTACCTATCAATTTATTAAGGTTCACCCTAGTTCATGGATGCTGAACATTGGTCCCCATATGTAGGTATTATAAACAATTTATAGTGGAAATAATGTCATAATTTTAGCCATTTTGATTTAGTTAATTCATATTTTACTAAATTTTGTTTACTTAATTTATTTATGGAATGGACATTACAATACATCTTTTTATGTAATTATTATGAGTGTGTATAATTGGATTATGGTTTATGTTTAAGGTTGGGACACATAAATTAGTTAGCAAGTTTTTCACAAATCTATAGTAATTAACCTAAACTAAGCTAAAATTTAAGGTTTAGTCATATGTGAAGTAATACAAGTTCATTCTATATCTTTTTCAAAAAGAGGAAAAAAATTAGTTCGGACAAATCACACAAAAGTAAGAAACATTTTTTTTTATAGTTTTTACAAAATTTATTTGATTAGTTTTTAAAATTAAGATTTTTTTTTATCAGTAAATCTTTGTAGTTTAAAAGCTTTAAAATTTGGCTTTAAAAAAATTTCCTATGTTTTTTTTAATTTTTTTGTTTTGCATTATATAATTTGTATACTTTGTATAATTTTTTGGGTTTAGGGCATATATCAATAGGACTTTTTTGTTAGGGTTTTTATAGTTAGGGTTGCAATAAAACTTATGGAAAAACATTAATTGGATTTTTTGGGTTATGCCTTATGATTAAATGTTTAAGAAATTGGTTCATATATATCAAGGCTTAAGGTTTATATTCTAAACTTTGTTCATTGTATTGGTTTTTTAATTTATCACTTGTTTAGATCTATAACAATAATTATGAATTTCTTTTGTTTCCATATGTTCCATAGTTCTTAAAGTTCAATATTTCCTAACCCATTTTTGTTTAAAGGCAATACCCTACATTGTGATAATTCATTAACCATGAAACATAAAAATATTTGATTCCTCACCAATACATCATGAAATTCATGTCTTCAAAATTATTTATTCACCTTATAGTATGATTTAACATATATATAAATGAACATAATACAAAATAAATCACATTGATGATACATGGGGTTAGGGTTTAATGTAAAATTTACTACTTAATGTTAAAATTATGGTTTAGGTTTAGAATTTAGGACATATAAATTAATTAAAATTTTTTTACAAGTCTATAATAATTAAAATAAATCTAGGGTGCATTTTTGGGCAAAAGTTTTAGGGCTTAAACATATGTAAAACAATGTAATGTTGTTTTATATTTTTTTAAAGAAAGTGAAAGAACTTAACTTGGAAATATTACCAAATAGTAAGATATATACCTTTTTTTTACATTTCCCTAAATGCAATACCCACATTTAGGGTCATTTTGAAATAATTAGTATGTAGTTTGGGTGGCCTTTCAATGAAAACCAAAGCTTATATGAAATACCTGCATGAAAGTTCATTTTGAAATAATCCATAGGTGATTTAGACAACCTTAGGTGAATAATCAACCTTAAATGCAATACCCACATGTAAGGTCACTTCAAAATAAGTGATTTGGGTACCCAAAATATGTTTTTTTATATACCTAAATTAATTTTATGATAAATAATTATGATGAATAATTATCTAAAATAATGATTTGAATAACTTATCAACATAAAAAATTTAATCAGGATAATAAATTATATATCAAATTATTGATTTTTAGATCTAAATTTAATTATCTTAATAATTAAGTTTCAACCAAATAATCAGTTAATTAATATTAAGAAATAAATGATTGTTTAAATATGATAATCAATCATTTACATTATCTAAAATATTTTTTAGTATTTCCTTAATTATGACATTATTTGTTGATACTTAGATTAAATTATTCTGTCATATGAATCCCATAAATATTACAATGGAAACCTATATGCAAGTATGGCAAAAGATGTTAAAAATCAACAACTATTTATGGACCTATATGTGGGTACTATAATGGATGTGAAAAAAATCAACTACTAGACCTATATGCGAGTAACACTAGGTGTAAAAAAACCTGTAACTATTTACAAAAACTATATGCGAGTATTACAATGGATGTAAAAAAAGCAACAATTATTTATGAAACCTATATGTGAGTATTGTATATTTGAAATGGCCTTATGAAAATTATAATGTAAAGGATCATTTTGATCTTTATAAACCCTAGACAACTTAATGTTACATATTCATATGAGCCTATTTAAATTTTGATTCTTACATTTAAAGTATTAAGAAGATTGTGAAAAAGAAGACAAGCATAATTAACCATACACCCATCAAACAAGTGTGATTAAAGGAAAATATTATATTGATAAAAGATGTACAAATATGGGTGGATCAAAAAATATTAAAGAACACAATGAAAAAAAAGTTCTCTATAATATATCAAAGGACCAAAGTTCAAAATTTGGATAGTCCAAAAGATGAAAAGGCTGAGAAAACCTAGCTAATTATATAAAATGGAAACTTCAAACCATATTATTATCTACAATCTTGTGTTTAATTTGGTAAGAAGGTGCTACATTTGTAGCCCTTGATGCATGACAAGTAGTGTATAAATGGCAACATTGCATTTCAACCTAAACTACATTTGCAACAAACTTTTAATTTGTTGTGCCCTAAACCCTATAAACACCCAAAAACCATTAAATTAAACCTTAACATAACCAAAGAAGAAGGTGATGGCAACAAGTTGCCATTGCCTTCTTTACTGGAACACTACCATAGAAGAAAACAATGGTGCATTGTCATGCCATCATCTTCTTCTCATACACATAATAGAAGGTCATGACGTCGTTTTTTTTTTCTTTTGTTCAAACACAGAGAAGAAGGCGACAACAACTTTTCATTGTCGCCTTTTTTGTTCCAATAACACCACAAAAGAAGATGACGATGCATTACCATCATCTTCTTCTTTTCTAACACAGAGAAAAAAACAACAACAAGAAGTTGATGTTGCTTTCTTTGGTTCAACACCACCACAGAAGAAGGCGATGGTAATAAGTTGTCATTGCCTTGTTCGCTACAACAACACCACAAAAGAGATGACAACACATTGCCATCATCTTTTTCTTCTTTAACACAAAAAATAAGGCAATGACAACAAGTTATCGTGGCCGTCTTTGCTTCAACACCACCAGAAAAGAAAGCGATGGCAACGAGCTGCCATCACCTTTTTTGTTGCTACACCTCCACAGAAGAAGATGATGGCACATTACCATTGTCTTCTTCTTTTCAAACACAAAGAAGACAAAACACAAAAAAAAACCAACAAAAGGGAGGGAGCTTACCTTCAAGCTCCCGCTTTGCCCTTTCACTTTTGGCTCCCGCTTTTGCCCTCTCGCTTTTGCACTTCCATTTCAAGTGTTCTCTTGGCATATTTTTCTTCTCAAACAAAAGAAAAAAAAAACACACATAGAAAAAAAAAACATAAAGAAAAAAAAAATGCATAGAAGGGAAGGAGTTTACCTTCAAGCTCCTGCTCTACCTTTTCACTTTTGACTCATGCTTTTGCCTTCTCGCTTTTGCACTTTCGTTTCAAGTGCTTTTCTCCTAGCATTTTCTTCTTCTCAAGCAAAAGAAAAAAAAACACAAAAAAAAAAAAACCATAAAGAAGCAAAAATATGTAGAGAGGGGAAGGAGCTTACCTTCAAGCTCCCACTCTACCCTCTCACTTTTGGCTCCTACTTTTGCCCTCCTGCTTTTGCACTTCCATTTCAAGCATTTTTTCTTGGCATCTTCTTCTTCTCAAGTAGAAGAAAAGACAAAAAACACAAAGAAAAAAAAACCGTAGAAAAGAAAAAAAATGTAGAGAAGGGAGGGAGCTCACCTTCAAGCTCTCGCTCTATCCTCTTATTTTTGGCTCATGCTTCTACCCTCTTGCTTTTGCCCTTTCGTTTCAAGTGCTTTCTCTTGACATCTTCTTCTTTTCAAACATAAAAAAAGAAAAAAAGAAAAAAAAAAGATTAAAAAAATAAAAATGCAAAGAAGGGATGGAGCTTACATTTCTTCTCTTGCTTCTGCATTTGGGATGAAGCGTTCCTCTTGCTTTCTCCTCTCCAAATTCCTTCAACGTTGAACTTTCCACCTTCCTCAAGCCTTGTGTCTACATCTCCTCAAAGCTCTGGGCTACTCAAGCTCGGGAGCTCTCCTGAGCTTTGGAGATAGAGTGAGCTAGAAATGAGGTGAGGGAGGTAGGAGGGGGGGAGAGTAGCTAGGAGGGGACATTTTTGGGGCAGAGAAGGGGGCTGAAAAATCCCTGGGGAAGAGGATGTGTTTTTTATTCATCCCCAAAACTGCTTGAACAGCCTCATCCTGAACTGGTGCATTGATGGCTGCTGGTTCATTCCAGCCCTACCTTAGGTCATACCAGTCTGGTAAGGTCCTTGATGTGCCAGTGTTGATACTAGTGTTGATACCAGCATGAGACTAAATACCTACCAGACCAACACTGGTATTTAGTATTTACATCCACAGGCAGGAGCCGATGAAGTTACTGAAGAGTAACGGCAAAATGTCACACTGACTGATGTTGAAGGTGGTGGTCTAATACATTGTGAGTCTCAAAAGGCTATTACCACACTGACTATTGTTGTTGTCATCACCCACAAAAGTTCCATTTGGCATGAGTGCTCCTGAAACTACATTTTCTAGCCACAACATATAGCCCTCTTCCCCACCCCGCCCCCCATGCCAGCTGAAATATAGTGAACATGTGATCAGTTTCAACCATTACCCTGTGCTGAATGGTTTTGTTCCACAATTAAGGACCAGTTCTGTTACTTTAAATTGAAGAGTCTCCACAAAAATATTAAGAATTCTTAGATGGTATTTGAGTAAGACAACAGCTGCCAAATATTCATACTGCCATCTGAATTGAATTAACTGTCAAAAAGGATATCAACATAGTTGGAATGAGGAACGTGGGAAACGTGAACAGTCAGAAACTGGCAAGAAAATATCTGAGGGTGATGTGATAATAGTTTGATAATATGCATTTGGGACAGGAGCAAAACAGTTCAGCACCTATGAGCTTTCAGTCTGTTCCACGAGCTTGTCCTGCTTCTTGGCCGCCAGAAGGAAGGGGTTCTCCCATTGAATCTACTAACCATGCACACAGAACATGGGTTGGGAAGAGAGGACTGCAGTGCAACAAACCCATCCATACCAAGTAGCATACATATGCACAGTGTCACTGGACCATATTGGTGAAATCACTTCCAGTGGTAACTTGTGCTCTTGAATTCGGACAGGATGCGAAAGAATGAATTCACATATAAACATTCATTCAAAACTTGAGGAAAATCCATCTCAAAGTAGACTTGCAAAGAGAGCCATGGAATGATGATTGTTGGGCACAGAGAAGGTTAGAGACCACTAAGGCACGCATCTACCCTAACTCCCTCTTTTTGAGTCTTGATAGCTTGACACCCTGACCATGTGTACATGTATCCTCCTACAAAGAATAGGCCAAACAAAGTAAGATTAAATCTAACATCCTGTCTAGACTTCATCTACAGGCTTTTTAGTCCCATTTCACTCAATGAAGATGACAACTAGCCATTGAGTTGAATAAGATCATTACACCTAGTTATCCATTTGAACAACTCCTCAAAAGGGGCTTGCAAACTCATCCAACTCTCCTGATCTCTTTCTTAGGACTATCTTATTACATATTTCTGGGAAGAAAAGTTGATCTTCTAGGCTTCAATGGAAGATGACTTCTTCCTTACAAATAATTGTTTTTATTTTTATTTTCCCCATTTGCATGAATCAAATGCACTTGAAAGCATCATTCCCTCATCCATGTTTTCTTCAAGTATTCTGAGAAGTAGCCTAGAAAACTGCATCACAATATGTGGTGTGTATAGTAAAGGGCAAGCCATGTTCACTACACATCTGGCAATTTTTGTGTTAACAAAGAACTGTCAAATTTTGGGTGTAGTGGTCATGGGAAGAATTTGATGTTATTTTGCCATTAAAGAATACACTACTCCTCATGAATCTGGCTTCAGTTTGAGAACTGGTAATGCCTTCTTGTTCACTGTGACAAGATACAGATCTTAGGTGATAGGAACCAGACCTTTTGAGTCCCAAAGCAGTGTACTGAAGCCATTAGAAATTGAAACTTTGAAGCTTTGAAGATTGCTTTGGCAGATCATATGCATTCAATTCACTGAAATGGAGCAGAAATCTTCAACAACAGGAATGAGCTATTTGTGCTGGAATCCTGAATTGGTTACCAATCAAAGGACTCAGCAAGGGTTCAATCATTGAATGCTAGGCAAATCCCACTGAAGCTTTGCAATCTTACTGGGAATAAGAATGAACTCCAGAGACACCACCTCTGGAAACAGGGCCAAAGAAAAACTTTTTCAGAGAGAGAGAGAGGAATTACTGGCCTAACTAAAAACTCCAGACAAGAAGGCTCCAAAAAGACACAAAGGAATTGAAGACTGCCACCATCACTGTGTGGAACACTGCAAGTTGGAACAACAGTCACAGAAGATTTGCAATAATGTCTTTAAAAATTATGATGAAACCTGAAAATTAAGGAAGGGGAACTTAGGCAAAGAAACTTGGCACTAGGTAAGTAAATTGTCACAACTAGGATGTATGGGGAGTCCGTTGGTAAATCAACTTGAAGAAAAATGGACATGAGAAACAAATTCACTAGATGAAACAAGAGGTGGGGCGGGGGGCACACAAGTATAACTAACTCGTCAGGGGTTCTTAACGTCTGCTGTTCTTTGCACTGATGATAAGTGCAACATAAAAGAGAAGACGATACAAGGCACCAAAAGCAACCGTGATTCCTAGACAAGACCACTTTCCCAGTTGCGTGATGCTTTGA
>Ga0116228_10000936_pt1 | contig 23597 bp, 19 predicted proteins | sample S1TSphfallax_2_FD_89694 | JGI IMG/M metagenome (GOLD analysis project Ga0116228, IMG submission 89694) | Host-associated microbial communities from peat moss isolated from Minnesota, USA - S1T2_Fc - Sphagnum fallax MG | ecosystem: Host-associated > Plants > Peat moss > Unclassified | place...
ACTTGGGAGTTGTCTTGGGAGTGTGAAGGCTCACTCCCTCACACTCTCCTACACTCCCGGGAGTCTCTGATGTGACTCCCGGGCTTCCTCTTGGCCCGCACCCTTGCACCCCTTTGCCTTGGTTGCGAGCCCAAAGCTAGGGTTGCGACAAGATGATTCTTAAAAAAATGTGGGGATGAGATAGAAAATGATTTGGGACAATTGTAGAGGCTTGTTGTTGCTAAAGTCCAACAACTTCGGATAGTTGAAATCCAAGAATTGGTTGTTGTAGAAGTCTAAAAGGTTATTGTGCTTGAAATGCAATGGCTTGTTACATTTAAAATGTTTTTGCCAATATCTCCACTAATAGATTGGAAATTCCAAACCATTAAATCAGTCTAACAAATGACCTTTTTAATATAACCAACTCTTGAAATCAAAGGTTTGTTGCAAACCAAAGTACAACATAGGGCCTTAAGCATCTAGCATTGGAAAATTTGATAAACAACATGGTAAACAAAGAGTCCACAAAGTGCACACAACTACAAAAAAAATTCAATTACTTGTGCATCATTTGTTTAAATAGAGAAAATAAATCTTCAAGAAGCCTGACTTTGGAATGAATGATTCTTTTGAGCTCCTAAGCAATGTTGTGCGACCCCATTGGGGTTAAAAATAGAAGTCAATTTCTTCACCTGCATGTTTAAAAATATCAAGATATAATGTGAATTCAAAAGCTTGAACTTTGCCAAACCACAATAAAATTCATTCCAAGAACAAAAATGTGCAAAAATCAAATAAAGACCAAGAGCTTGACCTAATGGTGTACATACTACAATGGTGTTTGGTGATGACATTATCAACACAAATGAGAATGACATTTCTTTAGCTTCCAACATTTCAACAAGGTCCAACTTGGGCTATTTTGTGCTTCAATGCACGCTACCAAATCAAAACATCAAATAAAATTTAATCATTTCAAATGTTGAGGCTAGTTGCAAATTCTTGTGAAACAAACTATGGTAGACATCCAACCTCACAATAACTTTCACATAAACATTTGTGCAACATTGTTCACTTAAACATTTAAAATTCAAGCTTGGAAGGTTACACGACCAATAATTGAAAATGGAACAACTTGCAAATCAACTCAAACTTGAACGAGATGAAAAAAAAACACAAAGAGGGTGTGTGAAGTGTTGAGCTCAAGCCCGCAAAGCTTAGGATACAAGTCACAAAACCCTAAAAATATTATAGCTCATAGATTAAGCATGTGAAAGTTATTTTTTTCAGATTGGCACTATCATCCAAAATTGCCTTCTTTGTACACATGTTCCCCACCTTTCCAAGGGTCATTTAAATTTTTAAAACTAGTTTTTTTCTATTTGTAAAAATAGTGCCAACCAATGATGGCAAACCATGTGTTAAATGTAATTGGGCCAATTATTTAGAAAGCAATAGGGCCTTGGATTAGGTAAGAATCAATGACGATTTGATAACATTTGGTGTTGAGAGATCAAATGGAGATTAAAGGTTTTGTTAATTTTCTAAATTTTTGAATCACATGAAACATGTCTCTTCAAAAATATCAAACCTTCTTTCTTCATTATGAAATGTGTCTCCTTGTGATAATCAAACATATCAAAGAAATTTTCCCACCATTGAAATAGGTGAATCGAGTGGTGGTAACGAAATCATGGGACAATAAATACACATGACCTAGAATGAAATCACTACTCCACCGTCTAACTCCAAAAAATAAATATGGATAGTGAATTAGGGTTTCGAATTCACATGACCATGAGTTATTGACTATTTAACTAACAAACCATTTATGTACATTTGTGAAAAAAATGATTTGTTGTACCATGCTTAGTTGTACCTTGAAGCTTGACTTGACGTTCATATTTGCTACTTGTACTTGTTGGAGTCAAACAAAATGTAATGATTTCATGATAGGGATTGAATGGTGATTTTATTCTAATTGACCATCATGCAAACCCCATGTCACCAAACACCAATGACACACACGGACTAATGTTGTTGGATGGATTTGATATGACATTCTAGAAGGACCATTAATTAGTTATATTGCTTTGATATATTTGTTAATGACCTAGTGGTTGCACCCTGTCATATTTTCGATATTTGTCACTTCCTACTAAGCCTTTTCATGATTGTTAGTTTATTTGATCTCCATATCTATGATAAAAGGTGTTATTCCTTTGTTATTTTTTCACCTTTCTAATGTTTTCTGTTATCTTCTTATTGCTAAAAAAATCTTGAATTTAATGGCATCTCAATTTATTCATTCCTACTTATAAGTGGTTTTTCCCATCCTTGTTCTATTGTATTCCTAAAACTTGTGTTGATAGGCATCATTAACGTTATTTTTCCTTTGTTTCTTCCAACAATTTCCAATGTATGGTATATTGGGGCCACTTATTGGATGCACTTTAAACTAGGGTCTAAGGACAAAAATACCAAGGACCATTTGAAGCAATTTCAAATTTGAATTGGGAACTTTTAGACATTTAGAAAATATTTTTTCCCAAGGCATATAGGGCTTGGGGTCCATTTTGAGATTCCAATGAAAAAAAATGATTTATGTTAATGTTTAGTGTAATCTTTCAACTTTCTTCCCCACCTTGTAATTCATCCTTATTTCGTTCACCTGCAAGAGATGACAATGCAACCACCATTTGAAAATTCACAAAATTCACCATGTCAAGTCCAATATTGGTCAAGGTAGGGAGAGCTCATATGCTCTCAACAATGTCCTAAATCCATAACATACATTCCATCCCAACCAAATTTGGGCAATAAAAGTTTAGGAAATGAAAGAAAATGATAAAATATATAAAGAACAACATTTATAACCTTAGTTTACATTTATGTTTTCCAAGCCACTAGTTCCCCTTAACATTCATTTTTTGGTTTGGCCCATTTGATTTCCTTCCAAACTCATGCCAATTAATCGTAATCACAATTTGATTCCTTTCAATCTTGCACTAAATTTAAACCTTGGGACCAATTGAATTCTCTTCACCAATAGGATTACTCGTTCCATTGGACCTTGCTCTTTGAACAATAGTTAAAAGTTCCTTTTCTATGGTATTTATTAAAAGGTTTAGAGATTTGGAATGGGTTCAAAAACCTATAATCAACAATAATTAACCCAAACCTCCATCTTTTGGGCTATTTATGGGGCTATGTGTAGTAAGTTTTGTTTAAAGAGGAGCATCATAATTATCATTTCTCTAATTCATTCTCATTACTAGACATTTTCATAATATTTTTCAACACGTATCCATGATTGTGGTTAAGGCATTTGGATGATTGAAAATAAATAGAATGGCAGTGGGGCGTTGTTGGTGCACAATCATAATAACAATTTAGATTTTGGTATGCTAACACAACTACTATAATGAATAGTGGATACACATTCCATAGATTTTCATTTACAATCTATTTTGCAGAGTCATATAAGTTGCAACGGCTCATAGTTTGGAAAATCACTATCACTTCCACCTTGCATTGCATTTTCTCTCCTTTAATTTTGCATTTTGTCTTTGGGAATGGCAACTTTCCATGCGAAAGGAAAATCCAATCTAACTATATTCATTAATGATTTTGGTGTAGTTCAAATCATCTAGAATAATGTCTTTATGTAAAGTTTGGCTTTCAACCTAACTATGTGCATGTATCTAAAGATGTTTATATGCAAAACAATGTTATCATCAATTCAATTTACCAAGTTCTTTTCATTGGTGCCCAAAGACTACATTGGATGGTTAATGTTGGAAGGTACCGAACTGTTGGTGAAAGGTTGTAGAAGAATTTGTAAGATGTTTTTTTGATGCCTGACATAATTGCGTATGTTGCAAATGTTGCTATGATGAATATTGAGGTGAATAATGAACTTGAAGATTGACCGGTACATTGTCAACCTCCATAATCAACTTTTATTGATTGAGCAACTCCTTTGACGAGGATGGGAAATGTTTTGCTAGAGATGGGTTGTTTGAAACATCAATTCCATTCCCTTTCGATGCATATTGTTCAACTGATGGCCCTATGGAGACATTCATTTTAAGGGAATTCGTTATCCACAACATTGTCATTTTTATGATAATGATGTCTCACACCCCACATGCCTTTAATGAATTAAGGTCTTTGGACTATAACATAATGATAATTGAAATGATGAATTTTCTCCCTGTTAGGTTTGATGGGGACATTCTATTTGAGCTTCCCCTTAATCCACAAGCCAATGGATAGAAGATACAATGGACATGCTTGGTGCAAATTGAAAATGACCAACATTAAAAATTGTTTTTGTTTGGGTTGTAAAAGTATTAAATGTTTAGGCCATCTACAGTGTCAAAAAAAAATTTGCACTAGAAGACAAATAAATATCTTTAATTAGTCTTTACGACTAAATTTTAATCACAAATGACATTTGCGACTAAAATTTCATTAGTCCCTTTGGATAAATCACATGCGATATTATTAGTAAACAACAAGGGGTATTAGATGAAAAAAAAGTCAACAAATACAAGTTCATCCTTTGACTCCATTGTATATTTATTGTCACATGTGATTAAAACGCAACTATTTTGGTTATAATTGAAAACAAATGATGTGTTGTCACATGTCCTGATATTTAATTATTTAAAATATAAACATTATTATTGTTTTGAAATAATTTAAGATGTTCAATTCAAATGTTTGCATGATCTTATATTATGACACATGGCCCAATGTAAATATGCCACATGGCATTTTGAAATGAATTTAATACAATATATTCATATTAAATTAATAGATACCTAGGTAGGTACATAAGTACATGCTTACAAATATAGGCTACATACCTACCTACCTACTTGGGTAAAAAGGTAGGTAGGTAGACCCTACCTTGCTAAGATAAATACTTACTTGTATAAGTAGATATTTAGGTAGGTAGGTAGGTACATAAGTCAACCTAGGTGGGTAGGTCAAACTAAGTATCTACCTAATTAGGTAAATAAGCAGGTTGGAAAGGTAGGTAGTTCAAAATTGTGCATAATTTGTTCTTTTGTTTTAGGTTAAATCTTTTGATTGGCTCATCCCATGTGCAAATTTTTTTAATGTGAAATTGGATGGCCACACCCTTTGTTTATGTAATGTTCAAAATAAGAATGGAGAATAAACAATATAGGATAAATTTTAAACTTGCAACTTCTTCACAAACTAAGTTGCAACTTAAAAACTTTCTTCACTATTTTGTTTTTAGTTTATTTTGCTTATAAATTATTTAAGAACATGGTTCACTAGAAAATTAGATAATCATTTAATTAATAACTTTTAAAAATTTAGAATATATTTAGAATATAAAGTATACATTACAAATATTAAATATTCATTATCAATTACTTAAATAAATAAGAATTTCTTCATATTTAATTAACTAGCTATTTAGTTACTCACAACTTGTCAATACATAATTCATAGATAAATAAATAACTAAAATAGTAGAAAAATATTTTATTATTTTTAAAAATATGGTCTAATTATACATAATATAATTATTGTAATTAAAAAACTAAATATATTTCTAATAATCCAAAATAAAAATAATGAACCAACAATTGTTATTTAAAAATATTTTTTAAATTAAAAAATAACAATAATTAGTTACATTAATAAATATATAATTATTTTTTTAGAAAAATGTTGTTCAAGTAATTCTTTTTCTATTGGTAATAATTATTAATTAAGAATATTATATTTTCTAAACATAGAATTAATTTTAATAATTACAATAAAATTAATGTAAAAATACTTATCATGGAAAAGTAATTAAGGAATTAAAAAAAATAAAAAATTATAATTAATTTTAATAACTTCTTGAAATCATAATCCCTGCAATAATTATTTTAATTACATTATAATATTTCCAAAAATTTAATTCAGATTTCAGGTTATAAATTATAGATTGTGAATAATCATGTTCACTTAAAATAATTATGCATGTACTATGATAATTGTTATATGAAATAATTACAATGATTTTAGAGTAATGTAACATTACTTACAATAATTCATTTCTTTTACTGTAAAAATATAAATTATATAATATAAAAATCTATGTTGTAACAATAATTATTTAGTTTAAGTTGTAATGAATAACTATAAAAATTTATAAAAATGATTTATTATGGATAACACTAGTAGAAAAAAACTTGAAAACTCAATCGATAATTTTTTGAATTGAAATATTAATTTTAGATTCCAAAAACAAAATTCAGAATTCAAATATCAACTTTTAGATCAAATAAATCTTTTGAATATAAGTAACAAATTTTAGGATTTAAATATCAATTTTCAGACTCAAATAAATAAATAAATAAATAAATATATATATATTTCAAAAATTGAAATGTCCATTTTTAGAGTCAATTAATATTTTTCTGACTTGAAATATTAATTTTGAGAATTCAAAATAATAATTTGGAATTGAAATTTCAAATCAAATAAGTTTTTCAAATTTAAATTAAAAAAATTCAGAATTGAAATATTAATTTTCAAAATGAAAAATAATAATTTAGAATTCAAATATCAATATTAAATCAACTAACTTTTTTGAATTTATATAAAAAAATTCAACCTCAAATAATGTTTTAAGGAATTGAATAACAATTTTCAGAATCAAATATCAAGTTTCAAATTCACATTTTGTTTTTAAAGAATTGGAAGAGTAGTTTTCAGAATTGAAATATAAATTTTTATATTCAAATAGATTTTTCAAACTCAAGTAAATAAATAAAAATTCCAATAAGAAGTTTTAGAATAAAATATCAATTTGAAGATTCATTATATAAACAATATAAATACATATCCTTAATTAATACACACAATATATATATATATATATATATGATATATGTAACACATCATAAATAAAAAATTAATACATACATAAAAATACACCCCTATGTCTCCGTAGAATACTTTTAGGATGCGACTAATTTGGTGATTATTGCGATTAATGGGACATATCAATCTATTAATGGATCAAAATAGACTTAAAATTCATCCAACAAATAGGATGAAATTTCCAATAGTTGCATCATAGTTGTAAAAATTATCCAAATAGTTGAAATTTGATCTTATCATTGTAAATACTCTCAAACTTAATCACAAATGACTATAAATCACATGTAGTTGCAAATGGAGTGATTACATTTTGGCTGATTTTTACTAATGATGTTTTGTGTTTAATTGTACACATGTTCGTAATGAAGTCAACTAGAATGATGATTCATTTTAAGTTCTTGTTGCCGATTAAATTGTTGCATGCATCATTATGCAAGGTTTATGGTTCTTCCCCCTTTTGTGTGCATATGAACATCTATTGCTTGTATTGTGTGGTACATTTTATGTTCAATCTTTCTAGAGCAGCCATCCACCTTGGCATACATGCACATCTTGTTTATGATGGCAAGTGCATGGAGCCGTTCAAGGAAATGGAGAATATGGTTGCAAAGGAAGTTTTGCACATGCCCAATGCTATGTCCTCCACAATGACCTTAGTTGTGAATAAGACATTTATGTTTTGTTTCCTTTTCAATGAGAATGGGCAAGGTATTGTTGAGCTTTTAAAGGGTGATAAATTTAATGAAACCTTGTTAGAGTATGTTCCCTTGTGTCCCCCTAACATCCATAACCTCATTTCATCGATCAAACATCGCCTTGGGAATATGGGTTTTATTGATTCCATCTTGATGTTCAAGGCCCTTAGTCCTTCTGACTACATTCATGATAGTTGTTTTCTTGACAATAGACTGGGCAAAAGGTTTATCTTTTCAAAATGTTGGTCAAAGGGGATAACTATGGAATTCATTTAGTGAAACAAATGTAGCTTAGGGGTGATTTGGAGAATTCTTGGTTGATGTTTGATCATGTCAAATGTGTTTAAGGCTAACGACTATGGCTTGCCACATCTATGAACCAATCTATTGTAAAGTAATGTTTATTACTATTTGCGATATGTAGTCTAAGGACATAGAAGCCCAATGTATATTTTGGCAGAAGTTAAATGCAACTATCTTGAAGAAAGGTGTAACAAATCCCAATTTCAAGGAGTTCATGGTAGATAATGCCCTTGAACAAATTGAAATGTTATTTGTATCATTTACATGAGTGGAAATCCCATTATGAAGGTGATTGACAAGGAGCAAGCTTGTCTTTTCCATTGAATTCAATTGCTTGACATGCACATTAAATAACTCATTGCTCTTGAGTTCCAAGATCGACATAAAGCTTTTTGTTACAAATATAAGAATGCAAGATCCTTGGAAGAAATTGGCTTTCGTTATGTTGTAATTTGCTCTTGGTGGTACTCCTTTGGAGTTGTTAATGAAGCGAAGGTGCAACTAAAGAGTTCAACAATTGGCTGAACTTTTGGCATTTTTATGTGAGGTACTAGGGAGGATTCATGTTAGATGTAATTTGTCTTTGCACCACGCTTTCCATTGATGAAATTAATTTGCATTTTTTTCTTATTCCCTTTGTTCAATTTCATTACAAAATTTATGTTATGTTTTTATTCCATTTCCACATTCGAATGTAAAAATTCTCCTTAGAGGAGGGGGCTGACATGCCAACTTGTAATCTATTGGAGATAGTCGATGATATTTGGCTCCAACAATCTGGGAAAAGAGGTGCCTACTTGTATGTTGCCACCTCAAATGACTACGTGCAAACTTTCAAGCCATTTCCATTGTACTATGTTTTTTTGTTGGTGGTCCCTTTGAGATTGGATCAAATAGGGATGAGTTGCGATTGCATAGGGCTAACCAATTTAGTGATCCTTCACAAATGGTGGTGATAGTTACCAAATTTGCATTGGGTTCATCATATACATCGAGGATACCCCATTTGGAAGGTGAAGAGGTATTTGGATTCACCAAATGAAAGCAAATCTACCATTCGGATCAAAAGACGATTATCACAGGCCACAAGGCGCAACCAACCAAAATAGTGGAGCCATTCATTAAAAGTCTTCTTAATTTTCATTCACAATGGCAAGGAGGTGTTGGAACACCTTTGTGTTAACAATGTTTGGTGCATTGAATGATGTCCCCAAAAGTCAAATTGCTTAATGTTTGGCATTGTAAAAGGACACTAAACATTATTGCAAGGCAAAAATCATTTTGAAAAAAAATTTGTGGCATTCTTGCTATTTATTATGTTGTTAATTGGAATGTTACCAGAGGTGCAGCAATTGAGCTACACAAATTATAGTTTTTCCATGGCATGATCATAATCATTATGTTGGTGGCACATAGAGGAAGTAAGTAATTGGTAGGTTGGTTATGCCTTCCATATGGCTTATGCAAGAAAGGAAAAATTTCATTCAAGATGAGGTGATGACATTGGAAGAAGTTGGTTTCTTCATCTTCAAGAAATCAAATTCTCATTCGAGAAATCTTTTTGGTGAAGATGCATCTAATTTTGTTAATAGATCAGTAGATGAAAATTCATGGCCAAGAGTCGAAATGGGAAAAATATTTGTCATCCTTCAATTTTCAAGATTTCAACTCAACAATATAACAAGTGGGAGGCCCAACATGTTTGTCTTGCTCTAGGTTATGGACGAATATATTGTATCATTTCAAGTCCAATTGAAAATTATAAGCAATATGAAGTTATAATTGGTAATTTCCCTTCATGCACTTGCATAGATTTTGTGTCAATGTTGACAAGCTCATTGGGTGGCTATGGAAAGTGAAAACATTGTAAAAATATATATTACATCTTGCAAACTATGATGTTATATGGCTTGATGGAAATGTTGATTCATCATCTGACTTGGAGTTGGGACAAAGTTCATAAATGAATAAGTTGGACCAAGGCTACAAAGGTCAAGTAGTGAAATGTTTTTTTATATAATGTAGTTAGTTTTGATTTTTTAATTTCCAAGAAATTAAATACATTTTGTTTTTGGCAAAATTAAAACAATTTGAGTTTTTGCCAATAGTGTTCAAAATGATGTACATACCAATATATATATTCATTGTTTTTAAATATTTGTTAAAATTTTTTGTTGAATATTGTCTTCAATTACTTTTGATGAATGTGGGCTAAAAGAGAATTCAATGACAAGTGCATGCTAGTTGTCCCAATGGGGAACCTCAATTCCAAATTACAACAAAAGCTTTGTTCATCTATCTAAACTTGTCCAACAAATAACATCTTTAAGGATGTTTTCATCCAAAAAGTTCGTCCATTTGTACATGATTAAATATTTTGCCACATCATCAAAGATTCTGTCTGATGTGACAAAGTATAGTGTTACTATATTGCATCCACGTCATCAAAAGATGTTTTAAAATATTCCATGTTGCTCACATGCTCAAGCTCATAATATAATGTCGTTGGAGATTCTACATAATTTTTTCAAAAAAATGATGATCAACTAGGCTCAATGTTATGATCTAATAGTGGTATAAATTCGACACATGTTGAGCACCAAAACCTTACTAATTGTTAAGTTTTTCATCTTATGTTTACAAATGCATATTCAACAAAAATAATCTTGATGGATTTAATTCCCCTTCTTAATCTGTAGATGAAACAATGAATCATTGATGATGTTTAGTTTGGAAATGATACATTTGAAACAATTTAATATTTCTTGCATTGTGTTGTGGTTGTAAACTTTTGAAACATTTTTTTTGATTCAATGATGTGAATTGTTCATGGTGAATTCAAAATCTAGCTTACCTTTTCATAGCAAAGTATTTTTTAAAGATATCCCTTCATAATTATGTTTTGTTGCACATTATGAAAAAAAATTCAATGTCCCAAGATGTTGTGCATTTTCTTAATATCTTACATGTAATTCAATTGTAATTTGGACATTGATGAAAATTATGTAATACAATAGAATTATCCATAAAGTAACCTTCTTTTCACCTTGTCTTTGGGCCTCCTTTCACCCCTATCTTTCAATGGTATCTGCAAAATAAAGACATTTTAATAAATTTCAGTATGAAGTGTTGATATTCAACATTTAATGCACAAGGTTTGAGATTAATTATAATAGTGGTACAATTAGGAGGAATGAAATATATGTAGGTAACATCAATGGAGGTGTTCAAGAAAAAGGAAAGACATGATGAAACTTAGTTTACCACCAAAATTGATGGTTTTTTGAGTTTCATCCCTTGTTGAATGCTAATCTATTTTTTTGCAAGTTTTTTTAAAAATCTCACCATGTGTATGATCAAATTCAGGGTTTTGATGCAATGTTTTCTTACTTTATAAATAATTCTAATGATAGTGAAAATAATAAGGCCATTTAATTCAAAGATGTTTGTGAGACCAATAAAAAAACATTTAATAACTTTGATATTTGTTTTCATCCATTATTATTCTATTTATTTGAGTTTATATGCATGATAGATAGTAAAGGTAGACTGCAAAATTTCAACTTGTAATTAGAAAACATTCATTGAAAGTTCTAGGTTTTTTTCTTTTGTCAAATTCTTGAAGTCCATGCATTGACAAGGATTCCCAACATTAATTAACATTAAATGGAAATTGTCCTAGGTGAGTCCTAGCATTTTCACAAAAGTGTTGTTACAAGTAGTGACCTAGCAAGTGTGTAGGTCTAGATGTGACTAATTTAGTGATTTATTTTTTAAAAATGGAAAAAAATCCCTAAAAGCCATAATTGTTCTTTTCATGTTCTGAATTTTTTTGCCAAGTTGCAAAAATTTACCAAGTTAAAAAACTGATTGAAAAAAGTTGTTGGATAGGGAGTATAGTGAGTTCATAATACCTAATAACATGTATTGAAGTAAATCAACCCAATATTATTGTAAAAAGCCCTTCACATGTGAACTCTTTGAAACATGGTGTCTAACTGGACAAATATTTGACACCAAGATTCTAAGATTTGGCACCATATTATTGAAAATTCTTCTTTTCAATCGTTCCCACAAAACCCATATCATTTGGGAAAAAGAAGCCAAAACGCCATTCCCAGAGCATGAGCTCAGGTCTGATAAGCTCTATTAGGCACACCACTGGCAAGTGTGCACTGTGGATGTGTGTATAAGTTAGTGTGACACCTCGTCCTCAAATGTGTGAATGCGCGCTACAGGTTTAATTGTGTGTTAAGTGAAGAAAAGTTTGTTCATGGTATTCAATGTTATACTAATTCTGAAACCCTCATCTACTCCAGATGTGAAGGGTACATAAGTATCGTGTACGTGAATGTCAAAGGGTATTTAAATATCAATGGTATGTTTCAAAGTCAGCTATCCCTGAAAGTTTTTAATTGCAATGAATACTTGCCATTCAAATTTCAATCCTTTTTGCCCCAAACTTTTATCCCAGGTGAAGATTCTAACCATTGGATCTCCTATGTAGGTTACTACATAGGTGCAGGCCTAGCTTGCAATAAATCCTAAGTAAGGCTAAAGCGTCCTTGGTTTCAAACTTCAAAGGCTATTTAAATCTGGATGCTCAAGATCCAAAGACCCTTAAGGTTTGAGTGTGCTAGCCTAATACCTTCCAATTCAAATTCAAATCCCCTTTGCCCCAAACTGCCCTTCAACTTCAAGGTTCTGAACCGGGTGGGATATGAAGCTTGGCAAGGAACGAACTGCACACATGCCAACTATGGTGAAGGGTGACGCCCATGGCACTCTGTTTTTAAATGTTTTTCCAAGGGAGCCACTTTGATTGGCCCATCAAAAACATTTATTGAACCTTGGATATGCCCAAAATACAATCATGCCCAAAAACATTTTCCCTATGTTAACTGTTGTTGTTGGTTCCAACTTGCCATAAGGGGTTCAGAGCCATTAATGAGCTTCTTGTTTGTTTATGGGTTTTATTTGTTTGCTTGTTTCTTGCGTGCTGCCTTGGACAAAGCACTGACATATGTCACTGTAGCTGTGGAGAAATAAAAAGCTGGAGAGTGACGCGGGGTGGGGTCCATGGATGTACTTGGGGGGACATTTCCTTGCTTGTTTGCCGAGGAACTTGTACTTGAACCAAGATCTTTCGTATTTTCCTCTTGTTGTTGCTGTTTTTTAGTGTTCACATTCATTTTGGGTCTCTTTTTGTTTGTTTGTTTCCTTCTTTGTGGCAGTGTCTTCTTTCATGCTATTTCATGAGATTTTGGCTTGTGTTTTTTTCCCGTGGTTTTTCTTCTCCACAGTCTGCTTCTCTGACCTAACTGACCTCCGAGGAGGGGTTTTGAAGGGATTTTGTCATGTGGCTTTTGTGTTAAATGTGGTTACAGAATTTTCTTCTTCTTATTTTTAGCTTTGTCTTTTGTTTCTCAGGGTTTTTTTTTTGGGTTGTTTCTTGTTCAGGGAGAGCGGGTGGGAAATTCTTTGTGCTAGTAGTAGGAGTAGGAGATCTTGTGTCTTCGGAGGAGTTGTTTCTCAAATGATTTGAATGCTGAGAGAGGATTTCATTTCCATTTTTTTAGGGTTTTGTTGCAAAGATGGTTTGATGATGAACAGGTTCTTTTAGGGTAAGCAAGTATTGTTTTGTTGTTTCTCTGTTCTCTGGATTAAATTTTCTTTTTTCATTCTTTTGGGTTTTGCTGTTTCACATCTTCAGACTGAGTCCGAGGATTCTGATGCTTTTGTCGCCATTTCTTTCCTGTTTCTAGAAAACCTTGAGAGATTTCAGCGGCAGCTGAGAAAGCGTTTTCCAGCTGAATCCGTTTGCTGCTTTCATCGTTTCTACTGAACTCTTTTTTGCATGCGGTGTGCTTTTCCCAGCAGCAAGCAGCAGCATGCAGAGTCATCTTTAGGAAGCTTCGTCGGGTGATCTCTGTAGTAGAAAAAAGCTTCAATCCACAGTCGACCAGTCAGTCATTCAGTCATGGAGGTCTTTGATTGAATACTTACAAAGGTTGACTAGGGTTTTCACGCTCCTCTTCGTGTTCTTCTTCTTCGCATTTTTAGGGTTTTCATGTCTCTACTGTGCGGACTGGTTTCGTATTTTGTGGTTTAGGTCTGTGAATATTGCCAGCAGACGCACAAGTTGCTTGTTTTGTTATTGCGTGTTTTGCGCTTTTGGGTGTTCGCCGAATTCGCAATTTCCTTCTGTGACGAACTTCCACACTCCTCCTGCTCTCTCTCTCCTCCGAGTTTCTTCTTGTTGTGGGGGTGGATATGGAGTCGGCAACATCAGCGTTGAAATGCAGTGACATTCTGGGGGAAGACACACTTGTAAACATCCTGGGCTTGCTGCCAGCCAAGTCACTGGCGTCAGCTGCATGTGTGTGCCGTTCATGGAATTCAGCAGCCAGAGTTCTCAATGCCACACCTCGCATGATGTCTGCCCTCTCCCTCCTTCCCGATCTCCAGGTACTTACTTTTGAGTTCCTTTTCTTTTTTCTGAATCCCCCCTCGCCCACCCTCTACAGTGGGCAACAGTTTCAGTTTCCTCTTCTGCAGGACTCAGAGCATCTCCACTGGCTCTCAGTATGTGGCCCTGCACTGGAAATTTTGGATGAGGTGCAGCAGTCAAACCCAGTGGATCCACTGGAAGACTGGTGTGACCCTGGAAAAATGCACATCTTTCAGAGCCATGGAGTGACCCTGGAACAGTCTAGTAAATATAGTCAAATCATATTTATTGACTACTCCCTGTTTCTGAGTGGCTAGATAGTTTGATTGATCCAAGTGAGTTGCTACTAGTAGTCTCCCACCTATTTACAGGCCCAGTTTCAGTTTTATGGGTGGGGTTGGAAAAAATGTAAGTAATTAAAACTTGAATGTGAGAAATACTTTTGCAAGGCCACATACTGAGCACCACTGGAGATGCTCTCAGTGATGCCTCTGAATGCTCTCTTTGATGACCAAAGTAGTTTTTCCCCTTTCAGTTTCTATTGTCTTCTGTGCTACTAGATCTGTCTGCCTCCAATCATTAAGTAGTTTGTTTTTTGTGCTTGTGTTATGGGCAGGGTCAGAGTTTGCCAGAGTTGGGAGTTCTCTTTTGTCTGTAAGGTTTTATGTCTGTCTAGGGTATGCTGCTGTCTCTAGAAAGGTCCATCACTTCTCTATTTGTTGTGGTCTTTTTTTCTGGCAGAGTGCAATTGATGCTGTGGTGGAGAGGGTGATGGGGGCCCCATTTCGTCCAGACTTTGCAATTGTTTTTGCAGGGCAGAAGTTCAGCCTTTCACGCATCTCCACACTTGTAAGCACATCCCCCTGTCTTTTCCTCTTTTCTCTGCTATTTCTCCACATCCACTACTCTTCCATTGAAGATTGAGACTTCCACATAAACAAAAGAGAAAGTGGGTGAGTTTTATTTCTGTTTCTGCTTGCTTCATCTTTGTAACAAAGACTGTGTCTGACTCCACATTTGAATCTGGAGTAAAATTAGGGATGATAACAGGCCTTTTTGTGTCAGGGGTTTTATTGGTATCTTTGCATTTGTGTCTGGTGATTCTCAGATGAAGGCTTAGATGTAGGAGAATTCAAAGATGAACACCATCTGTCAATTTCTTGTTGCACTCCTGTAATCTTGTAGTATTGCCTCCACATTTCTTCATACTCCAGTTGATTGTTGTTTTATTGTTCTTTGTTCAAGTTCTTCAGTCCTTATCTGGAATGCTTTCTTTGACTTCAAGAAGAAGTTTTGGACCTTATTCTGGCTTTCCTAATCACGAGTGTGAAGGTTTTGCAATTCTCACAAGAGTTATTATATTAATGAATGTTTTGGTTTCAATGCTGCAGCTGAAGGAGAAACTTGGGAAAAATCTGCCATTGATTGCTTGCCATGCTGCAGGAATAATTGGACAAGATGTTGCCAGTGGTGAGCACATGGAGGTAATCAATGTCTAACCTACGTTTGTTGCTCCTCCTTGGTTTCGTTTTTCCCGAAGTAAACTCTAGTCTGTACAAGACTGGTTCTGGGCATTTGGCATTGTCAACTTGTAGAGCACTTACATGACAATCTGGTTGGTCTGGTGGGTATGTGAAATCAGGTAAGCTGGCCACAGCCAGGGGCAGGAATGAGCAAGACACTGAGTCGCCGAATTGTGTCACGCCAGAATGGGCTTGTATTAACTGTGGGACGTGTTCCAGGACTCCATGTGCAGGCACTCTCCCTCTGCAATTCTTGTGGGGTTAGTCTGTTTCACCTCCTTACCTTCATTTTGTATCAAGCTTCATTTAACTGCATGTTATGTGTGACTAACATGTTTAATATGCAGTAGGTCTATTGACAGTGGTAACCAGTGGACAAAGTAGAAAACTTTAATGGGAGTTCTTTGCTATACTGCACTGGATACTATGTCTAATGTTGTGGTGTCTTTCATTGGCCAAGAGTTTCTTCTCCTTCATCTTGCTCCCCAATCTTTCACAGCTTCCTTTGAAGCAGATTCACATGAGGAAGAGTTCTTCATTGGTTCTTCCTTGGTGCATCTCTTGCTGCTGAAGGTCTTACAAGTGGAAATGCTTCTGTCTGTAGTTCAATGGTCTCTGAGCAATAATGGCATTGATTCATTTCTTTGTTCCCTGAAATACCAGAGTTACCCAAAATATGGCTCCATGTTGCCAAGCTGTGGTAAAAGGAGGCATGATGAGAGGAAAAGGAGAAGTGAGGGTGGGAAAAATGAGAGAAGAGAAGATGTGAAGGGAAGAATATGAGGAGGTATCTGTTTGAGGATTTGGGGTTCTTGAAGACAGAGTTGTTTGAAATTTCAGAGTTTCTAGAAGTAATTTGTTGGATCTGGTACTTTCCCATCTGTGGTGTCCTAGACACAGGGAAGTATGGTATTGGATGCTTGTACTGCTGTTACATTGCAACTATATGTGGGTATTGAGACAACATTTGTTTGGTTATTTTACATGTTTTTGTGGGATTTCGCTCTGCAATTGCATTGATATTTGATCTCTATTGTGGAACAAGAAAGTGGAATTGTTGTTGCAGGTGCCCTGCATTGTTAGCCGTTTAGTCCTTCACTTAGATTTCATCTCAGCTAGGTTTCAGCTGTAAATGATTTCACACCTGACCTTGTTTCTGTGCTTTTCTTCACTTACTTGGAAGGGTCTTACTTGGAAGGGTCTTTCTGATTTTGGCAGGTGGATGAGGTGGAGTCATTTGTTTGGCAAGCTGGGAGGACAGCACAGGGTGAATATAAACCACAACTTGTGAAGCAGATCCTACTTCTGGGAGTAAATATCCTCATCATTGATCCCTGTCGTTCTCTTGGGTTTGAAATGAATTAGTTCATCATGGACCTTTTTGTGCACTTACTTTTCATGTCAAGCTTCTGACCTTCTCTAGACCTATATGTATGATTGCTGTTCTGAACAGACAATCTTGACTTGCATTATTCAGTTTCTATTCAGTCTGTCTTCAGTGTTTTATAGGGTTTAGGGTTTAAGGTTTCTGTAGTGTTTGTATTCCATTTTTTGTGCATGTAGAACTGGTGGATGTGCAGTTAGTTTTCAGGTTCTTAGTGGTCATTTGTTATCCCTTGTTCTTCTCACAACTCCTTAAGCAGTATGTCTACTTCAGAGCTAATAATCTGACTTGGGTGAAGTTTTGGATGGAGTACAGGACCCAAGTGCTGACATGATACGTGTCACCAAGAGGCTTGGTAAATATTCCTAACTAATCCTGGTTAGCCCATACTGTCTGAGTCACCAGCCTCTTAGATGCTTCAGCATTTTGTTCTTTTGATGAAAGTACATGGGATTTCTGGGATTCTGTTAGTGACATCGATCATAAGTTGTTCAAACTTGCACTTCTCCTTTGGAAAATGGATGTGTATTTAGAAGCCAAGTCAAATGATAGCAGATCTACCAGGGTTTGGAATCCTTCCCCAATAATGTGGAGAATTGGCTGGGCACAAATGTAACTTTATTTGCCCTAAATGAAGTTTGAGTTCCTGTTTGTTTAGGCTCTTGTCACTTTGTTCCTAAACCCTAAACTCTAGACCCTTTCCTGTACCTAGGAGAGTTTTTTCTTTTTTCTCTCAACACCTGCCCTGTAGGCTTCAGAGATCATCCCTAGTCTGTAGGGCTGTGAACGATCTTTTTGTACTTGGTTTTTTCGGAATTTTGGAGTTTCATCTACCTGGACAAAGATTCTTTCAGTAGGAGCATATTCCAGCCAAATGGTTTTTTATAGGGTCTTCACAGAGGGGGAGCTTTTATAGCCCACTTGTTCCCTTCTGTATCTGCTTTGTATGCTAAATTGTGTTCATTCTTTCTTATGTGGCTCCTCTTTTTGTTTTAGGTTTTAGGGTTTATGTGTTCCTAAATTCTCTGCAGAGATAGTTTTTTGTTTGCAGATTGATAGCATCATGATATGGAGCTTGCATACTGGTGTGATAGCACTTACAACTAATTTGGGTTTTGTTTGCAGATCGAGCATTTCGTGGAAGATCAGTGGTGGTGGGAGGGTTTTCTGCACTGTCTCAGTCTGAGGGGGGCTCTCTTCTTGCACACTGTACCGCAGTCAGTTCCTCCCATCTTGAGCATCCACCACAACTTGAAGAGAAAGGTGCCCGGAAGAAACTTCCGGAGCGGACAAACAGCCAGCGGGCCTGCAAGCGGAAGGCTCTAGAGGAGCCCCCAGTGCCTGTTGTCACCTCAGATTCATCAAATGCTTCAACTAGTAAGGTGACAGTGACATCGGCATCAACATCAGCAAGTAGCCGCACATCAAGTGGCAGGAGTCACAAAAGTGATGGAACTCTGCACCAGGACGTTGTTGCACTTGTGTTCTCTGATGCAGATGCTTCATGTAAAGGTAATCCCTTGGTCTTGTGCTGTTCTGTTGTTCTAGCATTGAACCTCCAATCTTGACTGGGAACCGCAGAGTAAGTTCCCAAAACTTCAGAAATTACTGGTGGCTCTATGAGCCCTTTGGGCTTTCCCTACTTGTCTCTGTGCTTGATGTTAAAGATGGATGGATGATAGTCATGATCTTATCACTCATCTGGTGTAAATCCTAGTGTTGGTGCATGGATCTAGGACACATGAATGCAGTTGACTTCTACAGCCTTGGCTGCGAGACTGATATGGTGCCATTTCAATGTCATTCATCCAGAGGTTCCCAGAAAAAATGTTGATTGCATGGTGGGCACTGGGGGTGGACTGGCGGCAATTGGCCCTCTTTACACTGTTGTTTCTGTCCGCCAGACAAAGGATCCTTTATTGCAGGAAACCACAACCTGGCTCACTTGCATGAAGGAGGGCGATGACAAAGAGCTTGATGGCAACGCTATGTTTGAAGACCTCAATAACCAAGTGTGTTATCTTGGGGTTTTGCATACATTTCATCTTAAATCTGTCTTTTCTGGGCACCCCTTGAACTTCTGCCCTATCTGCATTTTACGCTAGGACTTGCTACTAGAGAGCAAGGCTTTTGTTTGTAGACAGACAGGCTTGGCAGCTCTGGTTTTTGCACCTTCTTCTTTTGCCATTAGGAACCTTGCACCTGATTAATACAAGGAAGATTTCTGTGTAGAGGACACATGCACAAACATGTCAAGTATCTGATTGCACAAGATATGACATAAGATTTGTGTTGGTATACTTGCAGATAAGTAGCAAAGGATTATTGGCAGCATATGTGGGGACCTGGAGGCCTCCACGACGACATAAACGAAGAGTTCACTCTGAAGACACCATGGGCTCATTCTCCCTTTATGAAGTTCAAGGGTATGCCTTGCTTGTCTCCTGTTCTTCTCTTCCCATGTCCTCTATCCATGTCTCAATTTTGAACATATCTGTTACTTTTGGACTTATAATCTCATTCAATCAACCACCACTATAAAGAAAGTTACCTCTAACTAGAAAACGGTGTGCAATGCCTGGTTTAGTTAAATCACAAAGTGGTTGAGGTTGGACCTAACTATCTGAATGACTACAGATGGCTTGTCTAACTTTATGACAAGATCTCTTGGATGTGAGCTATTGTAGACATGGAAGTCCAGGCATTTTGACTGTTGGGTCATCTTTGATTCTGGTTAAGTCATGAAGCCATCCTGGATGGCTTAACAGCATACAAAATGGAGGAATCTGACAGTAAGGTGCATAGTGCATACATCTGAGGATTAGTGGTGGTGGACCCCTTGTGCTTAAATTCAATCCATAGACTGCTGGTGAATGTAGATAGTACAGAGAGAACCCATTAAAAAAAATAAAAATTTGCTGGGTTTTGTTCACATATTTTTATTTAACTAAATTCTTACTTCTGGCTGAAAGTTAGAACAAAGATTGCTGAGAGGGCAGAATATTTTTTTGCAACTTAGGTCATACAAACATGAGGTGAAAAGCTTTCTAAGATGATCTCATATGATTTCATACTTGGAAACTTATTAGTCATATCTTTGCAAGTATGAAAAAATAGTAAGGATGTTTCAGCATCCACACAAGCATGACAATGAGATAAGTTAGTGGGAGTCTGTTTTACAGAGCGGATGAGGAGTACTTGCTGATTGGTGGAGAGGGTGTTCGAACTGGAGATACCCTCCGATTCTATGTCTCTGATCCGGATGCTGCCCGGATACAAAGCCAGTGCATGCTCAATGAGGTCAAGAGGTCACTGGAGGAGGGACATGCCCCTTCTGGAAACATCAAATTGGAAGAACAGCAAAGACAAAGGCCCCAACCCAGCCACCCCATGGATGAGGCATCAGGACCTTCAAGGAGAAGGCGAGTGTTTGGAGGTTTATTGTTTGCTTGTGCAGGGCGGGGTGAGACTTACTTTAATGAAGCAAATGTGGACAGCAATACCTTCTTTGGGAGGTTTCCTGACACACCCCTCACAGGAATGTTTTGCTTGGGTGAGATTGGACCCCGTTCTGTCCTCCCTTGCGAGGATGGAAGCACTAATATTCATAGGCACATGTCCATGGAGCGGGGAAGAAAAACAGACCTCAATGTTTTCAGCTCCATGTTTGTGGTCTTCTCACATACTTCATAAAGACAAAGAAATCAAAGAATCAGAAATAATTAAACACACATTGGGAAGCTGACAGCTTTTTGAATCATGGAAAGCTGTTTTGAGGCAGAATTCCCTTCTGCCATGGTAGCATTTGCAGAGTACTTGAAAGTACAGAGAAAGTTTGTTTTCCTGTTGTGCTTGGTTGATTCTCAGTGTTAATTTTCAGATGCCTGAAGATTTGCACTGAATGCAAATTCCTGGGTTTAGCATGCTATAGGAATAGGCTTTTTCAGAATGCTGTGGCTCTTTGTATTCCCCTTCTGAGTCAAAGACTTCAAAATTTCTTGATTGACTATGGGTGGGACTCTTCTGTGCCAGGTTCCAAACCTGAGAATTGTATGTACAGGGAATGGATGGTCAGTTGATTGTTTGCAGTACATGCAGTGTTTTCATTCACCACTCTTTGGTTATAAGAAGGCTCAGTTGGATTGTAGGATATTGACAATAGATAAATAAATGGACAACCATTGAGATTTACAAGTCAATAATGCTGGTTGTTAGTGTCTGGATAAACCGTTTATTTATCTAGTAGTCACATATTTTCCAACCTATTGTCTATATATAGGACTTACTTTCTATAAGGTTATTTTCACTTATTTTGATGTTATTTTGTTGTTTTCATATGCATGATACAAGATATAGAAGTGCATATTCTTACTTTTTTTATTTACTTCACTATCATGCTTCTACTACCCCAACAGGTTGTTTGTTGATCAATTCCTTCAAGTGGTGAAGTGTGGTTTGCACAGGTGGTTTCATCATCCTATGCATGTTGCCCATGTTTTACATCCTTTTTGGTGGAAATCCCCAAAAGTTAGGGGAATCCCAAAAATTTCTCTAAAACTCATAGTAAATCCTATTTAAAATCCTTATCTAAGTTAATCTAGTCAATGAATTTTTTGGTCTAAAAATATGCACTCCAAAAATCAGTAATAAGTTTTTGGTAATAGAAAACTGGTAGTAGTTTTCAATGATAACTTTCAGTAATAGTTTTTGGTAATAGAAAACCAGTAGTAATTTTTTGTAGTGGTTTTCAGTAATAGTTTGTGGTAATGATTTTTGATAGTAGTTTGTAGTAATGTTTTTTGGTAGCGATTTTCAGCAGGGATTTTTTATAGTAGTTTTTGGTAATGATTTCTGGTAGCAATTTTCTACAGTCAACAGTTGTATAAGAACAACGCCTGTTTCAAATTAGTTTTTCAAATTTTAAAGTCGGTCATGTGTAATGGGATGGTTTGCTTGAGTATCTTTGGTGGAGGAGTTGTCACATATGTTTGCCTTGTATGTGTAATCCTAATCCAGTGTCATGACTTTGTGCTTGGAAGTTTTATAAACAAATTGCTTGTTTTTTAGGATAATTGTTGTGATGGATCCTTGTACTTTTCAAAAGAATAATTGTAAGGTGGTGTTCAAAATCATTCCGCATGATCTAGAAGGAAATTGGTGTGAGATGATGGCTTTAGTGTGTCTCAACATGGTTATGGTGTTGTGACCACAAACGTAGCATCTGAATTGGCTAAAGCAATTCTAATGATCATGGAGTAAATAAAAAGAAGTGAAATGTTTGATTTACTTAATATCTTTGGAATCATTATGCATGAATGGTTTAACTTGAATTATGATGCACATTGAACATTGGTTTAATTTTAATATTTAATGTCTAGCTACATTGACTCAAGTCCACTGTTATGCGTTGCACCATACAACTTGATCACCCCCAAGGTTTGAAAGGTTCTGATTTGAAAATTGTGGATTTCACAAACATATTATTATTAAGTTGTCATAATTTTTTTTGTAATTTGTATGCATGTGGCTTTGTTGTCACCATGCACCTCAACAATCCCCTTGTTTTTCAATGGCTTTCTTGAAGTATTGTTACCTTGCATAGTGGTCACCTAGTGTTTGTTGGAAACAAATATGGATTTTTTTTTATCCTACAAACTTAGAAAACTAATTATTGAAAGCACATGGACACTTCACCAACAATTATTGTTTTTAGTTCTAGATAGGACATTATGTTGTGGTAGTTATGTATTTCATTTTGTTAACACATTTTGTTGTTTAGGGCTTAATTTTGTTTAGGGTACAATTTTGTGGTAGTTATGTATCTCATTTTGTTAACACATTTGTTGTTTAAGATCAATGTTTCCTTTGGGGTGAAAGCACACTACAAGGGTGTAATCACAATTCAATGAGCCAAAAAGGGTGTCCAATTGTAAAGAAAGATAGTCAAAATTGAATTAATATTTATGTTTTGTCATTTAAAGCTATGGTAATCATGGCAAGTTATTGTTTTTTCATTCATATGAATGTCAAAGAATTAAAACCAAAAATCCATTTGATGAAATTTTGGATTAAAATTTTGATTTAGGACCTCTAAAAGTGAACAATGACACGTTAGATAAGAGTCCATTTTGGAAAGGACTCATATAATAAAATACATTTGATAAAAAAAATAAAGAGGATAAAGACCTATTAACCACATTTAAAAAACACTCATACCTTAAAATATGTGAAATTCTAAAACTTTAAAATTTCAAAGAACTTTTTAAAATTGATCCAAAATTATTTAATTTCAAAAGTCCTTTGCCACACATAAATGGGGTAAATTGTACATGATGTGTTAA
>Ga0116228_10000938_pt1 | contig 23577 bp, 26 predicted proteins | sample S1TSphfallax_2_FD_89694 | JGI IMG/M metagenome (GOLD analysis project Ga0116228, IMG submission 89694) | Host-associated microbial communities from peat moss isolated from Minnesota, USA - S1T2_Fc - Sphagnum fallax MG | ecosystem: Host-associated > Plants > Peat moss > Unclassified | place...
CACGTCGCGCGGCAAGCGCCTCGTGTACCTCGACTCGGCGGCGAGTTCGCAGAAGCCGAAGGTCGTGATCGATTCGCTGGTCGACTACTACGCGAACTACAACGCGAACATCCATCGCGGCGTGTACGAGATCGCTGCGCGCGCGACCGATGCGTTCGAAGCGGCGCGCGCCAAGGTCGCGCGTTTCGTCAACGCCGCGCAGACCGAAGAGATCATCTGGACGCGCAACACGACCGAAGCGATCAACCTGGTCAGTTTCTCGTGGGGCCTCACGAACCTCAAACCGGGCGACGCGATCCTCACGACGCAGCTGGAACACCACTCGAACCTCGTGCCATGGCAACTGCTCGCGGCGAAGACCGGCGCCGAACTGCGCTTCATCGAAGCCGACGACGATGGGACGCTTCGCCTGGACAATCTCGACGAGCTGCTGCGCGGCGTGAAGCTGCTCGCGCTCTCGCACATCAGCAACACGCTCGGATCGATCGCGCCGCTCGCGCAGATCATCCCGCGCGCGCACGCCGCGGGCGCGCTCGTGCTGGTCGACGGCGCGCAGTCCGTTCCGCACCTGCCGGTCGACGTGCAGGCGCTCGACATCGATTTTCTCGCCGCGAGCGGCCACAAGATGTGCGGCCCGACCGGCATCGGCTTCCTCTACGGCAAGCGCGCGCTGCTCGATGCGATGCCGCCGTTCCTCACCGGCGGCGACATGATCAAATCGGTCGCCTACGAATCGGCGACGTTCAACGAGGTGCCGTGGAAGTTCGAAGCCGGCACCAGCAACATCGCCGATGCGATCGCGCTCGGCGTCGCCTGCGACTACCTCGACGCCGTCGGCATGCCGTGGATTCGCGAGCACGAGGTACGCATCACGCGCTACGCGCTCGAACGGCTGCGGGCGCTCGTGCCGCGCGGCCTCGAGATCTACGGGCCCGCACGCGCCGAAGATCGCGGCGGCGTGATCTCGTTCAACTTCGCCGACATCCACGCACACGATCTCGCCTCGATCCTCGACCTCGAAGGCGTCTGCGTGCGGGCCGGCCATCACTGCACGATGCCGCTGATGGACAAGATGAACTGGTCCGCCACGGCCCGCGCGTCATTCTACCTCTACTCGACCGAAGCCGACGTCGACGCGCTGATCGCCGCCCTCGAAAAGGCTGCCGTCGTCTTCAAGATCGCGTAGCCATGGACGACTTCTATAAAGAGTACATCCTCGACCACTATCGCAATCCGCGGAATTTCGGGCATCTGGAGCATCCGACGGCGGTGGCGGAGGATCTCAATCCGCTCTGCGGCGACAAGGTGCGGATGGAGTTGTCGGTCGGCGCCGACGGCAAGATCGACGACGTGAAGTTCACCGGCAAGGGCTGCGCGATCTCGCAGGCGTCGACCTCGATGCTGACCGAGTCGCTGATGGGCAAGACGCTCCCCGAGGTCGCCACGCTCTCACAAGACGTCGTGCTCGAGAACGTCGGCATCGGCATCAGTCCGACGCGCATGAAGTGCGCGATGCTCGGCCTCAAGGTTGCGAAGAGCGCCGCCCTCGGCGAGATCGCGACCTGGCCGGACGAAGCCGGGCACTGATCGAGCCGGCGCTGCGGGTCGCCGCCGCGATCCTCGTCGACACGTTGGCGTTCATCGTCTGGGACATCGCCCCACGATCGCCGCTCCAGCTGCTGCGCGACCTCGGTCGCGGGCTGCGCCGCCCGGGCACGCTGTTGCGCGGGCTGATCACGTTCGTCGCGGGCCTTCTCCTCTTGCTGGGCAGCATCACGATCTTGATGCCGCTGCTGCTCCCCGAGCACGTGCTGGCGCTGCTGGTCACCTGGGCGATGCTGACCGGCTTGCTCGTGGATCAGATCGTCGGACCCGACCTCTACGGCCGCCGCGGCGCACGTGCCCGGAGCAATGGAGATCCCCCGGCGCCCTAGCCGCACCCGCCGAACGGAAGAAACTATTTGCGCGCGCGACTGACGCCTCCGCAGGGTTGTTGTACCGGCGATTGAAGTCGCACCCGGAACTCAACGCTAGTCTTGTTATGAGGAGCGCGTTTGTGAAACGACAGACGACGTCACGTGGACGATTCATCGGCGGCACGGCCGCCGCAACGGCGCTGGCCTTCGGAAGCGCGCCGTACATCATGGCCGCGCCGACGAAAGAATTCGTCATCGGCGTGAACGTGCCGCAATCGGGGTCGTACTCCGATCAAGGCACCGATCAGTTACGCGCCTACCAGATGGCGATCGACGAGATCAACAAGGCGGGCGGCGTGATGGGCGTGCCGCTGCGCGCGAGCGTCGGCGACGACCAGACGAAGGCCGACGTGGCGGTCGACAACGCGCGCCGGATGATCGAACGCGACGGCGCGGTGATGATCACCGGCGGTTCGTCGACCGGCACCGCGATCGCCGTCTCCGCGCTCTGCCAGCAGATGAAGACGATCTTCATGGCGACGCTGACGCACGGCGACGAGACGACCGACATCAATTGCCACGAGCACACGTTCCGGCGCTACAACGACGCGCACATGTCGGCGCGCGCGATGGCGAACGAGTTGATCAAGCGGTACGGCACCGGCCGCTGGTTCCACATCACGGCCGACTACTCGTGGGGCCATTCCGTGTACGACAACCTCACCGCGGTCGTCGAACCGAAGGGCGCGAAGACGGTCGACAACGTGCTGCTCAAACTCGGCACGACCGACTTCGCCGGCGCGCTCGGCAAGGCGCAAGCCGCGAAGCCCGACGTCCTCGTGATCACCGAGTTCGGCAAAGACATGGTGAACTGCCTCAATCAGGCTGCGACCTTCGGACTCACCAAGTCGACCAAGATCCTCGTGCCGCTCGCCGACGAGTACATGGCGAAAGGCACGGGCGACAACTTCGACAACGTCGTCACGACCGCGCCGTTCTACTACAAGTATCATGCGGCCCATTATCCCGCCGCGAAGAAGTTCGTCGACGCGTTCATGGCGCGCTACGGCACGCCGCCATCGAACGGTGCCGAGTGCGCGTACGTCAACATGTACCAGTGGAAGTACGCGGTCGAAGCGGCCGGATCGCCGGCACCCGCGGGCGTGATCGCCAAGCTCGAGGGCCACAAATTCCAAGCCACCAAAGGCCCGGAATACTGGCGCGCGTGGGACCATCAGGGCATCAACAGCGTGATGGTGATGGAAGGCATTCCGATGTCGGCCCGGTTCGGCGACGAGTGGGCCTTCGCGCGCGTGCTGCACGAGGTCGACGGCGAAGGCGTCGCCGTCACGCAGGGTCAGTCCAAGTGCAAGATCGAGTCCGCATAATTCCCCTTCACTAGAGCATCGCTGCCTGGAGGCATCGTGTCCCTCGAGTCGTTCGTCCAGGCCGCGATCAACGGGCTCATCCTCGGTCTGATCTACGTCGCCATCGCCATCGGCTTGACCATCATTTTCGGCATGCTGCGGCTGGTGAATTTCGCACATGGCGCGTTCTACGCGATCGGCGCGTACACGGGGCTCGTGGTCGCCGATCACCTCGGTTTCTTCGCCGGCGTCGTCGCCGCGCCGATCGTCGTCGGGATGCTCGCCTTCGGTCTCGACCGCGTCTTGCTGCGCTCGTTCTACGGCAAGCCGCCGACCGCGCAGATTCTCGTCACCTTCGGCATCGCGCTGGTGGTCGAGGAGGCGCTGCGGCTGATCTTCGGCGGCACGACGCGTCAGCTCGCGATCCCCGATTGGCTCAACGGATCGATCGCGGTCGCCGGGCTGCAGTATCCGGCCTACCGCATCTACCTCGCGATCGCGATCATCGTGGTCGTCTTCGCGGTGTGGTTCTTCATCGAGCGCACCACCTATGGCCTGATCGTGCGCGCCGGTGTGCGCGATCGCGTGATGGTGCAGCTGCTCGGCGGCAACGTCGAAGCGGCGTCGACGCTGATCTTCGTGCTGGGCGCGGCACTGGCCGGATTGGTCGGCGTCGCCGCGAGCCCGATCTACAGCGTCGACCCCGGTACGGGCTTTGCGTTCCTGATCCCCTCGTTCGTCGTCGTGGTGATCGGCGGGCTCGGCAGCTTCTGGGGCGCGGTGGTCGGCGGCATCATCGTCGGCGAACTGATGAGCATCTCGCAGGTCGCCTTTCCGGTGGTCTCCGACGTGATCATCTACGTCGCGATGGCGCTCGTGCTGCTGTTGCGGCCGCAAGGGCTGCTCGGTGAGAGCGAGATGATCCGCGGATGACGGGCTGGCGATTCTATGCGCTGCTCGCCGCGGGGCTCGCACTCTTTCCGCTGATTTTCCATCTGCCGCCGATCAACGGCTACGCCGGGCTCGCAACGGAGATCCTGATCGTCGGCATCGCCGCCATCGGCTTCAATCTGCTGCTCGGCTATGCGGGTCAGCTCTCGTACGGCCACGCCGCGTTCTATGGCCTCGGCAGTTACGGTAGCGGTCTCGCGGTGCTCACGTTCTTTCCGCATGCGCAGAGCTTTGCGCTCGCGCTCTTCACCGGCATCGCGATCGCGGGCATCGCGGCGGCGATCATCGGATCGCTCGTCGTACGCCTCTACGGCATCTACTTCGCGCTGCTCACCGTCGCGTTCGCGCAGATGGTGTACTTCATCGTCTTCCAGGCGCGCGACCTCACCAACGGCGACGACGGACTGCAAGGCATCTCCGCGCCGCCGCTCAACGTCGGGTTCGCGCACGTCGATCTGGGCTCGTCGCTGCCCGCGTTTGGCCTGGGACCCTGCGGCGATCTGAGCGACATCAAGCTGTGGTACGTCTTCGCGGCCATCGTCGCGTTTCTCGTCGTCGCGTTCGTGCGTACGCTCGTGCGATCGGAGTTCGGCGAAGCGCTGGCGGCGATCCGCGAGAACGAGGAGCGCAGCATCTTCATCGGCCTCGATCCGCGCCGCTACAAGCTCGCGGTGTTCGTCATCTCGGGACTACTCTGCGGTCTCTCGGGCGCGCTGCACGCGCTCTATCAGGGCTCGGCGGCGATCGAGGGACTCTCGGTCGAGCAGAGCGGCGCGTTTGCGATCTTCACGATCGTGGGCGGCGTCGGCACGCTGATCGGTCCGCTCGTCGGCACCGGCTTGATCATGTGGCTCGAGAACATCGTCGGCGGCGTGTTCCCCGCGTGGCGTCTGGTCGAAGGCTTGGTCTTCGTCGCGGTGGTCGTGTTCTTGCCGAGCGGCATCGTCGGCTCGCTGCTGCGCCGGCGCGGCGGCCGGCTCTGGCTGCGGCGTCTGGTGACGGCGAAATGAGCGCGACGATCCTGCAAACGCGAGGCCTCGGGAAGTCGTTCGGTCACTTCGCCGCCAACGCCGACATCGACTTCGCGGTCGAGGCGGGCGAAGTACGCGCGGTGATCGGCCCCAACGGCGCGGGGAAGACGACGTTCTTCAACCTGCTCGCCGGCGTCACGCCCGCGAGCGCCGGCACGATCGCGTTCGACGGCGGCGACGTGACGCGTGCGAGCGGCCAGCATCGCGTGCGGCTCGGCATCGCCAAAGCGTTTCAGACCGCGAACATCTATCCCGACGCCACCGTGCTGCAGAACTGCCGGCTCGCCGCGCTCGCGCGCATCACCGGTGCGTTCAACCTGCAAATGCTGCGCGGCTCAGCCCGCATCGGCGGCGTCGATGCGATGGCGCAAGAAGCGCTCGGGCGCGTCGACCTCGGCGGCGTCGCGCACGTGCGCGCCGGCGATCTCTCGCACGGCGACAAGAAGCGCCTCGACATCGCGATCGCGCTCGCCACGCAACCCAAAGTGCTGCTGCTCGACGAGCCGGTCGCGGGCATGTCGAAGGACGAAGCGCGCAAGACCGAAGCGCTCGTGCGCAAACTGGCGGCGACGATGACGGTGCTCATCATCGAGCACGACATGGAGATGATCATGGGCATCTCCGATTCGATCACGGTGCTGCATCAGGGTCGCGTGCTCGCGACCGGCACGCCGGCCGAGATCCGCAGCGACCAGCGCGTGCAAGACGCCTATCTCGGCGGGCATACGGCGGGCCACGTATGACGGCCGTCGCCGCACCGCCGCTCTTGGCGGTGCATCATCTCGACGCGTACTACGGCGAGAGCCACATCCTCAAATCGGTGTCGCTCGAAGTCGGCCTCGGCGAGACCGTCGCGCTGCTCGGCCGCAACGGCGCGGGGAAGACGACGACGCTGAAATCGATCGTCGGCTGGGTCGTTCCGCGCAGCGGCAGCGTGCGGCTCGACGGCGAGGAGCTCGCCGGGCGGTCGATGATGGCCAACGCGCGTGCCGGCATCTCGCTCGTGCCCGAGGAGCGCCGCATCTTCACCAACCTCACCGTCGCCGAGAACCTGCGACTCGCGCAGATCACCGCGCGCAAACCCGGCTGGACGCTCGAGCGCATCTACGAGAAGTTTCCGCGCCTGCGCGAACGGCTCGCGAACAGGGGCGACGAGATCTCCGGCGGCGAGAAACAGATGCTCGCGATCGCCCGCGCGCTCATGCAAGAGACGCGCGTGCTGCTCCTCGACGAACCGACCGAAGGGCTCGCGCCGCTGATCGTGCGCGAGGTCGAATCGGTGATCCGCGAGATCAAAGCCGCCGGCCTCACCACGCTGCTCGTCGAGCAGAACCTCTACAGCGCGCTCGCCGTCGCCGACCGCTGCTACGTGCTCGATCAAGGCGAGATCGTCTACACCGGCACGCCCGACCAGCTCCGCACCAACGAAGACATCCTCCGCCGCTACCTCCACGTCTGAGCGAAAATCTTACGTGGCATCGCTAAGAGCTTCGAGAACCGCAGTCGGAATAGCGAAACGCATGCCGCACCGCCGCCGCTCCGCATAGCACATCGCTCGCGGATCGCTGCCGCGACGTTGCTCGCGGTGCCTCGACGATGGTTCGCTGCGCGAACCTCCGCTCGGCATGACAAGGGAGGGAAAGCGCCTCGCTTACGTTGGGGCGCCGCGCGGTCAGTCGGGTTTGGCGAAGGCGACGGTTTGGTGCGCTTCGCGGTGGTTCGTCCAGAAGCGTTCGCCGTCGAAGGCGAGGCCGCGCGCGTCGAAATGGATCGCGGCGAGATCGACCGATTCGACCGTGCCGCCGCGCGCATCGACGCGCGTGAGCGCGTACTCGCCGCTCGTCTCGTCGTCGGTCGTGATCAAGTAGAAGCGGCCGCCGACGATCGTCTGGCCGACGATCTGATGCGGCACGTCGATGATGGTCCCGGTCGTGCCGAAATCGTCGATCGCAACGAGGCGCCGATTGTACCACTGGCTCACGAAGAGCTGATCGCCGTCGTAGGAGAGGTGCGAGCCGGTATCGTCGGGGCAGGGGATCGCGCTCGACGTGCGCACGCCGTGACCCGGCATCGCACGATAGATCGTGCGGTGATCCTCATCGGTTTCACCGAGGATCACGCATAGCTCGTCGCCGGCCGCGGTCATGCCCCACGGCTTCCCGGCCACCGGCATCTCGTCGCGCACGGTCCAGTCGTTGGGATCGAGCGCGTAGAGCCGCTGCGTCTCGAGCGAACCGAGCCAGACGTGCGTGCCGTCGAACGCGATCGCCTGCGGTCGTGGGGCCGGCGCATCGAGGCGAAGCAGTTCTTCGATGTCGTTCATGGTGGAAGCCTCATTCATGTGAGCCCGCTACCCGGGCAGACTAGACCTTGATGTAATCGTGCTGATCGATGCTCGCGCCGCCGGGCGTGATCGTCACGTGGAAGGTTGCGATGTAGCTGCCGTTCGACGTAGCGATCTGCGCCTCGACGAACGCGCCGGCGGCGTCGCTGCGCGTCACGCGAACGCCGATGACGTGCGAGGCATTGTCGAGCACCGCCGCCTCCTTCACCGTACCGCCGGGCGCGAGCATGGCGGCCGCGGCCGATGTGTTGCCGGCGATCACCGCATCGAGATACCGCCGCACGGCAGCCGTCGCTTCGCCGCCGTGGCCTTCCGCCGGAACGGGCGCCGGCGTCACGCGTGGCGTTGCGGCCGGCGCGGGCGCGACGGTCGGTTTGGCGGTGGGTGGAGCGGTGGCGAGCGGCGTCGCGGTTGCAGCCAGCGTCGGTGACGCCGTGGGCGCCGGTGAAGGCGATGGCAATGCCGTCGCTTCCGGCGTCGGGCTCACGGTCGGCTCCGGCGACGGACTCGCGGTCGGCTGCGGCGAGGAGGCCGGCGAGGGGCTCGGACGCGGCGACGGCGTCGCGCTCATCATCGCGAGCGGCGATTCTTCGGGCGCCGCGGTTGCGAGGGGCACCGGCGTTACCGGCGGCACGCCGGCGCCGAGTTGCGGCGGCGGCGTGCCGCGATTTTGGTATGCGGAGATCAACGCGCCGATGCCCAGGCCCGCGACGATCACGCCGATCACCAGCGCCACCCACGGGAGCGGATTGCCGCCACGCGCCGGCGGAGGGGACGACGACCGGCGTTTTCGCGGACGGGGATCGGACATCGCTTCGCGGTTTCCGCGCGCTCGGCAAGAGGCCTTGCCGCGACGCGCGAAGAGGCCGCGCATGATTCGGGTTCGTGTCCCGATCGACGTCAATGCCGTGTTGTGCGCCGATTCCGTCGCCTTCGCTCTCGCAACACCACTCCGCGTGGGTGAATTACTGACGCATGCCGTGCTCGACGCGCTTGGGCCGCGCGCCCCGCAGGATAAGCGCGAGCGCGTCGTCGCAAGCACGCACGCCGGCTTGAACGACGGCGAGTTTCTGGTCGAGATCGACGGCCGCACCTACGAGCACTGCGACGACGTCGCCGTGGTCGCCGGCATCGCCACCCTGCGTTTCTTTCGCCGAGAAAAGCGCGACGCGGCCGCGTAGGTGATCTCCGAGAACAACCGGCTCCCGAAGACGCTCGCCGGCCTCTTCGGCATTGCCGGCAGCCTCTACGTGCGCCGCGCGCCGCTGTATCTCGCGCTTGCGCTTGTCGCGTTCGCCGTGCAGTTCGTCGTCGACGTGCTGCTGCCGTTCGATCTCGGACTCGCGCTCGGACTCTCGATCGTGCTCGAAGCGTTCGTCTTCGCCGCCGTCTCGATCGGCGTCGCGTTCGATCTCGCGGGCAAGGCCGCCGACTGGAGCACGGTGCTGGTGGCCGCGAGCGAACGCTGGGGCGCGGTCGCGTGCGTCGGACTCGTCTACCAGTTCGTCTTTCTCTATCTCGAGCCGAACGTGATCGGCCCGCCGGACCAGACGTTCTACGGCCTGCTGATCCCGCCGATCATCGTGTTCTGGGGCGCGATCTCACTCGCGCAAGTCGTCGCGGCGATCGAGCCCGTCACGTCGCGGCTCACGTTGCCGCTGCTCGCGCTCGGTAAGGGCATGGCGGTCGGCTTGCGCTGGGCGAACCTCGGCCGGCTGCTGTTGCTCTCGATGATCATCGTCTTGCCGGCAGTGATCGAGAACGCGCTCACGGTCGTGCTCGGGCAGCATCACGTGCGGAGCGCCGACTTCTGGGGCGCGGTGCCGTTCGATTCCGTCGTGATCGGCCCGGTCCAAGCGCTCTCGACCGTCTTCTACATCGACTTTCTGCGTCGCGCCAGGAGCTAGGGTCCGGCGCGCGTGGCGAGCACGAGCTCGGTGTAGAGCGCGTTCGGCCAGGCGAAGTCCTCGCGCGTGTACTGCTCGGGCCAATCGGCGTTGAACGATTCGTGCAGGCGATGGTCGCCGACGTCGGCGGCGGCGATGTACCCGTACGTGCGCGCCACCTCGGCCGGATCGAGGGCGGTGAGCGCTTGCACGCAGAGCGCGAGCGGCCAGATGTAGCCGCGCGGCGTGTGCGGGCTGCCCTCGCCCTGCGCGTAGCGGCCGCGGAAATAGTACGGGTTCCGATCGGAGAGCGCGAACCGGCGCGTCGCGAGGTAGAGCGAATTGTCGTTCGGGAGATAGCCGAAGTACGGGATCGAGAGCAACGAGGGGATGTTGGCGTCGTCCATCACGTTGGCGTGGCCGAGGCCGTCGACTTCGTAGGCGTAGATGCGGCCGAACGGCGCGAGGTTGAGCGTGCCGTTCTGTTCGATGCCGCGCTCGATCTCGAGCGAGGTGCCCCAGGCCTGCGCGGCCATGGGACCGTCGTGGAACGCCGTGCGAGCGAGCGAACTGAGATCGCGCAACACGACCACCGCGAACATGTTCTCGGGAATGTTGTAGTGATACCGCGCCGGATCGTCGGAGGGCCGGAAGCCCGTCCACACCATCCCCGTATAGGCGATCGCGCTGCCGCGGCCGCCGCGCGCCAGCTGCGCGTTCCGATAGCGCGAGCGCGTCTCGTGATGCTGCTCGGTGCGCAGGGTCGCGAGCGCCAACGCGAACGCGCGCCGCACCGTCGGCGTGAAGATCGTTGCGTCGCCGGTTTGCTTGTAGTAGTCGGACGCGAACCAGATGGGATAGAGCAGCGAGTCGACCTCGAACTTGCGCTCGGCGACCGCATAATTCTCGTAGAACGCGTTGGCGTACGGATCGATCAGGATGTAGCGCGCCTCGCGTTCGAGCACGCCGTGCAAGAGATGAGCGACCGCACGATCGGTGCGCGCCGCGGCGACGTACGGCCGCACGGTCGCGCTCGCATCGCGCAGCCATTCCGCATCGATGTCGCCCGTCGACACGTACGTCGTGCCATCGCGCTCGGCGATGACGTGGCGGCTGATGGTCTGACCATATGCCGCGGCAAAGAGCGTATCGAGCTTCGCGCTCAAATGCGGTGGAAACGCCGCTTCGGCGCTCACGGTCGTCGCGACCAGCAGCGCCACGGAGAGCACGGTCGCGGCCGCGCGGCGGATGAGATCGCGCATCATTGCATTCCCCATCGCACGTTTTCGACTACCATGTGGCGGGAACGTGCGATACGCTTCCTCGCATACAAGGAACGGAATGTCGTCCCGTCATCTTGCCGGCTCTCTTGTGATTTCGTTCCTGGTCGCATGCGCGTCGGCGTGTCCTGCCGGCGCGCAAACGCAGGTCTATGCCGTCGACGGCTCCGATGCGTTCAGCATCGCGAGCCGTCAGGTGCGCAGCCTCATCACCTACCAAGGTACCCAACAGCTCACGTTCACGCCGGCCGGACGATCCACGACTTTCCATGCGGTCGTTCGCTATCGGAAAAGCGACGGGAGCGCGACGACGAGCGACCACGCCGCGTTCGCGCTCACCATGCTGCCGTCGGGCGACGTCACCGACCAGCAGAACGCCGACCCCGATTATCTGACCATCCTCAACCAACCGTTCTCGGTGCAGCTCGATCGCCCGACGATGCACGATCTGCAAGGCTTGACGCAGACCGTGCCGTTCGATTTTCCCTCACCGATGACCGGCGCACCGCTCCACGGCACGCTGCGCCGCTTGCTGAACGGCTCGGTGGGCGGCATCCGCGTTTTGGGCATTGCGTTTTCGGCGCGCGGCCCGCTCGAGGGCACGCTGCCCGATCGACCGTCGATTGCGGTCAGTGGAACGATCACGATGAACGGCACCGCCTACTACGCCTATTCCAACGCATTGCTCGTGGCCTTAGATGCAACGCTCCTGATCGAAGGCAAAGTCGGCGGCAACACCGGCAACGACACGGTAACCATCCGCTACAAGCGCAGCATCCGGCCGGCGGGTGCCTCCGACCCGGGAAGATAGAGCGGCATTTCCGAAGCCGCGAAACCGCCGCTTCGACGAGCGCGGTTAGTGCTCGTGATGAGTGCGCTCGCACCGATCCTTGGGGATTACCGTTTGACCGCTCCGGCGATGACGCCGCCCTTGGCACGCCCCCTCAAGGGCGTGCCGGGTCCTGAAAACTTCGAGTCGATCGTCGATGACTATCAACGGCGTCTCTATGGTTTCGCGTTGCGCATGACCGGCAATCGCGAGGACGCCGAGGAAATCGTGCAAGACTCGTTCGTGCGCGCGTACCGGGCGCTCGCAAAGATGGAACCGCAACAGCGCGCGGAGCTGCGGCTGCAACCGTGGCTCTACACGATCACCTTGAACGTGACGCGCAATCGGCTGCGCTCGAAGCGCCCGACGAACGTGGCGCTCGACGCGCTCGCGGATCCCGACGCGCTGCTCAACGAAACCCAGGAAGGGCCCGACCAGCCCGAGGCGATCGTCGATCGCGCCGCCGACATGGTGCTGGTCGAACAGGCGCTCCTGCAGTTGCCGATGCACCTGCGCGCCGCGGCGACGCTGCGCTTCATCGAGGGCCGCAGTCATCCCGAGATCGCCGAGATCCTCAACCAGCCGATCGGAACGGTCAAGTCGCACGTGCATCGCGCCGTGCGGATCCTGCGCCGGATCCTGGGGCCGCAGGTGGGGCGCATCGCCGCTCCCGACCGTCTCGAGAGCGACGAGGAATGATGAAAATGCGCTGCTGTGACGTCGAAAAAATGTGGGACGAGATGCGCGATGCGATGGCCACGCATGGCGGCGCCGTCGCCGAGCATCTCCGCGAGTGCACCAACTGTCAGGATCTCTACGCGCAATACGAAGGCGTGGCGTACTGCCTCACGTGCTTGCCGCCGCCGCAACCGCCGGCCGATCTCGTGCCGAAGATCATCGACCACATCCGCTCCGCGGTGCGCGCCACGGTTCCCGACAATGTGGTGAAGCTGAACTCGCCGATCGGCGCCATCTTCGTCGCGTTTCGCGCGAGCGGCATCACCTACGTCGCGCTCGACCGCGGCGAAGGCGACGAGGCCACGATGCAGTACATCAAGCGGCGCTTGGGCCGCAGCGTGGTGCCCTCGCAGGCGCCGCAGTGGGTGAGCGACACGATCAGCGCGTTCTTCCACCAGCACGAGTCGCATCTCGATCGCGTCGACATCAGCGATCTCACGCCGTTCGAACAGACGACGCTGCGCGCGTGCGCGAAGATTCCGCCGGGCGAAGTGCGCAGCTACGGCTGGATCGCGAAGGCGATCGGTCAGCCCAACGCGGCGCGCGCGGTCGGCGGCGTCATGGCGCGCAATCCGGTGCCGTTGCTCTACCCCTGCCATCGCGTCGTCGACAGCGAAGGGCGCCTGCACAACTACGAGTACGGGATCGAGATCAAGGCGCGCATCCTCGAGCTCGAGGGCTGCAGCAGCTTCAAGCGCTGAGCTGCCCGGGTTGCCATGGGACGCCGCGGAGGGCGTCGTACCTCCGCCCCATGCTACGCCAACTCGTTCTCGCCGTCGCGCTCGCCGCGACGACCACCGCGGCCGCCGGGGCCGCGACGTACACGTTCGACCCGGTGCACACGCGGGCGTCGTTCAGCGTCACGCACCTCACGATCAGCAAGGTGAACGGCACGTTCCCGCTCACCGACGCGCCGCAGACGCTCGAGATCGGCGCGAACGATCTCCCCACGGCCGGCACGGTCACGTTCGACGTGAACGCGATCGACACGGGTGACGACCGCCGCAACGCCAGCCTCAAAGCGCAGTACCTCGAGGCGGCCAAGTATCCGACGATGGTCTTCGTCGTGCGCAAGGTCGAGGGCACGCCGCAAGCGTTCACCCTCTCCGGCGACCTCACGCTCCACGGCGTGACGAAGCCCGTCGTGCTCAAAGGCTCGGTCGTCGGTGCGGCCACGATTCGCGGCAAACGGCAGATCGGCTACAGCGCGACGACCACGATCGATCGCCGTGATTTCGGCATCTCGTTCGGACCCGTGCTCGACGGTTCGCTCATCGCCGGCTACGACGTCGTCATCGACATCGAGGCCGCGCTCACCGGCGCGCAATGAGGCGGCAGGATTCGCGCACCCGTTCCGCAATCGCTGACGCATACGAGATCCGCGGCCCCTTCAGATCAGAGACGTAGCGAAGGATAACAAGCGGATAAGAGGAGGTGATCATCGTTACTAGCGACTGTTCCCAACGTAGTACCACGATGATTGGAGGTGCGCAAACCACGGTTTGCGCGCACCCATAAACCCCGAAAATCATCCTTCACCGGCTGCGCGGCAGCCGGTTTTTTTTTGCCCGGCGCGGAGCTGGGAGCAGGGCGCGGTCGTCAAATCCGGAAAGACTTGGGTTTCGTGCATACCGAGCGCGACCCGCGCCTGAGCGCGATTCCCGATATCCACGGGCATGCGAAGGGCGAACACAAACCATACGCCGAGGAACGGCCCTTGCCGCTGACGGCGCGCATGCTGTTCCTCTGGTTCTACCATGCCTGCCGGCGGGGTTTTCCGCGCTTTTTGATGGTCAGCGACCACATCAATTACCTCACGTTCGAGGATCCGGCGTCGGTAAATCTGGTGCGCCGCGCGCTCAAACTGGCGCAGGCGGGCGACCTCTACGGCGCCGCCGAGACGGCCAATGTCGATGTCGGGCACGCCCAGGTCGTCTCCGAAGGCCTGCGCCGCGGCATGCGCTACTCGATCGGCGCCGAGGTCGACAACGACCCGCGCGCACGTCCCGACGCCCAGAACATCGTCGACGCGATGCGTCCCGACGGGCTGATCCGCTCGGTCCACTTCATTCCGATCGATCACCCCGTCCACGGCGCCAACTGGAACTGGGCCTTCGACAACCCGGAATTCGCGGCGCTCTACGACCACGTGGGCACCGAGAAGACGTGGGAAGGCTACATGGCCGTGCTGCTGGACGCGATGGACCGGCTGCCCGGCCACATCGTCGGCCACTTCTTCGTGCCGGCCGTGTTCGGCCATTGGCCCGACGACGCGACGCTCGAGGGCTACGAAGACCGGATGCTCGAGGTCGCGGCCGAACGCGGCATGGCCGTCGAGTTCAACACGCGCTTTCTCTACCGCGACGCGAGCGACGAGCAGAAACAACGCTATCTCGACGCGAACCGCCGGCTGCTGCGCAAGGCCAAGGAACGCGGCGTCGGCATCGCGATCGGCTCCGACGCACACAGCCCGAAGGACCAGGGCGGCGCGTTCGAAACCGTGCTGGCCGTGCTCGACGAGCTCGATATCAACGAAATCGTCTTCCCGATCGGCGGACGGCTCGCGCGCGTCGCGCTGCGCTACGTGAAGCCGGCCGAGCCGGAACCGCCGCCGCCGGCCCCGGTTCCGGAACCCGTGGCCGTCGCGGCCGCGGTTGAAGCGCCGCCGGCTCCTCCGCCGGCAGCCGAGCCGGTCGCCGAAGAAGCGCCGCCCGCAGCGAAACCGGTCCGCAAAGCGCGTGCCGGCGCGTCGTCGACGCGTCCGAAGGAGACCTCGCCCGAACGTGCCGCCGACCGGCATGCCGATGAGGCGACCTTCGAGCCGCCCGCCGCACCCGAGCCGGAAGCGCCGCTCGCCGCCGCACCCGAGCCGGAAGCGCCGCTCGCCGCCGAACCGGCCGCCGATCCGCCGGCGCGCCCGAAAAAGGCGCCGAAGGCCGCCGCCGCGGCGCAACCGGCCCTGGCGGAACCGCCCGCCCCGGAGCCGCCGGCCGAGCCGCCGGTGCCGGCTGTGCCCAAAGCCGCCGCCGCGCCGAAGGCGTCCGCGCCCGTCGTCAAACCGGCGCCCAAGATCTCGGCACCGAAGCCGCCCGTGAAGCCCCCGGTCAAACCGCCGGCGAAATCCGTCGCGAAGCCGGCGGCGAAATCCGCGGCGCGGCCCGCCGCGAAGCCGGCCGCGAAGCCCGTCGGCAAGGCGAAGGCCCCGGCCAAACCCACGACGTCCGCCAAGTCGGCGGCGAAACCCGTCGGCAAGGCGGCCGTCAAGCCGAAGCCCGTCGCGAAAGCGCCGGCGAAGAAAGCGCAAGCGGCGCCCGCGAAGCGCGTGACGGCGAAGGCCGCGCCCGCGCGCAAGGCGGCGCCGAAGAAGGCCGCGCCCAAGAAGCCGGCCCGCGCCGCCGTCAAACCGGCGGCCAAAAAGGCTCCCGCGAAGAAAGCCCCCGCCGCCAAACGCGTCGTGGCCAAGAAGGCGCCGGTCCGCAAGCCCGTCGCCAAGAAGGCGCCGGCGAAGAAGCCCGCGGCCAAGCGCCGCTGATGTTCGACGACACGTCGCCGATCGCGCGGATCCCCGAACTGCGCTGGCTCAAACAGATCATCGTCGAACGCGCGCTCACCCGCGGCGAATACATGCTCTCCGGCGGATCGCGCAGCGATTACTACATCGACAAATTCCGGCTCTTCTCCGACCCGCACATCCTGCGGCGCATCGCGCGCCTCTTCGCGCCGGTCGTCTCGGAGACCGCACCCGATCTGATCGGCGGCACCGAACTCGGCGGCGTGATCATCGCGACCGCCGTCTCGCAGATGACCGGCATCCCGATGATCGTCGTGCGCAAATCACCGAAGCAATACGGTGCGTTCGCCGACGAGTACGTCGAAGGTCCGTTCGAAGCCGGCCAAAAGGTGCTCTTGCTGGAGGACGTGATCACCAGCGGTCGCGAGGTGCTCGCGGCCAAGGCCCGTCTCGAGGAACTCAATCTCAAGGTGACGGTCCACGCGGTCATCTCGCGCGGTCTCGCGCCGGTGAATTCGCTCATCCAGTTCTCGTTGCCGCGGGGCGAAGCGAAGAACGAGAACTAGGGAGGCCCTAGGTCGCGACCGTGAGGACGGCGTGATCGTCGGCGACGACGATCGCGCCGCCGAAGATCGGGCGGGCGCTCTCGTCGAGATCGCGCGGCGTGGCGTTCTCGCCGTAATGCGTGAGAACGAGACGTTCGCAGCCGGCGTCGGCCGCCATCTGCGCCGCCTCCGCCGCCGATGAGTGGCCGCGCACGCCGCCACCCTCGATCGCGCCCGCGAGTAACGTCGCCTCGCACAAGAACAGGTTGGTCTCGCGCGCCAGGTCCACGACCCGCTGGTCGGGTGCCGTGTCGGCGGAGTACGTGAGGCTCGTGCCGTTGCGCTGATACCGGATCGCATACGCGTCGATATAGTGCGTCGTCGCGGCGAAGCGCAGCGTGCCGTCGCCGAGCGGTAGCGGCTTCGCCGGGTCGAATTCGTGCACGTCGAACGGCGCGAGGAAATCGTCGTCGCCCTCGCTCGCAAACGCGCCGGTCATCATGCGTAGCATCGCCTCGCCGCCCGGCGGCGTCCACAGCGGCAATCGCGTCTCGCGGCGGTGCGCTCCGTATTTCATCGCGTAGCGCAGCGGTATGAGATCGAGAAAGTGATCGGCGTGCATGTGGCTGATCACCACTGCATCGAGCTCGTGATAGTCGGCGTATTGCCGCATGTTCGCGAATGCGCCGGTGCCGAAATCGAGCGTGAACCGGAATCCGCCGTCCTCGACGAGATAGGCGGAACAGGCTCGCCCGATACGCGGGATCGAACTGCTCGACCCCGCCACGGTCAGGCGCAACGGCGTCACAGGGACGCGAGAACCTCGGCGGCGTGTCCCTCGACGGAGACCTTCGGCCACACCTTCGCGATCACGCCGTCTTTCACCACGAACGTCGAGCGCTGGATGCCGAGCGATTTCTTGCCGTACATGTTCTTCTCGACGATCACGCCGAACGCATCGCAGATCTTCGATTCGACGTCGGCGAGGAGCGCGAACGGGACGTCGTACTTTTCCTTGAACTTGGCCTGCGCTTTGACGGCGTCGCGGCTCACGCCGACAACGGTCGCGCCCTTCTTCTCGAATTGGGCGTAGAGATCGCGAAACTGGATGGTTTCGTTGGTACACCCCGGCGTATCCGCCTTTGGGTAGAAGTACACGACGAGCGTCTGCTTCTTTCCGCCGAGATCGCTCAGGGCGACGGGGGTTGCGGCGTCATCATCGGCGCCGACATCCGGCAGCTTCGCTCCGGCTTCGAGCATTTGGTTCTCCTAGTTACTAGACGAGGGGGCGTTCGCTACCGACGTCGGCGGCTGCTCCCGCCGCGCCGGTCCTGAACGAAACTGTGACAATGGAACGATAAACAAGAGCCGGTCGAAAGGCTCCATTTCTTCGAAGGCGTCGATGTGCAGAAACGATGCATTCCGCCAGACGCCCAGCGCAATGCAATGGTCCGCCGGGGGCGGCATCGGAACCTCTCCCTGCGGCCGCTCGCCGACGTTGTAATCCTCGTCGCCGAAGCGGATGCGGGCGCGGGTGCCCGGGAAGCGCGAGAGCCCGGCGAAGGCCGGCGCGGCGAGCGCCGAGGTCGAGAACGTCTGGATCGCCTCGAACTGGCGCGCCACGGATCCGGCAAACGCCTCGTCCTGCACGCGCATCACGACCTGCAGGTTCGGGTTGCGCCCGCGCGCGCCGAGCGCGACCTCGAGGTTGCCGGTATCGCTCGTGGTGATCGCCACGAGCGCGCGCGCGGCGGGGAGATTACAGAGATCGAGCGTGCCGTCGCGCGTCGCATCGCCCGTCAACAGTTCGATCTCGCGCACGCGCGATTGCTCGATGACCTCGGCTTCGGGGACCGGATCGATCACGACGACCGGATGGCCGAGCATCCGCAGAAAATCGACGACGCGCATCCCGACGTTGCCCGCCCCGCACACGACCACGTGCGAGCGCGTGTGGATCTGTCGCAGGCCCTGGAGCGCGGTGAACTGCGCCCGCGTGAGCGCGGTCGTGAGGAAGGCGATCGAGAGCCCGGAGAACGCGACGCCGAGCACCATCAGCACGCTCGCGGCGATCATCCCGAGATGCGTCGTCGGCGTGATGTCGCCATAGCCCGTCGTGGTCATCGTCGTGCTCACGAAGTAGGCGGCCGTGATCGGATCCTTGTGCAGGATGAACGCGAACGCGATCGAGGCGACGACGAACACCGTGGCGACCGCGATCAGGAGTCCACGGATGACGGGGTCGAGATGACGCACGGCGCGCACGGCCGCGCGCGTGGTTGCGAGCGGGCGACGGCGATTCTTCACCTGCACCTCGGCGGTCGCGGCCGTCGCCGCGAGCACTTCGAGCCGGCCGAACACCACCACGTTGTCGGTCGCAGCAAACCGGTGCGCGGGATCGAAGCCGGCGACGCCCTCGAGCGCGATCACGCGCGCCTTCAGGTGCGCTTGCGCCTCGGCGCACGTCATCCCGACGATCGCGAAGCGCTCGGCCGTGCGCTCGGAGAAGCCGCACAGCACGCCGTCCAGATCGGGGAACTGCAGCGCGAAGAAGCAGTCGCGGTCGAGCGAGGAGCCGACGATCGTCGCGGCAGCGTGCGAGGCGAGCGAGAGCACGGAGCAGTTGGGCAGGTTCTGCTCGATCTTACGGGCCAGCGTGCGGTTGAACTGGCGCAGCACGATGCGGATCTTCGGGTTGATGTCGCGCGCCTTGAGCGCGATCTGCAGGTTCATGCGATCGTCGTCGCCGACGGCCATCAGCGAGGTGGCGGCCGGGACCCCGACGGCGCGCAGCGCGTCGTAATCGTTGGGCGGAAACGGGAGGTACTCGCAGTTGATGCGTTCGAGTTGTTTGGCGAGTTCGTGATCGTGCGGCCAAACGGCCGCGACGCGATGGCCCTGCGTCGAACACAACTCCTCGCAGATGCGCACGGCCAGAGCATCACCACCCACGACAAGAATCAGGGGTACGTCGCCCATGTCCGCCCTTTCCACGCCGGTTCCTCATCCGCTTGCGGAGGCGCTCGTCGCCCGCTATCGGGCCGGCGCGCTCACCGGACCGGTGCTCGAGGTGCATGCGGGCCGTGGCCGCAACACCGCGGCGCTCGAGGCCGCCGGCATCCCGGTCGTCGCGACGCGCGATGACGAGCCCTACACGCAACTCCCCGGCGGACGCGACGCGTATGCGGCCGCCCTCTCCACGCACGGCTTCCTGCACGGTACGACGGCCAAATTGCGCCTGGGCATCGGGGATCTGCGCCGCGTGCTCCGGCCCGGCGCGCCGGCGTACCTCACGCTGGGCTCGCTGAACGATCCGCGCTTCGGCTTCGGCCTCGCGCTCGACGAGCGCACCTTCGCCCCCGGCGACGGCCCGGAAGCCGGCATTCCGCACGCGTTCTTCGAACGCGACGGCATCCTCGATCTCTTCCGCGGCTTCACGATCGAATCGCTCGATGAGGTCGACGTCACGACGATCGTCGGCTCGTGGGCACATCCCGATCCCGACGCGGAACGCATCGTGCACTGGTTCGTCGTGGCGCGAAAGATCGAGGCTACGTCCCCGGTTTGAGAATCGCCGGACTGATCAGCGTCTGCGGATCGACCGGCTTGACGATGCCGTAGCGCGCCGCGACGTCGATCAGCGGTTGCAGTTCCTTCGCCTCGACGTATTGCGCGCTGGTCGAGCGCGGCGCGTCGGCGATGTCCTTCGGATCGATGTGCACGAACGACGCGTAGAGGTCGAGCGTCTCGGCGTGGTGCGCGTTGGTGAAGGCGGTCGCATCGCGCAACGCGCGGCCGAAATTCGCGATCACGGCCGGGTTCTTCGCGGCGTAGTCGGTCTGCGCAGCGAAGATCGCAAACAGGTAGTGCTTGGCGATCGCCTCATACGACTTGCCGAGAACGCGCACGTCGTGGATGTGCAACGCCTGCACGTACCGCGGCGTCGTCACCGTCGCTGCATCGATGCGGCCTTCGTCGAGCGCGGCGGGAATCGCGGCGCTGGTGAGCTCGACCGCGCGCACGCTCGATGAGTCGCCGCCGTTCGCATCGATCCACGCCATCGTCGCGAGCCAGTTCAGATCTTTGAGCGCGGGTGAGGCGATCGTCTTGCCGTTGAGATCGCGCCCCGTCTTGTACGGGCTCTCTTTCTTCACGAGCAGCGCCGCGTAGACGGTCTCGGGCGTGTACGCCGCGAGCGGACCGACGATCGTGAGCGGCACGCCCGCGTTGTGCGCGGAGAGAAACGGCAGCAGGCTCGTGCCGGCGACGTCGACCGAGCCGCCCGCGAGCGCCGCGATGCTCGCCGCGCCGCTGTTCATCGGCAGGATCTCGACGGCGAGGCCGTACTTCGCAAAGATCCCCGTCCTCGACGCGTAGAGCGTCGGCGTCGCGTCGTCGCCTTCGGCTACGCCGACGCGCACGGTCGTGAGCGCGGGCTGCGCGCCGGCGGTCGCCGTCAGCGCGCCGAATGCCGCGGCCGCGGCGAGAAATGCCGGACGCCGCACGTCAGCGCGCCGCGCTCAGCGATGCTTCGGCGGTCTGCGCGAGGCTGTGCTCCTCGATGCGCCGGTGCAAGTCTTTCACTTGGTCGAAGATCGGTCCGTAGCGATCGACGTCGTCGGTGCCGAAGCCGCGATGATACATCTTGCGGAAGTTCCCGGCCAGCGCGTAGTCGGGATTGACGCGTTCGTTCTTGCCGCTGCCGTCGATCGCGTCGGGCGACTGCGCGAACACGTTGAGCGGCGTCTCGCCGGCTTCGACCAGCGCGATCTGCTCGTCGAGCTGCTTGCGCAAGAACGCGATCGGCACGTCGGTGCGACCGAGCACTTCTTGCGTGCGGTCGAGGATCTCGCCCTGCGCGGTCCACACCAGCGCGTCTTGCGCGAGCACGTAGTCGAGGATCGGTTTGCCGTGTTCGTCGACCGTCGGCGGTTCGTAGTACGGTACGACCTCTTGGTGCGGCACCTCGACGCCCGCGGGTGCGCCGTAACACTGATAGCTGATGTGATAGGTGTGCGTGTCGTCGATCGGGACGCGGATCTGGAAATCGCTGCGCGGGAATCCGGCTTTGCCGGTCTGCGTCATGAACGGGAAGATCACGGTCGAGTGTTCCTCGACGCGGTCGGTCTCCGAGCCCAGCTCCTTCGCATACACGACGCCCTTGCGCATGCCGTGCGGCGTCGCTTCGGCGAAGAGCTCCTTGATGCCGACGCCCATTTTCAAGCGATGGTAGATCGTGTGCTCGTGACTCTGCGCGCGTTCGAGTTGGTTGTTGCGCTCGAGCACGTATTCGAAGAGCTTGCCGTGCGTCCACACGCTGTGCGTCGGATCCCCGGTGTTCTCTTGGCACTGCAGCCAGTTGCAATCGAGCACGTTGATCGCGATCTGACGGATGCTGTTCGGCCACACGAAGAGATCCCAGCGCGGCAAGGCCGGAGCGGGCAACGGGCCCAGATAGGCGAAGACGAGGCCGCCGAGTTCTTGCGCGGGGTAGCCCGCGAGTTTCTGCTGGATCGGGCGCGTCGGGTGCGCTTCGAGCGGACGCTCCGTGCAGGTGCCGGTTGCATCGAAAAGCCAGCCGTGATACGGGCAGCGCAAGCCGCACGCGTCGGGGATGCCGAACTGCAGATCGACGCGCCGGTGCAGGCAGCGGTCGCCGATCAGGCCGAGCGTTCCGCTGCGATCGCGGTAGAGCACGAGATCCTCGCCGAGCACGCGGATCTTGCGAACCGGGTTCTCGAGCAGCTGCGCGAACGGCGCGATCGGAATCCAGTAGCGGCGCATCAATTCGCCACACGGCGTACCGGGGCCGACGCGCGTCAGCCGGTCGTTCATCGCAGGGGTCAGCATGCGAGGTGGTTCTTCAGGCGGGCGAGCTAATACCGCGGAACGGCCTGATCGATGGATGTGCTCCAGGCATCGATGCCGCCCGCGACGTTCACCGCATGCGGGAAGCCGTTCTGGTTGAGGAACGCGGTCACACGCGCGCTGCGGCCGCCGGCGTGACAGAGCACCGCGATCGGCTTGTCGGCCGGCAGCTCGCCGTAGCGCGCCGGAATCTCGCCCATCGGGATCGTCAGCGCCCACGGGATCGACGCGGTCGCGATCTCGTCGGGCTCGCGCACGTCGAGCAGAACGAAATCCTCGCCCGCCTCATGACGGCGGGCGAGTTCGGCGACGGAGATCTCGGTCATGCGTTCGGGACCTTCTGCGCGCTGCGCGTGGCGATCAAATCGGTCATCGGGCTCGACGCGCTCGCGTAGAGCTTCTTCGGCATGCGACCCGCGAGGAACGCATTGCGCCCGGCCGTCACGGCGTCGCGCATCGCGGTGGCCATGCGCACCGGATCGTTCGCGAGCGCGATGCCGGTGTTCATCAGCAGCGCATCGACGCCGAGCTCCATCGCCAGCGTCGCATCGCTCGCGGTGCCGACGCCCGCGTCGACGATCACCGGAATCGTCGCCCGTTCCTTGATGATCGCGATCGAGTACGGATTGCACACGCCGAGACCGCTGCCGATCGGCGCGGCGAGCGGCATCACCGCCGCGCAGCCGACGGCCTCGAGCCGCTTGCACGCGACCGGATCGTCGATGATGTAGGGCAGCACGGTGAAGCCGAGCTTGACGAGTTCCTCGCAGGCGAGGATCGTCTCGTGCGTGTCGGGATAGAGCGTGTCGGCGTCGCCGATCACCTCGACCTTGATCAGGTCGGTGCCGAGCGCTTCGCGCGCGAGCTTCGTCGTGAGCACCGCATCCTTCGCGGTGTAGCAGCCGGCCGTGTTCGGCAAGAGCGTGTACTTCGTGCGATCGAGATGGTCGATCAGCGTCTTGCCGGTCGGATCGTCGAGGTGGATGCGGCGGATCGCCACCGTGATCACCTCGGCGCCGCTGGCCGCGTGCGCGGCTTGCATCACCGGGATCGTCGGGTACTTGCCGGTCCCGACGAACAGGCGCGAGCGAAACGTGTAGCTGCCGATCTGCAGCGGAGCATCTTCGAGCATGGTCATCCTCCGGCAACCGCGACGATGATCTCGACGCGGTCGCCGTCGCGCAACTGGTGCGCGGCGTGGTCGGTGCGCGGAACGACGTCGTCATTGACCGCGACGGCGATGCCGTCGCGTCGCAGGTCGAGCCCGGCGAGCAGCGTCGCGATCGTGGCGCCGTCGTCGACGTCGCGTTC
>Ga0116228_10000939_pt1 | contig 23575 bp, 11 predicted proteins | sample S1TSphfallax_2_FD_89694 | JGI IMG/M metagenome (GOLD analysis project Ga0116228, IMG submission 89694) | Host-associated microbial communities from peat moss isolated from Minnesota, USA - S1T2_Fc - Sphagnum fallax MG | ecosystem: Host-associated > Plants > Peat moss > Unclassified | place...
AGAGCACATAGGAAACCATAAGAAAGCAATCCGTAGGAAAAAATTGAAACTTTTCCAATTGCTACTTATTTTGTTCCAACATATGCATAAAAGCACATAAGAAGCCACAATCTTTGGAAGAAAAAAAAATCTCGAATTGCTACTATTTTTGCTCCAACATATTCATAAGAGCACATAGGAAGCAACATGAGAGCAATCCTTGGAAAAAAATGAAAAATTTCCAATTACTACAATTTTGTTCCAACATAGTCATAAAAACACATAGGAAGCCGCAAGAGAGCAATCTTTGGATGATTTTTTTCCCCCAATTGCTATTGTTTTTGTTCCAACATAGTCATAAGAGCACAAAGGAACCCATAAGACACCAATCTTTGGAAAACATGAAAAAATTCCAATGTATGGGTTTGCTTCACCATAATTTACTAAAAGACCATCATGACTAGCTCCTAATTGATAATCAACATTAAAATCACCATGATGACCATTTGCAATGCCCCAATGCAAGTGTATATTTCACCAAATGACCACCATGACCAATTCTTAATCCACAATCACGGCTAAGATGACCAAGAAAACCACTTTCACAACCTATGTAGGGGACTATTTCACTAGAATTCATATGAAGACCACCATGACCAACTCCCAAGTGATAATCATAACCAAAATGACGAAAAGGACCACTTATATGCCAATTTAGGGGATTCTTTCATTAGGATTCACATGAAGATCACCATGACCAGACCCTAATAAATAATCACAAGCAATATCACATGAAGACCATTTGTAATGCCTTGTGATGGGTCTATTTCATCAAAATTCAAATGAACACCACCAAGGTCAAACCCAAATAAATTGTAAGAGAGGCCAAAAGGCATATGAATTTCCAAAATCAATTGCAAGAAGGTCCAAATGTAATGTAGGAGGGATTGTTTACATGAGTAAATCTTAATTAAAAGGTTTGTAGTACCATATGTTTACACAATTGTCCAAACAATTGAACACAAAAATGAAATTCCCTTTATGTACATTACATTACAAGGTATCATATGTTGTTCTAGTCACATTTATGTAGGGAATTCCAACCCTAAGTAAGAGGTAGAATATGATTATGTGTCCAAATCACATTCATTTAACAAGGTATCATTTGCATTCAAACATTCCATCAAACATTTAAGTTCAATTTCCGTGCTTTTGAAGAGATTGCATAGGAAAGTCATTTTTTGGGTGATGGTTTGAAGGTAGAAATCATGATTAATTCAAACAATTTCAAATGCATTCCACACCATGCTTTGGGCTACAACCCTATACCATGTTTTGTTCACTCTATGGAAACATTGAAAATAAAAGGGTTCAAAGGTAGGGGTGGAAATATATGGTTTATAATTATGGCATCCATGAGACTAGACACCAAACTGCCAATGGCCATGAATTGAAGTGCAGAGTTTTGGCAAGGTACCAATTTTAGTAGTTGGCTATGGGTTTTGTTAGAAATTGATGGATTGAGTGAGTGAGTGTGCCAACAAGGTGGAAGCTCACATGGTGTCTATAGGAAACCAAAGTTAGACCACACAACCAAGAAGAAATGCCCCCAAAGGTTGAATTGTCTATCATAACAATCATAGAAGATTTCATAGCTTTTTGCATAAGTCTCTAGTCACACCATAATGTTGGAGCTAAGAGGGTAACCCTAAACCCTCACCTCCAAGAAAGCTTCAAATTCTTCAGTGTAGCTCTGCCTCTCCACTTGTAATGACTTTGGTGAAGTTGCACAACCTTGCCCTCATTGCACTTTTTGAAGCTCCATGACCAAAACTTCATAGTTGTAACCTGATCGCAATCACAACGTGTTCCTCAAAACTTTTTGGTCTATCACACTTCAAAGATGTCTTTACACACAAATCGACACACAAATTCTCATGTTTTCTCACACTCTAGGAAAAAAAAATTCAGTGGCTGTTTCACACACATGCATTAGCTACCTATTGCAAACATTAAACACATAACCAAACTAGTTTTACCACCAATTTTGGTGAAAAACTAGTTCGGGTCCCAGTTATTTTTCTTTGTTAAATTGTCACCTTCACTTACACATTTGATCCCCTATTATCATGAAATAAGCTGATCTTGCCCCCCAACAACTTTATTGGATAATTAATAATCCACACGAGATGTCTAAATCTACACAATTATAAAAATATTCAATTGAACTTATTACTTTAAAAAAATGGTAATATATTAAATTTATAATAGAATAAGGAAGAAAAGAATGGGTTAATAATTGTAAGAGTAGGTCTTAAATGGTAGAAAAATCATGTTATAAAACCATAGAAAGAAGAATGGGTAGGAGATTGTTGTCTTTGCAATTCACGCCTCAAATTTAACCTTCTGAGGTGAAATATGAATTCCTTGGGTAAAAATCTGGTTGTGTACTCGTCAGACGTTTGACCCTCATATGTTGTATAACTTTCTCAGCTTCTTCTTTTTGAAGGCTCGTGTCGGTCGGTGAACCTAGATAGAATGACTTGCAAAAAGAGTTCCTGTTACATACTTATTTTGCCAACAAACCTACCTTCCCCATACAGAACTGCTTTTCCATGCTATTTTCCCATTAGGCTCACTGAGGCTTACACTGCATAATGGCCACTTGTTTGCCCTTGAAAAAAAATGCCTAATTCTCCCTTTTGTTTTCAAGTACACCTCCCCAAGCAAAAGGAAAATCGATGGGCCCTGCTGGGTGCACCTTGAGCCACCTCATTGGTGGATGGCCTGAAAATTCTATCCTGAAACTGTTTGTCGCCATTTTTGGCCTAAGCTAATACTCCTTCCTAACCTTCCTAATAGCCTGGGTACCTAAAATATTCAGCTGCCTTTTTAGGTCTGTGTTCTGTTCCTGGGTGGGACAAGTGGTCATTTGCTGGTTCCACTTGCAATGTAAACAAGGCATCACAAACACGCTGGCCCTTCCAATAGATAAGATGTTGTACATCTACCTACTGTGTCCACACTCTTAACACCAAAAAACTCCGTTCCAATCTAGACAGTCTAAACACTTTCACCAAAGAAACCAGTTCACCTAATTTGAAATCGTGTTTAATAAGGTAAAACTTCCAAAAGTTGGATCGAATGCAATAGTCCCTGGGCAGGGCCCAACAAAGTCAATTCTGTATAGGGTAAGGCCCTGCTATCAGGGAATTACTGTGTGAGCACCGAGGGTGGAGCCTAACATCCACGCAATAATTCCCTGAGAGCAGGGCCTTACCCTGCATAACAACCGAGGTAATCGATGGTTTAAAAAATAAAAATTCCCTTCCAAAGATCTTATTGGCTTACATCTTGCACCGTAGGGATCTTACAATCTTACACCCTCTGCCCTGGGGCTTTTTTTGTAAGTCTGATTACTAAATGTAACCTGCCCTATAAATACACTAAAAGGTTGTTATGTTCTGAGGGAACACACCCGTGGTGTGAATCAACAGGGGGGGGTGGGAAACCAGCTACACTCTGCAACAGGCCCTGGCAGAACCCTCCACCACCTGATTGAACATGGTCTCCTTGACCGGGCTCAACACTTTACTGGGTGGACCAGCCCTGCTCTATAGTAGGTAATAGTTTTCATGTGACTTTTTCTATCTCTTTTTAGTCCCCTTACAAGGGGCAATGGACATTTCCTCTCAGGGTGTACCTGACCTAGCCTTTGTTCAAAATCCAGGTACCCATTGTGCAAATTCCACATGCTTATTCCCTAAATCCACGTTCCCATTGTGAATATCATAGAAATCATTACATTATGGAAGATGCCAGGTACAGGCCATTGTCCTGCTTTGCTGCCAATTTGGAAATTTTTGCTCACCTTACCAGGTTTGCCCAAATTCCTCACAGGCACCTTACCAGATACAATGGCCTATACTCCATCACATTCCATAGTACATTAAAGTCAGGGACTTCTTAATAGACCCTCTAAGGGAGCCCCGCACATGCACACAAGTTAGCCAGGCCTGGCCCCAAAGCTTGACAGCCCCTGACTGATGCCAAAGCTGAACAACAGGGCTGATGCACAAGGTTGCTCTTGTTCCTTCACCTCGTAGCCATCAATTTTATCCCTCTAAAATTGGCTTGTTTATTACCCTCCACAACCAACGTGTTTAGTTCTTCATGAAGCAGAGCAGACTGGGTGAGCTGAGCAGATATGGAAGCTGGCCTGCCCTTTGGCCTTTGAGAACACCCGCGGGCAGTACTTTTTTGCAGCCATAATCAATCAGCACTGATCGGTAGCCTGCCTGCTCTCTAGTACAAAAGCCCCTGCCCTCAGAACCCATGCTTGGCCCAGATCTGTTGGTTTGTTATAGGGCTGACTCTTTTTGTACCACAGGCTTCTCTTTTCAACTCATTGCATGGAGGGGATTCACCACCATTCACGAAGCATGTATTTTGCTTGGGGCACAGAAATCAAATCAAAAGGAGCTTCAGAGTTAGGTACGCCACCCGTAGAGCGAGTCATGATAGTACGCAGAGACATCATTGCAAAACTCTCACCACCACTAGACTACCACACCACCCAACTTTGAACAGATTGCAAAATTCTCACCACCACTAGACTACCCCACCACTCAACTGTAGACAGATAGATGGACTATGTATTGTATCTATCACAAGAATCTCTGGAAAGAATACATACACAAACATATGAAAAAGTAGATACATAATCATCACTTGGGCTGTGAATTATAGGTGTAGGGTAAAGCCCCAGCAGGGTGGGGACATTCCCAAAATGAATAAGGAAGGAGGATGTTGTGGAGTCCAGCCCCCATTTTTGGAATGGCACCATCTGTGGGCAATACCCATCATAAAGCATGAGGCAAATGCTATCATGAACTCAAACAGGCAAAAATCATGAGGCCTAGGAATGGGAGTGTATGTATGCCTACTCATAGGCATAGGATCTCTACTCTTTTCTAGGAGGGATATTCATTGATGTAAGGCACCCTCTGAATATATCTTTGAGTGCTTTAAATGTAGGGTAAGGGCCAAGAATGGGGCCATTTTGTGAAAGAGGACCCGGTGCTATGCAAGAGCTTAGAGTGAGACACTAATTCTGAGAAGGACTCCCTTTCAGGTCCTATCCAGTGTAAAGATCTGGTAGCATTTGATACTTAAAACAGATCACCTGTGATTGAATTTCAAAGAAGAGGAAGCACCTTGTACAGAAGGTTTTTAGAGGTACCTTCCAAGCCCAATTTCGTTCCTGTATGGAAAATTGTACATACTGTCCCTACTATTGCAGAAACTTTGCTGAGGGTAAGTTGCCCTCCACATGGTATCCTCATAGACTGGAAATTTTTTACTGGTTCTGTATGTACCATGGAATGTTCAAGACTCTGCCCCTTTGCTGTGTAATGCTATGAATTGAGGATATTGTTGCAGCTCCCCATTTTTGACCAATTATAGAGTTAACATGCCTGATTTTATGGATCCTCACAAGGTCGTTGTTAGAAGGAGTGCATAGGTCCCTGGGCTTTTGGTCCCTGGACCCTTGTCTAAAGTGGCCCTTAGACTGGACAAGGGGGTTATTTACTGACTTGACAGGGAAAAGGCGTGGTTAAAAATTTCTCAAATCGAACTGTGATTATGAAATGAAGTTGGTTTATGGGGTTGTGATTAGCCTACCGCAACTTGAATCCGCAAAGTTGTAAAAACTAAAATTGGGTTGTAGTAAGTGAGGGAGCTCTGCTTCTTCCGCTTTAAAGAGTTGTTATGGTCTTCAGACAAGTCGCAAACAGATCAGTGAGTCGACTTTTCCGGAGAGAATAGAAGGGTGGGGTGGTTAGAGTGGGGCGTGCGGGGGGGGGATTTGGGGGCACTGAGGAGCTGGTGAGGTTGTTGTAGCTTCGTCTTTCTCTTGGAATTGTCTAATCCTCTGTTTTTTTGCCTGTCATTGCAATAAAGCTGAAGAGAAAGTAATTTAGCCCTGCTCTGTGAACCCTGTCTACCTTTGGTGAATCGTCGATTGAGCTGTGGTTTCTTGTTGTGGACGTTTCACTTGTCTGAGCTTCTCATTTAGCTTTAGCCTCTGCTTAAAATGGCGTCTTGGTTGTGGTTACTTTAACTACCGGAGCTGTTGTTAGTCTTCTGTTGTTGGAAGACGTTGTTGTCGGAGTTGGAGTTTGATTCCTGCACTTTGTTATTAGCCCTTCTGCACCCAAGCTGTGGTGGTGGTGTCAAGGACCGCTTTATAAGAGGAAGGAGAGGGGTTGTGTCGCCAGCTTTTCTTTTTGTCACATTGGAAAAGGTTTATCCTAGATCTTTCTCTCGGGTTTCTGTGGAAGGAAGCTGTGTTGCGCTGAGGAGCCTTTTTTCCGACTTGAAAGGGATAGACGGTTTCGGGTATAAGAGTTGTAGATCTTTGAAGAGCGGGGAAATTTGAACTCCACGGTCTAGTCATTTGGAGTAGGGTATTCTCTCCCTTTGCATATTACATGTCCTTCTATGCTTTTGAAAGCACGTTGGCGTGTCGTTGCATTTCGCATGCAGAATGTGAGTTCCTGGGTATGATCAATGAAAACGATCATTTCATCATCAATAGAAACCAGGTGTTGATGCTCTGATTCTGGACTTGTGTGTAGAGAAGAGATGGTGCTCTGGGTGTTTGGTTATGGGTCACTAGTATGGAAGGCAGGCTTTGATTATGATGAGCGAGTTGTGGGATTTATCAAGGGTTATCGACGAGTCTTTCATCAAGGTGCATTTGTATCCTTGTCCTATCGTGGATGTATGGAAGGTGTAATGTTTTGTTGGTGTACCTGTATCTGTTGGTAAAGGCCCCTGATATTGAAGCATTAGAAGAAGAGTAGTAGGATCATGTACGACATGGATATTGAGGTTCATTCTAGTGTGTCTAGGGGAGAGCTGAGCAATGTGCTGCTGTGTACACTACACACATTCAAAGAAGTGGGGTTTGCAAATTCGTTTTGACCTGTCTGATTGTTTGAAGCTTTTCTCCTAGGCATGCCCTTGTGAGTGAAGAAGAGGTAATACAGAAAATCTTCTAAGCATAAAGCCCTCTTCCAAAACAATTTTTTGCTTGCTGACACTTTCTCATCTGCTGCAGCTAGCACAGATCATCGGGGCACGCGAGAAAACCCAGGCAGGACGGTCACCCTTGAACGACAAGAGGGAGAAGTAACTGTGAGTTCTGTTTTTCTCTCTTGTCAGAATTCACTTTGTGAGATTGTAGTCCAAATAAGTTACATGGTCTTCAGTTGAATTGAGAAAAATTTGGAGTAAAGTATCAACTACATAGAATATGCTTTACACAAATGAGCTTGACAATCTCTGAAGCACATATTGGTAGTTGAAAACTCTTTTGAGTGGCCATTTAAGTGTTTTGTTGCTGCATTTAGAGCACATAATGGCTCCATAGTTTGTGGGTTTACTCTCCCTACAAATCAATTGTGAACAGTGGGGTGCTGCATTTCATCTATCTTGAAAAGATGAGGACCGGCTTGTCTTATCCATCTTATGTTAGTTGCAGAAGTGAGAGCCCATAATCGCTCTATCTTCATTTAGTGGTTTTACTCACTCTTCAAATCAATTGTGAACAGTGGGGTGCTGCATATTGTGTATCTGGAAAGGATGAAGAGCAGCTTGTCTTATCTGTAAGTTATGGACCACTTTGAAAAGCAGTCATTGAGCAAAGTCAATTCTCCACTTCTGAGGCACATGTTGGAGGGTCTAGAGGTCAATTTGCTACATTTTGTGGACCCAGCAAGCTCCTTTTTCTGTTTGTGACTAGTTGAAGCTCAAAGTTGTGCACTGTCTCCAAGGGCATCTCCTGATTTATTGTGATGTTTTCAACTTGCAGTATCTGGAAATGAGGGAATTTGAATATGATGAAAGAGCATTTATTGATTTCTACACAGAGGATTCACCCTGCACACGAGCAATCTCTGTTCTTGTGTACATTGGGAGCCCAAACAGGTCAAAGAACCAGTATTACTTAGGCCCTGCTCCTCTTGAAGACATTGCAAGGTGAGCTCTTCTTCCTGTTGAAGAATCCAAGTCAATGGATGTAAGAATCAAAAGTTCTTATAAGATCAACTGATATGGATGCTCCTTATGGATGCAATATGTCAATGTGTTAGCATCCATAGGGAGAGAGCATTGCAGCTTCAGAGGGTGGTTGACGACATGCCATTGACCTTGTTGTGTGGATGTGGCAGTCAAATTGCAAAGGCTGCAGGTCCAGCAGGTCCAAACTATGAGTACCTGTTTCGGCTTGAAGAAGCTCTATACGAGATTGGTATGTTACTCTCTGTAGATGCCAGCTATTTCAATGCTATTTATGATGACCCATGAGCCTTATGTATTGATGTCCTTTGGTCGAAAGCAATTATTTTGATGATTTTGTGTGGCTGTGTCAACATTATAGTGGTTTACTCCTTTCCTTGCAGCTGTGAGTAAATTTCTGAACATACTCTATGCTGATCTTTCTTCATCTTGGAACTGTTAACTGACTTCTGTGCTTTGGTTGGATGCTGCAGGTTGTGTTGATGAGTACATCATTAAGCTTGCCAAAGAAGTTCGTAAACACCTAGGTCATGATGGGCTACTTAATGGCCTTCTTCTTTGAATGCAGAAAATGATCTGTGACAAGTTCAGCCTTGTGTCTTATAGCTATAGGGAACTACTTGCTGTTGAGGCTCATCCTTTTTCTTGAAATGCACTGTTCTTAACCTTTTATCTAAGAACAAAGTCAAATTAAATCCAAAAGAGAATTTTTTGATGGAATGGTTTTGGTAGAGAACTTGGCAAAGCAGCAGTCTGGTATGAGAGTTAGTGTCACAGGCTTCAGTTGTAGGGTTCTTAACTGTTTCTCCACATTCTATTCAGTCCAGGAGTTTTCTACCAACCTTTATGTGTCCAAACCTTACAAGTTACAACCCTGCACAAAAGTACATTATTGATTTATTTTAACATTTGTATCTGACTGGCCATTGACACCACATTACTTTCTAGTTGGGAACTTCTAAATGGAGTTTAGATTTTGCTCATAAGAATATCAAATTGATTGCTGCAGCTCAGACAGAATTCAATTACAAATTTGTGAATAAAACAATCACTAATGATTTCAGGCACTTGCAAATCCGGTATTAAGTAAATGTCAGGAACATTCTAGCAGGGAGTGCATCATGTTCGCTGACTTGTTATGCACATACAAAATGTCATCAGTCCTACAGTAGTGGTCACAAAATATCATAACACATGCTTGAGATTGATGTCTTGCATGAAATTCTTGGAGTTAGTTAGGTTAGAAACATCCAGAGTCAATTATCATACCTGAACAAGTTACTGCTCTTTCAAGCTTGGACCAATTGCTTCATGTCACCAAAACTGTGCTCTCCAACCACCTTAAAGGCAAAGTATTTCGTTAGTAGTAAACTCTACAAGTATTGAGTAGCCTGCTTGAAGTTTAATCAAGTCAAGTTTTCTAGAACCCTTAGAGTATGATCAATCATCGGTGAACTTTTCCACTGTTGTCAATTTAAGAATTAAAAGTCATGAAACATCACTGATTTTGTTGCTTTGAGATTTTTTTGGGGGAGATCACAACATTTTCTTCATTAGGCTGTCAGAAATAGCAAAAAACCCCTAAATTGTTACAGATGAGACCACTTTCCTCCACATTTTGTTATGGATGATAGCCAGTTTTGGCTCCATCTTGTTAGGGATGATGATGACTTGGGTTACATTAAAATTTGAAGGAGAAAAAGAAAAAGAAATCCACTGCTTGTGAGTCCCCTTGTGAGTCCCCTGATAGAAATGTATGGAGAGAGCGAGTAAATTTTTAGTTGCTAGCAAGGCTTTTTTTTCCAAATGATCAAAGTAAGGTGGATGGCTACCATGTGCTTTTGGTGGTATGCCAAGGTCGCATATTTGTTTTTAGGCTAGGGATTTCAATCAGCTATGCAAAAATTATTTAGCTCTACACGTGGCTAAATCAAGTGATCTTTGTTATATAACATGGTGGCAACATTTTTTTCTGTGTTTTAGGGTCAAGTGGCTACATTTTTTCCCACACTTAAAGTACATGGCATACTAGATATTGGGTAAGCTAAGACATGTCACATCAAAACCTTGAACACAATGGCTTTTTTTGGCTATTGAATAGTGTGTATAACATGTGTGAAAATAGGCTCAAGAAGAACATCCAATGACAAGTGTGAAACAGTGGAACCTATTGTATGCACCTAACAATCAAGATTCAATCTATCAAATCAACAATCAAGATCAACAATTGTTGATCATTGGAAGTATTTTGCAATTGATTGGCAAATGTTTGTAGCTCTTGAATAATCCAATGACAAAGTGCATAAACAATGTAACCTCATCTACTCACTTGATCATTAGTCCATGAGATCAACAATTGTGGTTCACTCAAAGTATCTTGCAATTCATTGGTGAATGTTTCCAACTTTTGAATAAAGCAATCTCATAAAGAAAATCCAATGACAAGTGCAACAACAATGGAAGTTGATATACTCGATGATCAAGATTTAGAATTTAGTTTGTGGGATCAACATATCAATATCAATATATAACTCTTTGAAAGCATTTTGGAACTAATTGGTGATTAAATAGTGCAATGTCAAGAAGAAATTTCAATGATAAAATGTAGAAATAATGGAACCTAATATACTTACTTGATCATATTAGTAATCAAGATCACCTTTTGTGGCTCATTGAAAATAATTTGTAGCCGATTGGTGAATGTCCTAGGTGTGTGCCTCCTAGCAATAACATGGCAACCCCTACACTATGCAAACTTGAAGACAACTAATTAACCATAAGGTCTTGTAGATTGCACAATTGTGTTGTGGGGGGGCATTCTCCATCAAGACCATCACCCATGTCTTACCAACATTGAATCAATGAAAATAAGTAATACATAATACTAACTTTACACTCCCTCCATTGCTTTAAACCATTTTCATTGAATGACATATGCCCAAACTTGCAATCCAAAACATTTCTTGGCATGTTGTAAGCTAACTAGAGCTTTGATCACATAAAGGAAAAGAAGGGCAAGCTTTTATTGCAAGAAAACAATGCTTATAACCTATTTCAATATTGAGTGTGCCATGCAAATCCAAGAGGTTTAATTGTGGCTTTGAATCCCTTGTGTGCTACAAACAAACATGAGTAAAAAATAAAGTTGTTAAAATAGTTTTAAAATGACATATTATCCATACAAATAAGTTCCATGGATATCTTTATTATTGTTGTTTCTCTTCAAATGCCACCTTGCAATAACATTTGGAACCCCAAAACAAAGAAAAAGGAAAGAATTATTGTACCCCATTTCAAAAGATCAAGGTACTAATGGGTTTCATCCATAGGAATATAAATGCAACAACCTTTTTTTTTGCATTCAATATTTGCCCAAATCTTGAAATGCAAAACATCTCTTTTAAATTACACTAAAGAAGTAGGTTATATCAATTGGTTGGAACTAAAAGTTTTTAGGTTTTACTTCAAAATCTATTTCCTTTTCTATAACCCAAACTTCAACTAATCCTACAAGTGAGATAATTGATAGTTAGCCATGTGCTTTCAACAATTTAGATTGCCACGAAAATGGAGAAATCATATTCTACAAACAGTATCGTCCTAAAATCATTTACATTATTAGGAGGTTCTCTTTAGTTGCATTGAGAGGACTAATGTATGGACAATTGTTGTTGAATTCACATTGGAAAAAATAATTCATAATCTTATAACTAATAATGTCTTATTAATTCTTCAAATTTTACGTTGCTTCCAAGTTTACAAATAGGGACACTAAAAGAGAAATTGCAAATGTAGATCCTCAAGAAACAACTACTACAACGCAAAAAACCAAATGCAAGTACAAAAAAGATCCAAGGTATTAAAAATTATTGTTTCTATGGATCTTTACAACCATCATGAGACATCATTGGAGAATTGCAACAAGAAACAAAAATAGTGAACACGTCCCAAAAAGACTTGCAATAGGGTATGCATTTACTTACCAAACACAATATTTTAAAAAAAAGACAAGAGACCATACAAGAAAATGGATTCTTCCCATGCAAGCATATCTATGAAACTTGCAATGATGATGCCCATGTATTTTGCTAAAAGACATGAAGTTGCATCAAAAGGTGCAATGGTACCAAGGTTGGAACTATTAACCAATGTGTTTGCTACGAGCTCCACCAAAATGACGACCATCCCATTTCCCAACAAGATGGCCTTTCATAATGTCAAAAGATAGCAATTGAGCTTTGAATCATCTTTGTTTAAGCTTTTCTCTTGCATATTGTTGGCTTTATATTGGAGTTTCATGTCCTATGTTTGAATTTTAAAATTTGGACAAAAACAAGCCTGAATTTAAATCCAAACATAGGACATGAAACTCCAATAGATCATGTAATTTTTTATTAAAAAAATTACTGAAATTTTAATCAAAATGAACATTAAAACACATTTGAACTCAATCAATATTTGCACTAGGTAGTTACTAATATGTCAATCATCTTCATGCAACTAAAAGGTGTAATGTCTATTTTGCCTGAAAGCTATCATGTCCATTTTGATGGACTTGTTAATATATATGGCAATCTATATCTTTCAAATAAAAATTAAGTTGAATGATATAAATTAAAAAATTGCCAAACTTTTCAACAAGTCATTGCAATCATCAATTTTTAATGTTATCTTTCTTTGAATTACAAAGAAAATCATTAGTCACTTAACATGCATTTTTTACAAGTAAGATTGTAGATAGCTAGTTGAACCCACAACACATCATTAGCACCATGTGTGTATATAAATATAACTTCTTTTCATGCCACATCAACATGAATAATTTTAATCATGACTATAGGATGTCAAAAATGAGATTTGAACCCTCACCTCCCTAGCCATATGTCAAGCCCTTAACCACTTGATTACCACTTCTTGTGGTGACAAAATTTCTAATTGCATAAATATAAACACATGTATTTTTTAATTTCAAGCATTAGAATGTTATAATATAATCATTTAAGTTCATAACAAAGTTAATTTCATATGTAGGTAGTAGATAGGTGGTGGTTAGTAGGTAGGTAGAAGGTATGTGATGGTTACTGGTAATACCCACCTACTTACCTACCTACATACCTACTTTCATTCATTATTATTTTTCATAATTAAATTGGGTTTTGTAATGCATTCAATAGCATAATGTCAAGAATTTATAAAAAATTATAGCATTCATTTGAAAAATTCAAATGTAATGTTTTTGAATATCAATTGGAGTTATAGATCCATTTAAATTTTAGATTCATTTAAATTAAAAAAAAAATCATCACTTAATTTAATTCTATAATCTACTTTTTTTCAAATATCATAACTTTTAAATTTAAAAGGTCATAAATTCAAATACAACATACTTTAATTTGATCAATCAATACTTGTATTTTGTACCAAAACCAATTTTATAGTCAAAATTTGTGATAACTTTCACATGTATATAATTTCATAAATATATATAATTAGAAAATAAAAACATTGTTTACATTATGCCACGTAAAAACAAAAAAATAATGACACATTTTAATCATAATGTGGCATAAAATAACAAAAGTAGCATGCTTTAATCACAATAGTCATACATGATGATAGGTCTCCATCTCTATCATATTATACTAATTATATTCAATCATGATGTTGGCATTATGATTACCACATACATCCCCCATGGTCCAAGTGTTGCTTATAATGTGCACTTTGATTAAAACAAAATTGTACGTAGTCAAAACAAACATTGTTATTTTCTAAATTAGTAAAAACACAACAAAATGAGTTGTTAAGGTTATAACTATGTTGTCCCTTTTGAATAGACTAAATAGAGGTAGTATCAAGATTTGATAAGGTGGATAGAAATGTAGTAAGATTGTGTAGGCTAAGTGGATTATGACTTATGAAGACTAATTCAAAATAAAGTTTATGGCATGAATCTAAGGAAGATTTCTAGAGAAGTTTTGTAGATTGTTGGACATTAAAACATGAAAAGAATCATGATCCAAGAGAACATGAAGTAGTTTTGAAAAATGGAGAAGCTCAGGTTAAAGTGAGTGAACAATTTCGATGGAAAAGAACATTAATACTACAATGTAATTTTGTTTCACATTTTTTTATCTTTACCCAATATGATATATATATATATTTAATTAGATTGCTGCAGAGGCAATAATTGTGTAGATATGCATTTTGTAATGCATTTTTGGTTGAGTTTTACCTTTGAATTATGTAGTTGTTGAATAAACTTTGTATGTTTGAAAATAACATGTTATGTACAAATCCCCAAAATGAAACAATGTTAAAATATTAGTATTAACCATTAGTCATGACATTAGTTAGTCAAATAACAATGGTTCTACAATTAGTTTAGTCACAATTTAATAGTGGAAAAGGGCATGTTATTGTTTTAACACTAAGACAAATCAACCACAATTGAAATTATCAACCCCTTAATGAACAAGGACCAATCATTATGAACATAATGATTTCATTAATAGTTAATTGAATATGGAATTGACATGCATATTACTAAATTTTATTTATTTTTTAGATTTTGTAGTTTAAAAATACTCAAAATGACAAGCATAGAAAAGACCACCATGTCAATTTAGATAATCAATTTGGACTTACCATTGTGATTGGGGTGATATTTTTTATTATTAAAGTAAAAAACTATTTGAGTACTCATTTCAATTAGTAAGTAATGAACCATTTGCTTGATTGAATTTTTACTTAAATTTAAATCATTATTTCTTTGGATTATTATATATATATAGGTAGGTAGATAGTAAATAGGTTTAGGTAGGTCATAAAAAATAGGCAGATGAACAATAAACTTAACCTACTTAGTTACCTTAGTCAAACCTACATACTCTAGTCACTTAGGCAAAAGTTACGTGTATAAAAAATTGAACTATTCATCTTCACAATGATAAATGGCAAGTCCTTATCAATGGACAACACCTTTAAAAGGTGACAATTTTTGTCAAGTTTTTTCACTTCACATGTTTATTTCACATCATTATTTATGTGTGTAAGAAAGAAAGTTAATTAATTAGCAAGTAGGTTGGAGGTAAGTTGGTAGGTCGGTTACAAGATGATAGGTAAGCAAAGGAGGTAGGAGGTAAATATGTAAGTATGTAGGTTGGTACGTAGACCTAGGTTACTTACCTAACCTAGGTAATAGCTAGCTAACTTACCTATTAACTAACATAGGATGATCAATTTGACCAAAAAACCATTGTTCATTTTGTTTCATCTAACTTGATTAGAACCCATTGGCTATTTTAATCAAGGTGTTTAGTTTTTTGTTCAACATGATTGGATGTTCAATTCCATACATTGTCAAGTAGGTCATTTTAGTCAAGTTCATTTGTCAAAAAATACATATCATTAAGGTCGTGGCTCTCAAATCAAAATGGACAAGGCAACCAACTTAGACAACTTTTAAATGCTGTGAATTGTAATAGTGATGGCAATGAAGTTCAAATATATTTAAATTAAACTAAGCACCTAAGCTAGGCTAAAAGTTTAAGTAATTAGGTAGGCTAGGTTACTTAGTTGCCTAGGAGCTTAAGCAATTTAAGCAATGCGGCTAAATGGGCTTACCTAGGAATCTAGGCCACCTAACCTAGGTTAAGAACTTTGGCCACCTAGTTTAAAAGCTAGGAACATAGGTGGCATAAGCTAATATAGTTTAACAACCTAGGCGACCTTATCTAGAGGCTAAAAACATAGCCTACCAACTTAAACTACATGGCTAGGTACATTAAATTAAGAATTTAGGCCACCAAGCCATCTAATTTAAAAGCTTAAAACAAAGGTGGACTATGCTAGGCTAGGAACCCAAACAACCGCACCTAAAGGTTAGAAACTTAGGGTGCAAATGTGGGGGTTTGAACGTCTCACTTCCCTTCACCTCCACGCTTGAACACCAAGTCCTTCACCATTGGACCATTATTTGAATAAATGATAATAAAATACATTATTATCCAAAACAATTTCTAACTTATTTAAATATTTACCTTAATTATCTTACATACCAATGTGCCCTAGCTACCCTAACTTACCTAGAACTACTTATTTACCCACCTTATTTACCATGCCATTCATAGGCACTTATCTAACTACTAGGCTACCTTGCATACCAATATAATCTAGCTAATATAGCCTACCCATTGCCACCCTAGGATATTATTAGGCTATCCAAGGTTAGGTATTAGGTTATTATAGGCTACCCTTAGGTTACCATGGGTTACTTTAGGCTACCCTACACCATTAGTAAGTTATTATATGCTACTATTAAATTGGCCTAGGCTATCCTAAGGTACCATAAGCTATTATAGATATGATACCTTTTCAGTTAGTCTATTGAGCTACCTTAGGCTATTACTAAACAAGTCTATGCTACCTTAGGCTAATATAAACTACCTTAACGTATCATAAGCTATTAGATTAGGTTACTTTAAGCTACTCAAGGTTACTCTAAGCCACTAATAGGTTAAACTATTATACCCTAGGCTAGTCTAAGTTATTTGATTGTACCATAAGTTAGTTTAGGTTACTAGTAGGAAATTGTAGGATTCTACTAGGTTAATTTATTTACAACCTACCTACCTACATGCCCAATGCCAATTGTTCCATTTAATTAAAAGATATCCTAACTCCAACACCCAAGGTCCCCCCTCAAAAATACATTCAACCCATTCTATATGTTCCAAAGGATTTTTGTAAAAAAATATTAAAGCCAAAATCAATTGTGCCATTGGAAAACACATTAAGATTCAAACCATGAAGCCAAATTTGTTTTCATCAAAGCTTTCCATATGGGAAATGACCATCATCCTATGTGCATACTACCAATGCATGTTCCAAAATAGCTTTTGAAACAATATGCTAATCATAACATCAACTACACTTTTGGATCACCACTTAAGTTAAATGCCACAAATCCACCATAAATTCAATCAAAGTTGTCCTTACCATTCATGAGCACAAACCATTAAGGTTTAGTGCTTAGGGTTAATCAATATTTGCTGAAAAATACCTCTAGAATAATCTAATACAAACACAATCATTAGGGAACTCCTTGAAATCATAATGTCTCAAACCCAACATAAATTGATAATAAAGTGGCCTTGATTATTTCACAACCACACTATGTGATTTGAGACCATGACTTTCTTTCTCTCTACTTGTGTGAAAATTTTCAATTGGAACCAAAACACTCACCACACAAACAAACAATATTTTGCGGCAACAAGTCAACATTGCCACCATGCATTTTGATTAGCGTTAGTTCCCATCCATGTTGCAACTTTTGAATGACAAAAACCCAAGTTATTAGTACAAGTTTTGGAGTTTTGCCATGTAAAATAAACTAACTTTGTAATCAATTACATTCATCTAAGTTTTAAAGTATTAGATAAACAACTTTAAACTTACAATGCATGTTTTTTTTGTGTCAGTGCGCCATGATGACACTACTTTGCAAGAAAATCAGGGGTAGCCCAATATTTTTTCAATTTGCCCAAATTTCCTCCATGCGATTGTTAATCCTTGATCCACTTAGGCCCACACATGTTGCACCATTATCCAATAGCAAATAACAATGCCATCTCAAATACTAAACATTCAATCCAAATTTGTAAGAACTCAAACATGATAAATGGATCTTAAGCCAATTTGTTCATCTTGTCTTAAAAAATTTGTCGACAATCACTTCCATGTGTTGAAGATTCAAACTCGGTGGATTATACTCAAATTGCTTTTGTAAGTGTTCATTCACCTACCAATAACTCCATAGGCTAACAATCAATGGGTTTAGTCAAAATTCAACAATTTTGTAGTATGGTGCTTTGATGTAGCAAGCCATTGATTTTGATTGGGACTAATGGAATCCGCTCAAAATTGATTGTAATTAAGGACTTTTTTTGGATTTTCCCCAATCGCAACAAGTTTTATTTTCATTCTTTTTGCAAAAGTTTGATTTTGCCTATGCACTAGATTAGCTATGAGGCATTTGATATTGACATCTACTCAATATAAGAAAACATGACTTTTTCAACTAGAAAAATCAATAATATATATATTTTTGGGTCCTTTCGGCCCCTTGTCCAACTTGACCAAAATGCCATTTTGGACAAATCAACTTGTACACAACCATTTTTCTTGGGTTTTTTTTATTGATCAAATCAAAAAACAAAATTTGGGGAATGATTAGAAACTCCATAATCCAAAATTATTACTTTTTATTTTTTTATAAATAATAATTATATTTACCTACCTACCTACTTAATTTAAAATTAATGCTAATAGTAATTTTTAAATAAATATTATTTCATTTATCTACCTACCCTACCTTACCCTACCCTACCTAGGCTAGCCTTGGTGATCTAGCAACCTTGGCAATTTGGATGAAGAAAGGTAGCCAAGGTAGCTTAAGATGCAAGTGTGAAGACTTGAATTTTTCACCATCACTTTGAGGAATCAAGTCCTTACCATTGCGCCACCACCTTATAACATAAACATTTGTGTCAACATATTTTAATGAACAAATATTACATCAACATATTATAACAAATTTCAATGATTTTTTCCATCAACATATCGAATTAATGAACTTTTTTTTTTTTTACATTACTTACCTAGGTAGGTAGGAAGTACTTACTAGGTACATGTAAATGGGTGAAAGCACACTATGGTGTAGACAACTTTAGGGAAAACCAATACTGCATATAGTATAAAAAGTAATAACATGTAAGATTTCACTCACTTTGAATTTTTTTAGAGATCACATGTAGTTAATTTGAACTTCAAACATACAATAAATTAATAAACCCATCAATATGCAATCGATTGGTAGTTGTATCATTATCTAAGAACACACCAATACTCTTATAAATAATGATTTATAACCCCTATTTTACAACATATTACCATTTTTTATTGATTTTGAAAATTGATTCTTCTTATTTAAAATGGTAAAAAAAACGATTAACCCATCTACATCTTCAATGTAAGAACATTTTACAACCTTAAAAGATCAAAAATTTCATCATTATAACATCATAATGTACTAAGAAATGTTTTTAAAATATCTAATATGAACTTCACAACTTGAAAAGAAATTGAGAATTTTAGAAAAGAAGATTCTTCTTCATGGTTATCTTTTTACATGTGCAAAATTTCATGGATAAACTACCGTTAAATCTAGTCCTCATAGTCCTTCTATACAATTGTAGCATTGTGACAAGGTTATTGCAAAGTGAGAATGTACTCCAATTATTAATTGATTTGTTTATATTTGCTCCAATTTCATGATATAATGATATATTGGATGTAAATCATCATTAATTGAAAAAAATATTTACAAAATGTTTTCCAAACATCCACTATGATATATCAAAGTTCCACAAGTATCAAAAACTGTCAAATTGTGACAATTTGTTTTTACACCATAATGTGTTTTCACCCAAATACATATACCATGTACTTGGGTACCTAAGTTAGTAGGTAACATATTGTACAATATATGTAGGTATTTACATGTACCCTTAGTAATTATTACTTAAACCTAGTATGTGTACCTACAAATTAGTTATAAGTACCTAAGCCTATGTAGAATAGGCATACTTACAGCCTAGACCTAGTAAATGGTAAATTATGAAGTAGACCCAAATAAATATGTACCTATGTTAGCCTAAATAAATTAAGTTATAAATATACCTAGGTTATAATAATATTTAGGTTACTAATACCTAACTAGTTAAACTAGTACGTATGTAAAGGCTACTAATTCTAAGCTTTAGGTTATACATACCCATGTTAATAACCTAATTACAAGCCTAGGGTAGGTATATTTTCCTAGGTAGCCTAGGAACCAACCTACCTAATTAAATATTACTAGCTTAAGACATACTAGTTTAACTAGGTAGTAGTAGGCTAGGCATTAGCTAATTGGTACTATTTTGATTATGACAACATGTGTCATTTGATTATGCCCTTGTCCTTTTCAACTAAAGGTGTTAATTTTTTAAAAAATGTAGTAGTTTAATGGCCAATTTAATATGGCCAATTTGAGTAAGTGTTAAATTAGTATGACCAATTTGATTGAGCCTTGGCCATTTTGATGAAACAATTTTTTGTTTGTCCTTTTTGACTAAATGTATAGATTGACACTTGGTCAAAAAGGTCACTTAATCAAACATACTAGTCAAAAGTGGCAAATGTCTTTCATGCCCTAAGCTTCTAGTCAAAATGAACATCTCCTTTAGTAAAAAACGACACACTAGTTAAGTTGAACCTTTTAATAAATCACATTTTCTTGAAATGGATACATAAGATACATTGCCTTTAACTTGGCTATTAGATAATGGACCAAAATTATGGTCTTCGACACTATAACTATTGGATCTTACATCATAAAAGTTCTTACGATATAACTCTTCCTCAACTTCAGAAAATAAAGGTTCATTTATTGTTTTATACACCATCATATATTTGGCCACTTAAATTGGAAGTTGGCTATTGTTGTACATCGTGATACATTTGTGATCTAGGTCATGTTGACCATTATTGCACACCATGATATATTGGTGGATGTGGTCTTATTGAATCTTCTTCTACATTGCAATACATTGTTGGATGTGGTCTTTGTGGCTATTATTGTCTTATAGCAAGCCTCTTTAAAAGTACCATTTTCCATAATTAAAATATTTAGCTTATTTATGCAAAATATGAAATTTTATTTATGGCATGTTTTTATCTTACATTGTTTCATAGACTAATCATTATTTAGTCATGTAACAACCTATCATCGTTGCAATAATTTATCTTGCTGCTTCACTTGCATTATCCTTTCAAGGGATAGATCTGTCAACAATTGTCGATACTCATATTTCTCCCACCCTAAAACAAAAACAAAAAGATTCCAATATAGGTGTGTTTGCAAAATTGGAAGTAAGCCTGCTACAAAATTGAACTAGAATGTTGAACTGCTTAGACACAAATACCCAACCTTCTTTGAAAGATGTGCAATGATCACATTCATCAAATGATTTTTGGGAACAAGCTCTCTGTTGTATGCATCACAAAGATTCATGTGAGAGGTTTCAATGTCAGCGATTAATTGAACATCCCAAAACATCAACAACTTGGGGTAATACTTGATGATAATAACAACAAATTCATAAGTGTGCAAATGCACCAAATTGGACGGTGTGGCAAAATAAAAGGAATTTAGTGGCAATGTTGGTACTATCATGTTTCGCTTGAATATCTAGCATCCTGTCCAACACATGAACAATGAAAGCACCGACGCTCTACATGACTGTAACATGATTATGTTCAAAGATAACAACAAGAGATTCTATCACAAATGAACCATGATCATTCAAAAAGACAATGACATGTCATGAATCAAAGACCAATGCCCACATTTGTAGTTTGTGGCATGATTTTAAACATCAAGAGTTAATACTTCAACTTCTTAGACTTTGGTGAACGAATGAATGACCAAATTCTTCAAATTTTCAACCTATTGAAAGACAATAAGATCCTTGGGCTACATTTTGATAAATGATGCATTAACTTCAATGGTGAATTGCTGATTACAAAGGTGATGATCCCAAACCAATTAATAGGCTTGATTCGATGTTCGCTCCTTCTAGCAAAAAAATTCGTTCAAACAAATATGTTTTTTGCAAAAATCAAGATGTCAATGAACCCATTGCAACCCAACATGTTGTGTTCTTTGGGCATGTGAATTGCATCTAGACGATCAAAGTTTGTTGTTGGCAATTCTCACACTCAAACTATTGATATGGGAAATATATTCACCACCCATCAAAAGCTTGAATGTAACCTTCATCACAAGATCCCCTTGGTGAAGATTTGAATGACAATGCCATTATGATGACCCATCATCACAATTTGCACAATTTGATGCCAAACCAATCAATTTGGAATGCCATTGTGGGCACATTGCATCCATAAACTTGATGACAAGCAAGAACATGTTGCTTGTCGTATGATGACCGAACATAAGAATTGCAAGACTGTGGTAGTTGTGGACGTCACCATTCTTGTAAAAGCAGAAGTGCTCATCAAAGTATGATAATCCATGATGAGTGGAAGTGTCAATTGACAATGAAAAACCCCATAACATTTTATCACAGCTTAAAACATCTATCAATATTTCCAAATTGGAAGCAACAATGACTTGTGCATAATTTGACACATCATCGACACTTAAGCATCCGATCTTGGAAAGTCTAGTGAGATCTTTGGTTGAAGTGAAAACACTTTCTATTTGTTGAAACAATAAGTTGTTGCAATGTAATGTTGGCAAAAGGTAAACTACAACATATTCTTGATGGCGACCAAATACTTATTGGATGCATGATCATCATTTTTTTTGTGATTGTTCTTCTTAAACAAATGAAGAGCATGTAACTAAATGACACCACCATGGTCATCTAGGCAAAAAAACACATCTCCAATGAACACCTCCATAAAATTTGAATGGATTGTGAATAAAGAAACATCTTGGAAGTGCCCAAAATGAACATGCAATGTATGTTTCAATGGAGTTTTTTTGCTAAAGAAACTTTGTTGTTGTTCCGGTGGTAGACTTTAGTATTGCATCCAAGTTTCAAAATGTTTTGCTTCATGATGTTGCACATAAAGAACAGGGTGATACGATGGTGTCCAATACTTGATATTTGTGGTTTGTTGGTGGTGTCGTTTCTAGTCAACAAGTTCTTCGTGACCATGATAGACACAAAACTCACATTGCAATGAAGTTATAGCTTTGGTGCGAGAATCTCATTCAACAATCTTCAATGCAAAATTTCATTCATGGCTAGATTAAAATGGAGTAGAATGGGATGGTGTTGAAGATGCAAAAAATTGAAACATGACGATGTTCTTAAAGCTTGATGCAAAAGACAAAAGCAAATAAACAAAAAAATCCTTCAACAATCTTGAAAACAAAAGAACAAGAGCGCATTGCCACAACTTGATCATGCAAACAAACACAAAAAATAAACAAAAAGACAAGAAAAGAAAAACACACCATGTTCTTGAATCTTGGTGTAGGAAAAAAAAAATCAAGAACGCACTCTCAAATATATTAATTTTGAATGTGTGTACAAAAATACAAACTACAAATGCATGAGTGCATGGATTGGCAATTTACATAGACTTACAATCTCTTATTTATGGGACATTCTCAAACTTATTTATGTTAAATATGGCATCCAAAATTGAAATGCCACTTTTAAATAGGCATGCCCTACACCAAGATACATAGGTGCATGTGGTTTGGGTGGGTATATTGCATACCTAGGTTGTGGGTATTATGTGTATCTAGAATATCGATGTGATGGGCCATGGGTGTTTGGTTACATACCTCCTCTTGGTGGTTAAGAGCTTAAGAAAAGTTTCCCAGGTTGGGAACTAAATGCATGTTATGGTGTTGATGGAACCCAAC
>Ga0116228_10000940_pt1 | contig 23563 bp, 22 predicted proteins | sample S1TSphfallax_2_FD_89694 | JGI IMG/M metagenome (GOLD analysis project Ga0116228, IMG submission 89694) | Host-associated microbial communities from peat moss isolated from Minnesota, USA - S1T2_Fc - Sphagnum fallax MG | ecosystem: Host-associated > Plants > Peat moss > Unclassified | place...
AAACTTGAAGAAAGTTGGTTGAAAGAGAATGATTCATGTTTCAAAATGAAAGAATGAAACACATAACCAAAAATGAAATCAAAAGTCTCTAAAACAAGTATGTCCTCCTAATCTTATACTAGCTATTTTAAAATACAAACTAACCATTATAAATAGTCATTTAGCCAATACCTAGACTAAGAGTCCAAAATTTCAAAAATCTACACCTTTTTTAACTACCTATTCAATTACTTGTTCCACCAAGTATAAGTTCTGCAAACTACTTGTTGACTAACTTATCAACCTATCTTCTTAACATAATATAATATTACCTATTAGGTTCAGTAATCAATTAGGTTAATTAACATGTTAAGATACATGTTAGGTGCAACAACTTGCTTACATTTTCAACCTATTAGGTCACATGTAAAATTTGGGTAACATTATCCCCCTTTGAAAATTACATTTTGTCCTTGAAATGCTAGTTCAAAAGTCTTAGGTTAGCTTAGTCTTATGCAACAGGTTGGTTGATGGTTCCTTTGACATGTTCAACACCTACTTCCTCCATAGGTTTAGCTTGGCTTAAATTTGAAGACATGTTAATACTATAGTCTTATGTGGATCAAATGTTTCTTACGGGTGTCATGAATACCTTTGAGGCATGCGGGGTACTTGATATTAGAGTAATCTTTTGACCTTTACCTATTTGGTGTGGGGTCAGAAATAAACTAGTAAAAAAAAAAATCCAACTATTTTACTTTACTATCCAATATAATGAATGAATTAGGATTAACAAGTTTAGCATGTTTTTTAGTGGATTTTTCACTATCTCTCACATGTTCATTAGTAATAGTGGCAACCTAAACAAGTATGGAAAAAGTTCGAATAGGTAAGGGTATGATTTCTAAACTTATTCCACCTTTTAATGGGTTAATTGGTTTGGTAATGGCAATAGGTTGTACCATAGATGGCTTTGCTAGAACTCTACAACTAGCTCCAATATCCATAAATACAAAACTAGGAAGTTTGTACTTGAAATCAGGGAAAGTGGTTTAGTATGCGTGCAACTCAAGTTTGTAACTTTGTTCATCAAAATGGGTTAATTCCATATTTTCTCAAATCTACTCCTCTGTGAACTCTTGAACAATTTGCCACCATTCCTTCCACTTGGGGTTTCTATCTCCCAAGGCTTGATTCTGCACTTTGAGTAGTGTATTGTCCAGTAATAACTCTTCAAACTCCTTCAACCTATTGTTTATCCTAACATGTATAATGGGGTTGGGTTTATTCAATTGTACTTTGGTTGTTTCATACTAACATTTCTAGTCTTAGATTTGGGTAGTTAGACTTTGTTTTTCATTTTCAAACTTTATGTGGGCAACATGTTGCTTCCTAAAGTTTTGACATGTTTGTTCCAAACCGGTTATGTTATTCTATTGTTGCATACTCGACTCCTCCATTTTGGTGTAGTCTTGCATCATTCACTTTAAATTAGCTTAGAAACATTTCAAATTGTTGTGGGTTTTCCAATTGAGCTTATTGAACTCAACATATTCTTGTTGTAGATTTTCAGTTTTCCTAATATCCTACTCTACCTCTTTCAACTTATTGGACAAGTTTTCGTTCTCATGCTAAACTCTATTCATTTGCCCTTTGATTGTGACCAGTTATTTGTCATGGTTCTTCATAATTTTTTGCATTGTCTTTAACTCTAGGCTATAGGTTTGTAGGGAGTTGTGGGTTTTAAACATGTTTTTTTTTACTTGTTCAAACTTAATTCTAAGGTTTGAAAGTTCTTGCAATGTCCTTGACTAGGTTGTGGCATTTGAACAACTTGTTTTAAAAACATACTAATATGTTTCAAGTTTTTTGTAGAATGACAAAAAAACTAAGACAAGTTGGAATCTATAAAACTATGGGTTTTCTATTTGTATAGGTTCAACAATAGGTTAAACAAGTTGGGATGATTTTGTAACTATAGCTACATGTTGTGTAGGTTCTACAATGGATATTATAAGTTTAATAGACTTGATAGGTTCAACTTGGATGTTGTCAATTACCTTAACCAAATTGGGTTCAAGTTCTTTTTCAATGTTGTCATGTGTAGATATTACATAAAGTTATTATCCTCCTCCACCTCCAATTTCATTTGAACATGTTCATTCTTCGTCTTCTTTTACGTCAACGATTTATGACCCGAAAATAATTCTAGATTTCTTTTTCAATGGTGAGGTATTAGGTTCAAGATTTAACTTATCATGATGTCACTTTTTGTTCCTCTCACCCAGTTCTATGAGGTGATTATATTCGGAGGTACATATGCTATCGATATGAAAAAAAAATGCAAAGTGTATTTCTAAATGTTAAGTTGCGTTTATAGTTGAAACCAAATAGTTTGTTTCCTATGCATCATTTATGATTTAGAAATAATAGATATATTTTTTAAAGTTCAAACACTCCAAATCCTAGAATTTCATGTTAAACTATCACCCACTTAAACTAATTTTTAAGGATTCAACACCATGTTCAACTTGACAGCAAACCTCTAGTCATTTAAAATATTGATCCTATCATATATGTTATCCAAATGTAATTTTCCTTAACTCATTAAAAAGTTAGCTACAAGGCGTAGCTACTTACCAAATTCCAGGCTCTACACCCAAATTAATAAAAAGTTATGTTAAAAAACGCAAGAAGGTTTCACAAAGGTAGAAAGTTCAACTTGGCAACATACCTCCGGTGTCGCAACCCCATTTTGGCCAAATGTGAGGATGAAACTCACACTCCCAAAGTTGGGGACTCGGAGTCCTCCGGGACTCCCGAATGTTTAGAGTTCAACAGCAGAGGCCAAAACACCTCGGATTGGGGTGTTCTTGGTGTCATTAGAAAGCTCTTGAAGTGTAAATGTCCAAAATGGCCTTGCATTGGTCATTTGGACGTCTGAAGCCCAAGTTATGGGCAAAAGAAGGGCCGGGAGTCAAACTGGCAGTTTGACTCCCGACCACAAAAAGTCGGGAATCGACCTTTTCCCGACGTCTGCAGATAGAATGCGATGGGGCGTTGGAAAGCTCTCGAGGAGAGCTACAACTTTGGTTTGGACCTCACTCCAATCGGAGGTCGGAGCCAAGAGTTGTGAATGTCCAAAGTCCTGGGAGTCCAACCCGGGACAGTTTCAGGACTCCTCCTTGGGAGTCCTGGGAAAATGTGCCATTCGGATCTAGCTCCCACAGGGAGTTGCAGAGAATACTATATGGGGGAGGTGGTGGCTTCCCCCGAGTCCGGGCCGTTGTGAGTCTTGTGTGTCAAAGTGCCCGTGGCTTGTCCCAACACCCAAGGGTGTTCCCAAATGTGAACTAACCTTCTTGTGGTTGGTTTTGGGTGCAGATTCAAGCTTGATAATTTAGTCCCTCTTCCTAGTCTAATCCCGGGACTTTTAGCACGCCCCTCTACCCCCTTTTAGTGCTGGAAGTCGGGAGCGACCCTCAAGTCCCAACTTTTCGTAACTCTACATAGTTGGACACTCGAGTGGGTTTAACAAAGGACTCGAGAACGCGTCATCCGGTCACTTAAAATAATATTCCTATCACATACATTATCCAAATCTAGCTAGCCTTAGCTCATTAAAAATTTAGTTACAAGGCATATCTACCTACCAAATTTCAAGTTTTACACCCATATTAATAAAAAATTATGCTACAAAACCCAAGAGGTCTTGTGAAATTTCTCTAACATTTCAAGCTCTCAAAACTATCCCTATTCATTTCCATTTTTTTAAAAGTACCATTATCATCCAATTTACTTTTATTTTTTCCACCATCTACTAAAACTAATCAGTACTCTTTTCCCAAGGAAAGTTATAGGAACAAGTTTCCCCAAGATTCAAATCAAAAGTTAAATTTAGAAAATAAATTCCCAAAATTAATCAAATTTGTGCCTTTAAAAAGAAAGAGAAGGAAAGAGGTGAAGGAAAACCCCAACTTGGTGGGCAATGGAAGGTTCCAATGCTTGGTGGCCAATGAAAGGTTCCAATGCTTGGTGGCCAATGAAAGGTTCCAATGCATGGTGGCCTTTGAAGGAAAAACATCCTTTTCACCTATTCTCACTTTCCCCCTCGACAAATTTTACTTAAACATTTTTTTTTTCCATTAATCTTAAAGTTTTACTTTAGCATGGTTCTAGACCATTATTTATGATTTTCTTTCCTTTTCCTTGACCTATAAATTACAACCATGCATTTGGATGTAACAAGTTTTCCACATATTCATCACTGATTTGATTAAAGATTGAGTTTTTTTTCCTTTCCTTGAATTCATGGCATTGTGTATGACCATGTTTTATGGGCCTCGAGTCACACAAGTGAATGAAGAACCACTTCAGGAATCATTATTAGATTTGATGTTGACGCAACATCCTCGTGATGAATATCTCATACTCCGAGAGGTGCCCCCTTGTCTTGAAGTTGAACCCTTTCAAGTTTGGTATTATCACATTTTTCTAAACTCTTACACCTTGGTGATTTTGTTGCAAGTCGACCTCATTTCTAATGATGAACCTAAAACTTTCTGTGAAAGTTTTTATAAAACTAAAGACACTTCCATCTTCGTATGGTCTTCAATTTTTGGCGTTGGATACTATCATTGGTTGCGCAATTCGATTCATTGATTACCTTTTAATAACAAGGCGGATTATTTAGTTTGCACCATTTGATGCATCCTAAATTTTCTGTAGTTATGAACTATCATTGTGGCATAGCCCGAGATTCAACATGTAATTGTAGCTCCTTATTGAGCTTATCCATACCCTAAATAAAAGCTTCATTCATCATGAAATCCATGTTGCCATTGCCACCCAATCACATTATTTATTTTCACTACACCAAAAGGTGTCCCTGTACACCAAATGATTACATTGGATTTTGAGTAAATTGATTAGTTGTAATGAATGGGGACCAGTGAAAAAGCAATGAATTCACTGGTTGTAATGAATGGGGACCAATGAAGAAGCAATGAATTCATTAGTCTAATGAATAAGGAATAGTGAACTACACCCACATTTTTGTAGTAGTGTTTAATCATTATGTTGTTTCAAATTAATTTTATGTTTACAATGTTTGAAGATTATTATAGCTCCATTAGACCCTTCATTGACACTCCCTCAATTCCTTCACAAATCTCAAACAACTTTGTTTACACAACTACCCCCTAAATACCATAACAAGACCAATGTTTTGCCGAACATTATGAATTTTTGTGTCTGCTTTTAACCCCAACCCTCTAGATATTTCTCACCCCTAATCACACAATTAAACTTCTAAAACTATGATTATTAGCTTTTGTTGAAGAAAAGAATTAATTTTACACCTCATTCATCTAATATCGAATTTATAAAAAAAAAAAAACCCCCATGGAACCATGCGCACACATCATTCATTATTCAAACATGAAGTTGTTAAAAACCTTTAATAACCTTACCACACCTAAATAACCTTGATACAATTCTTAAAAAATTGAAACTATTGCACATGGTTATGTTAGTATAGCTCACACTTGTCCCTTGGTGTAGGCAATTATGTGCACATCTTTAGTTGATGAGATTGTCATGTTGGTAAAAACGATGTAATGGTTGAAAGTGCTAGTATTTTCTCCTTCAAGAATTGTTCCCTTGTAACAAGTTCATATGAAACATGTCGTTGTTACATAACCTATTGCTTTTAGCTAGTTGGTGACATAGGTTCTTCTAGGGTTGTTGTTTTTAGTGAAGGCACCTTAGATAAAGGGAATCACTTTTTAAACAAAATATCTAGGATAGGCGCTAAATAACAATTATCTACCTTGGTTTTGCTAGAAATTAGGTTAACTAATTTTTTTTCTAATGTTTTATCCAACAAATTAATTCAACAAATAACTAGGTCAATACTATGGAACACTAGTTAATAGGTTGCCCCCTATTGGCTAGGTCAAAAGTAATAGCAATCTTGTTGTTAAAATATGCTAACCACTTTCTTTGGTAAAAAAATTACAAAATAGCTACAAGTTTAACATGAAATTCCTCCTTCATGTGTACTACACTCCAATGCTCATTTTCAATGAAAGCATGTGGACATGTAATCTTCTTCAAGGTGGTTTTGGCTTCATCAAAAGTTGCACTTTGCAACATCTATTGTTCTTTCCTTGGAAATCCCAAGTTTTTCGTGAATAAGTACGTGATCAATGAGAATTTCTTGACCACGTATTCACCCTTGAATTCTTCCATCCTTCGTTGCTTCCTAGGTTCATAAAAAATCTCGTAACAAGTCTTTTCGTAGTGTAGTGGGTTGAACAAGCCCTCCAAACTAACTCATCAAGCCCATTTGAGTTTGTTGGAATCCACCCTCATCAACAACAGGTTGTTACAACTCCTTTTTTTCCACAAGTGTTGAGGTAGGAACTTGCTTTAGTTGTTCCTTAGCAACAAGTTAAGGTAAAATTTCAACCTCCTCCTTTAAGTCTAAAATAATAATGACTCACGGTGTTGGTGCTACTGTAAAAATAGTGGTTTTCCTAAGAAAATGAATATATGTTTCTAATTCCTCTTTTAACTCCCTACTTTTATGTTGCTCAAAAAAATTAGTCTCCTCTATTATAGGTGCACGTGAAACTAGCAATTCTACATAGATTGCTCCAATCAATTTAACTTGTTCCACTCTTTCCCTCTCTACCTACTTTCTTTTAAAAGGTTCAAATTTTTTTTCAAGTTCTCTCTCCCTTGCTTCTTGTTTTAACTTCTTTAAGGCCCTTTCACTCATGGCCTCTAATAGTATGAAGAAGTAAACAAAGACGAAGAGACAAAATAAAGGTTACAATGGTTCTTTATATTGTTTCAACTTGTAACAACCTTATAGTTGTGAATAGACATGACCTTTAGGGTTATAAACTTCTAGGATGTAGATGTCAATAAGTGCCTCACTAAATGTGTCATTTTGGTCATTGCGAATAGTTGCATTATTGTCTTAAACGTGCACATCATGATAATAATGAACATGCACATCATTTCCTTTAATACTACCATGTGTCAAATGATTATTTACTAGTTCAAAACTACATGTTGAAGATCTTCAAGTTTAATAGGTAATGGTTTAGGTTCCTTGGTTTGAACATGTTCATTAGTAACCAAGTCACTAGGTTTAACTAATACATGTTGTAGAGTTCAATCTTCAATGAACTTGTATGGCTTCAACTTGTTGATGTTAATAAGCATTGGGTTAAGATCAAGCTTATCAATAGTGACAAGTAGAACAATATTATTGGGCATAAATTATTGGATCCTATATGGTCCAAACCATCATCTTTGAAATTTTGGTGCATATTTGCAAACAACTCCTAGAAACCATAAGACATAATTTCCAAATTGAAACTTTGTTTCAATGAACCAATTTTGTGACCATAATGATATGTTCCATTGGTTAGAAGCAATTAGATATTGCGCAATCAACCTATTCTCCTATAGTTACTTTAATTTAGACAATTTATTAGTTAGGACTCTAACAAGTTGCGGATATTTGTTTTCACTAAGTTTAGATGGTAACATGTATTCTATAGGCAATAATGGATATAATCCATACACAAGATGAAATGGGGTATGATCAGTTGCAATTTTGTAGGTGGTTCGATATGAAAATAAAACTACGGATAGGTGTTCATCCCAACCATTTTTGTTTTCATTAACCCATTTGATTAATAAGGTTCCAAAAACCTTATTTGTAGACTCAACCTATCCATTTCTTTGTGGATAATAAACAATATAACTAGTATGTATAAGGATAAAATGGTTAGTAAGGTATCTAATCACATCATTGATAACGACGTACCTTGATCGGTCACAATTGTTAACAAACATCCAAATTACATAAGAATATGCTCATACGAAAACTTGGCAATTATTACATTAGTGTTGGTGTAAAATGCTCACGCTTCCACCCACTTTGTTGCATAGTTAGTGGCCACTAAATGTATTGATTGCCTAACATTTTGCTTATAGGTTTAACATGTCCAATAAAATCCAATCCCCATTTTTGAAATGGTTTTTCAAGTAAAGTAGTAACTAATTTGGCTAAATTTTGTGTCAACGGGTTACCTATTCTTTGACATTGATCACATGTTCGACAATATTCATGAACATTTTGATTCATCATCAGCCACCAATACCCATCATTTTAGATTTTTTTCATAGTGATATCAGAAGAGGAATGACATCCTACAACTCCTCCATGTAATTCTTGCAAAATTGTGGGTGTCTAATTTTGTTATAGGATTCAAAAAAACCTATTATCTTGTCCAAATCTATATAGTACTCCTTCTTGAAGCACAAATGGTTTAACTCTTTGGGCTAAATTTTGTCTTTGGGATGTAGTAAATCTTTCTAGCATCACTCCCTCTAATAGATACTCATAAACACTATGTAACCACTCACACTAGAAGAAATCAGCCAGAATGTAACCACTTCATTTGCAACTACATGCAACTTATAGTCATTTGCAACTAAGTTTGGAAATATTTACAACTATAAGATCAAATTTCAACTATTTGTTCATTTTTACAACTATGATGCAATTATTGGAAACTTCATCTTATTGGTTGGATGGCTTTTAGGTTTGTTTTCATCCATGAATATATTGATATTCCCATTAGTTCCAATAGCCACCAAATTAGTCACATCCTAAATAGGGGTGTATTTTATGTATGTTTAAAATTATATTTATGATATATTACATATATCATCAATATATATTTGTGTGTATATTAATTATGTGTATGTATGTATATTGTTCATATAATGAATCTAAAAATTAATATTTTAGTTATGAATGTATATACATTTCAATTTTAAAATGATATTTTAATTTAAGAAATATTTATGTGAATTTGAATTTTTTTATTTACATTCTAATTTTTTTGTTTAGTTAAAAATCTTATTTGAGTCTATAAATTATTATTCCAATTCTAAAAAGATTTATTTGAATCTAAAAATCAATGTTTGAACTCCAAACATTATTATTCAAATATGAAAACTAATATTTCAATACTGAAAATTCTTATTTCAATTCTGAAAATATATTTGAACCTAGAAATTGTTATTCCAATTCTGAAACATTTTATTTGAATGTAAAAATCAATATTTGAATTTGAAGTTTTAAATATGAATTCATTAAATTGTTATTTTTATTCAAAAATATATTTTTGAGTATAAAATTATAATTCAAATTAAAAAAAATTACATTTAAACATTAAAATTGATGTCTCAATTCTGAAAATTCCTATTGGAATTTGTTTTTAAAAAATAAAAAAAATAAAAATTGAAATCTATAATATAAAAATGATTATAACTTATTATATTTATTACTTATAAGTTACACTAAATATTTTTTAAAACATATATTTTTACATTTTACATTTTATATTCTTACAATAAAAGAAATTAATTACTGTAATTAATGTTACATTACTTTTAAATCATTGTAATTACTTATCTATGATAAAGTTTCTTACAACAATAAATAGTTATATAATAATTAATATAACTATTTTAAAATCGTGTAAGAATGTTTTTTAATAACAAATGTTTGTATGTTATTTATAGTTTGAAAAATATTATATATATATCAGCAAATTAATTATTTTCAAATTAATTATATTATCTATAATTCGACTAAATATAAGAAAGTAATAAAATATTTTAACTATTTATTTATCTTTGAGTTATGTATTAACAACTTGTGAGAAACTAGATAGCTAGTTAATTAAATATTAAGAAGTTATTATTTATTTCAGATTTGTAATTTATAGTTTATATATTAAATATATGTTAAATTTAATCTTTATTAATTAAATGGTTATCTAATTATCTAATGAGCCATGTATTTGAATTGTTTATAAATTTAAAAACTAAGAACAAAAGGCATGAGGAAAGTTTTAGAGTTGCAATTTAGTTTGTGAAGAAGTTGTCACTTCAAAATTTATCCCATATGTTTATTCTCCATTCCTATTTTGAACATTATGTAAATAAGAGGTGTAGTCATCAAATTTCACATTAAGAAATTTGTGCACATGGGATGAATCAATTGAAAGGTTTAACCAAAAACAAAATGAAAAATTATGCACAATTTTAAACTATCAACTTCCCCAACCTATTTATCTACCTAATTAGGTAGGTACATAGTATGACCTACTTACTTAGGTCAACCTATGTACCTACCTACCTACCTAAGTACCTATTTATATGAGTAGGTATTTAGCCTACAAAAATAGACCTGCCTACCTACCTTTTTACCTAAGTAGGTAGGTAGGTAGGTATGTAGCCTAGGTTTGTAAACACCTATTTATGTACCTACCTAAGCACCTACCAACCTAATATTAATATATTTTTATTAAGTTCATCTTAAGGTGCCATGTGGCATATTTACATTAAACCACGTGTCATAATATAAGATCATCAAAGCATTTGAATTGAACGTCCTAGATTATTTCAAAATAATAATAATAATAATTTACATAATTCAATATTAAAACACATGGCAACACATCATTTGCCTCCATTATGACCAAAATAGTTGCATCATAGTCACATGTGATAATACCTATACAATGCAATCAAAAGATGAACTTGTATATGTTGACTTTTTCTTTCATCCAATACACCTTGTCGTTTGCAACTAATGTCTTATGCAACTTATCCAAGGTGACTAATGAGATTTTAGTCACAAATCACTTACGACTAAATTTTAGTCATAGAGACCAGTCAAAAATACATGTTTTTCTTCTAGTGTCAGGTTGTAAAGTGAACATGCGAGCATCACGGGTTTAATTAGGTACTCCAATAGGTTCAATCTAGTTCGGTAATCTACTCAATGCATCTACCATTAGATGGGATGTACCAAGTTTGTATACAATCTTGAAACCATACTCTATAAATAATAAGAGCCATATAACTAACATGCCAAAAACCTATGGCTTGTTAACTAAATAAACTAAAGCCATATGGTCTACATAAAATGTGAACTTGTTGCCTAATAGGTAATGCATAAATTTGTGTAAGGCATAAACCATAGCTAAAACCTCTCTTTGTGTAATGGTGTAGTTTCTTTCAGCAGAATTAAGCAATCTTGATGAATACATAATAAGTTGATCCATTTTACCTATTAGGATGTGGGCCAATATTGCCCTACTACTAATTGAGATGCATCAATATGAACATGAAATTCTAGTTCCCAGTTAAGACTGATGAATATAGGAGTTTGAAAGTACTAATTTTTAATGTTTTCCCACGTGGTTTGACACTCAGTAGTCCACTTGAACACTTTAGTTTTTATGAGTAACTTGGTGATTGGTGCCATAACAAAGGCAATTTTTTTGTTAAAACATTTATAAAACTATGCCATTCCATTGAAGACTTGAATCTTTTGGGGTGTTTTGGGTATTGGCATTTTGACTAAAGCCTCTACCTTCTTAGGATTAGGAATATTTCCCTCTTTGGAGACTATAAATTTTAAAATGATTCAAGAACACAACATAAATGCACATTTATCTGGATTCAAACTAATGCCATACTCTCTACGTTGTAGAAAACATTTTCCAAGTTTTAAAAAATGAGTGGACATGTCATTAAAAATAGTAAAATCATTTTAAAAAATCTTCATGAAAACATCAATGTATTCACAGAAAGCTTTGGTGACTACCTTTTGATAGGTAGGTGGTTCATTTTTGACCCCAAAAGGCATTATAACCCATACAAAAGCCCCCCAATCAACAATAAAGGCGATTTTGTATTGGTCCCCCAGTGCTATGGAAATATGATGGTACCCAAAAAAACCATCTAAAAATGTATAAACCTCATGTCCAACTACAATGTTAATAACTTCATTAGTAAAAGGTAATGAGTATGGGCCTTTCTTAGTAGCAGCATTAAGCTTTCTAAAATCCACACAAATTTTCAATTTCCCATTTTTCTTAGGCACTAAAACTATAGGTAATAACCAAGTAACCTCTTCAATAGGTTCAATAAACCTACAACAAGCAATTTGTCAATATCTTGTTTGACAATAATGCATAGTTAGGATTTAGCCAATACTTTGTTTGATGGGCATGTGGTATTGATGTGTCCAACTCAAGCTAATGTTGAGTTATCTCAGGTGATATACCCTTTAAGTCCTTATAAGTCCATGCAAAAATGTCTTTGAACTCCTTTAGCAATTCAATAAAGTGATAATTGAGTACAACAAGTTCCAAATCAACACTAATTTAAACCCGAGTTGATCTTGATCAATTTTTTGTTTTGGTGATAATCCATCTAGCAATGCAAATATTTTGAACTTTAATTCAAGTAGGCATCTTGTTAATCTCCATTTCTCCAATTTTAGGTTGGAAACAAATTTATGGTAAATGTTGTTTGAAAGTATTAGGGGGTATAACTATCTTAACATGTAATACATATACCAATTCGACAAGTATATAAGACGAAATAGGTAGTATAAATACAAGTTCAACAAGTACATATACATGTTTAATTAGATTCAAACATGTTGATGTAATCAACTTAACATGTTGATCTAACTAGATTGATGTAGGGATAGTGTGTTATGATTTCTATTGAAAATAGTCTTGGTTTTGTAGCAAACATCAAATCCTTTTCTTTGTCAGATATTCCAAAATGGAAATCATAACAAACTAACATTTCTAGACACTTAATTGGTGTTTTAAGTATTTTAGTAACAAGTATGGTTATAATTGTACTAGTTCCTTGTATAGTGATAGTATTATTGCCCCAATCATGAAACATTTTAACATCCCTTAACCAAGGTCAACTTAACAACATAGAGTAACTATAATCTAACACATTACTTTGAATTACAATGAAAGTCACTACATAGGGAATTCCATGAACAAGAATTTTAAGATCTTTTATCAAACCTAAAGGTTTAACAAAGGTTTTATGAGCCATGCTTAGGTTGTAAGGTGTGAGTTTTGGTTTTAATAAACTTAACTATATTCTCAATTTTTTCGTAATGATATTAACTCCAAAACCACCATCTAAAACTACATCTTTAATAAAATTCTTCCCTACTTGAACCTATATCATTGTCATCTAATGATCAATGGCAACTGACGCAACTTCTGGTTTTGGTAAAGTAGGTTTTGATGGTATCGGGTTAAGAATGTAACATTTGATATCAAGGATCATTCACAACAATTGATCCAAGTTCAATGTATACTTGGTCTCCAAAACTTGTTTGCCAATATCCTTTATATTTTTTTAAAGTCTTATCTATTGTAACTTGTTTGAAATCACAATTTGCCCGTTTACATCACCAGTTCAATTGATTTCAGCCAGTTGCATTGTAGTAAATTTTTTAGGTAATCCAACCCAATTACTTTATAATGATTCCTCATTGATGATAATAGGTTGTTTATCAGTCCCACCATGTTGTAATTGTTTGTCAATTTGAATAAATGAATCTCGTAAATGTTCTTTTTATTGCCAATCTTTAATTCTTTTAGCTTTAACCAACTCCCTTTTTTTAAACACCTATTGTTTTGATTGTTGACTATGAGTGGTAATAGCAGCTACTACATTAACTGGTACATTGTTAGTTTTAGGTGGTTTAGGCGATGTTGTAGCATTAGAATTAAGAAGTTTAATTTGAACATGTTCTATACCTCAATCTTCTTAAGGCATTATCCATATCTATGTTCTTCACTATAGTAGACTATATAGGGATAACAAACATGTATTCTTCCTAAATTTACAAGTTGGGTTTTAGTTCTTGTTACATGTTTTGTAGATTCAACTATAATAATTGGTACACCTAATACCTTTCTTTTCATGTTATGACATGTCTCTACTAAATGACCAATTTTATCACAATTGGTATAGGTTAATGTTGATTTAGTTGTAACAACATGTACTACATGTTTAACTACTATATTAGCCTTTGGTGTGGTTAATAAAACATTGTAACTCAAACTAACAAGTCCATTTTCCTTGCATGCTACAACTTCCTTCTGCTTAATTAAGGTATATTTTTTCATACTTGTAGCTGTTAATTTTAGGTAAGGTAATAAACTTGCCTTGAAAAAAACATATGTTGTTTTAACATGTAGATAATTTGATAGTTTCAACAAATGTTCATAATAAACCTCAACATGTTTGGTGGTTTGTTGTTGTATATATTGTAATTGCATGTAGACCTCTTCATTGTACTTTACAATTTTGAATCATTTCCAAAATGCTTATTCCAATTTTTCAAAAATGCAATTTGGATGGTCTTGAACATAATTTTCTCCCCATTCAAATATATTATCCCTTTGAGTAAAACCAAGCATGTTGATGATGTTAGCTTCCATTATTTCACCATTAGTTTTAATGGTTTTTTAAAATACTCTGATGTGAACATCAAGATTAGTGTCCTTGACATAAGTTGGATATTGTAACTTCATGTATGGTAGCTTGGTTGCTAGTTCTTGTATAGGTTGCACAATAAGTGGTTGATACCACAGTGGTATAAACATACACAGGTTAGGTGTTAGCCATCCATAAGATCCAACATGTGGATTAAAACGTGGTCTTCCAGGCAAATCTCCAAGTGAACTTTGTATAGGTGAGTCTTTAGGTTGTCCTCCATTCGGTGGTTGGTGAGTAGAACCTCTAGGTACATAAGTTGGTAAACCAATAGTAACATGTACAGTGGTTGGAATTAATGTAATAACAAGTTGTTAAACATATTATTTGTTTCTACTGGTCACTAGTTGAACCATTGTAGGAAACTGATTTCCAACATAATATGGTGTATAGGTTGGTGGTACAACAAGTTGTTCAGGTATTGGGTACACATTCCCAAGTACATAAGCTACATAAATCCTAAATATTATGGAATAAAGTCCTTTTGTTCCAATTGGATATGCTGGATACAAACTAAGATCTAAAGGCACAAAAGGGGGTATGACCTTATACCACATTAGGTTTGTTGAAATAGGTAACATATTGGTTTTACCTAGTACAATTGGTGTAACAAGTTGTGACTAGGTTGTTTGATAATTAATAAATATCACTATATGACCCATACCAAGATTCATGGCTTGAGTTCCTAATACATACACATTGGGTACTATTATTGTAGTGGTTAGAAAAATAGGTTGATGAGTATTCATCGCCTCCTCTTTTAGTAACTACCTTAATTTATCATCAACAAATAGGCAGTGGTTGAACAAATGTCCCACATGTTAACAATATGAATAGGTTATAATTCTAGCATCTTGGTTTCCTTCTTAAATTGATCTACGATGCATAACTTGTGATCTTTCACCTAGACCAAGTACTGATATAATAAGTCAAGTGCCTTGTGAATATGTGATTCCTTGTCAAACAATTTTGGGTGTTGCTTAAGGTTCAACATGTTTTAAATGTGGTATAAAAAATTATTGATTAGATGGTTTTCAATCGATGTGACAAAGCTATTCTAACATGTTAAGTAGGTGAAGTCATTCCATCTCCAAATGAGTAGGTACCAAATTAATATTGTTGTTTGCTGGGTAGTTTTGAAAACTAGCATATGTTACAATTGGTGTAGATGCACCGATTTTGGGTAAATTGTAACATGGGGTTGCAAATCGCTATGGTTGTCGTGCAGAGACAATTTCATCAAATGGATGAATAGGTTCGTGATTTTCATCATGATAAACATTCATTGCCCATGGTTGGGTTATTATTTGTGGTGTTTATTTATGAATGGTTAAAAACGTTGTTGGGTCTCTCTACACAATCGATTCTGTTACATTTTCATGTTGTTCATTGACTTATCCCCTTTGTGTTACATCCATGTTTGGTGCATTCACAAGTTCATTTCGTATAGGTTGCACTTGATGTTAATATTGTTTTTGTGTAGGTTCTAAAATAGGTTGATGTCTGACCTGTTCTAGTTGTTTTTAAGACTTATAGTAACTACTTGACATTTTTTGAAATCAACAAGTTCTAGAAAAGCCCTTACATTATTTTTTAACATAAAATCAAAACAACCCCTCCAAGTAATCAAAAGTTTATAAGAAATTTCTTTTATAGATTGGGCACATGTTTTATTTCAAAAAAATTACACTAACCTCACCCTATTCCTAATGTTTTCAAATTAAACAAAAAAACATAAACTTCAATCCTAAAGTTGTCAGAAAGCAAACAAACATGAAACAAATCAAAATTTCAAGTGTGATTGTTTTTCAAACCTGATCTATTAAAACTACTAAATCAAACTAGAAATTTTAAATGTGATTGTTTTTAAATTTTGATCCCTAGTATGGTCGCAAAATGTTAAAGGGTTTTTGTATTCATGACAAGGTTGTTCAACTTCAAAATTCTCCAATAATAGATTATTAAACAACAAGTATATGCACCCAAAAAAAAAAAAAAAACTAAAACTAATTACAAATCCTAAATTAACATGTACACAAATTACTAAAACTTGAAGAAAGTTGGTTGAAAGAGAATGATTCATGTTTCAAAATGAAAGAATGAAACACATAACCAAATGTGAAATCAAAAGTCTATGAAAAAAAGTATGTCTTCCTAGTATTATACTAGTTATTTCAAAATACAACAATCATAACTTACCATTATAAATAGTCATTAGCGAGTACCTAGACTAATAGTCCAATATTTCAAAAAACTACACCATGTTTAACTACATGTTCAACTACTTGTTGACTAACCTATCAACCAATCTTTTTAACCCAATATAATATTACCTATCAAGTTCAGTAATCAATTAGGTTAATGCTTCATGTTAGGTTAACTAATAGGTTAAGTCACTTGTTAGGTTTAACAACATGCTTACATTTTCAACCTATTAAGTCACATGTTGTTAAATATGGGTAACACAAACAAAATTATTGCAACAATTTCATACCCGTGATTTCTTCTTTGGATGCCAAAATTATTGTTACAAATTATGCAAGTCATCAATTGACCCTAGGAAAAAAACAATCTATTTGCTAAAACTGCCACATATGGACAAAATGTACAACCAATTATTCAACCTTGGGCAAATGGAAAAAATATGCTACATATTAATGAAATATAAATATGAGGTATATCACGGTTTTGATACAACAATTCTACATAATGGCACAATTTTATATGATAGTATATATCGTAAAATATACCTTAGGCAAATGAAAAAAATACGTTACATATTAATGTGATATAAATATGAGTTGTATCACATTTTTGATACAACCACTCTACATAGCAACATAGTTTTATATGATAGTATATACCATAATATATAAATGTACGTTGGGATACAAGTGTACAAAAGTGTATAAACATAAGGCTGCAATGCTTAATGGTCACAGTTGCAACTAATGGCACACAAGTGGGTCTTCTTGGATGATTTTCAAACAAAAAGTTGTCCACCTTAAAGGATGGAGAAAACAATAGTTACAAAGTAGTCGTAGCATAGTTGCAAGCATGACCAATGCCCATAAATAGTTATAGTTAGTCACAAATGCAAGTGTAATGTGATTGGGGTGGGGCATGTTACCAAAGATAATGGCACTATTGGATGGTAGGATGTATGCCATGTTACAAAAGTATATATGTTCAATCTCTTTGACTCATCACAATAAGGTGTTACTTGGGCAAGAATGTTATTAATGCGCCAACTTGAACCACACTATTGATGATGGGGTGAATGGGATTTGGCGGGATGGTAGAGACAAAAGAACAAGACTGTGTCATTGTCCCAAGGTATTATGAACACACAAGCACAGTTTAGTGCATGCAAAGTGTCATGCAATGAAAACAAGGTAAACTTAGGTTGTATCATCTTGGTGAGTGGGGTGAATCCTAATTGTTTGGGAAGACTATGGGCTTCTCAAACCATGGAGACATTGTGATGTAGGATTATCTTAAGATGTAGACCATGTTGTTGTGTTTGTGTGCAATTTTAGATGGGGGATTCGGTTGTTTTGCTTAATCATGGCTAGCAATGAATTACTACAACATGAATAATATCAAGGATTAATGGGCAAGGATGTGTGCACCGTGGCACCCTTGTTGCAATTGGGTGGTTTCAGGTACAAATTGGTGAAATAATGGCAAGTTGTAGGGATACTCTAATGCGTGTCACAAATGAGGATGATGATCCACCACAATTGAAGTTAAATGATGTAGTGCGTAGTAGTTTGGTATGGAAAGGTGGATTTTTGTAGAAAAAATTGAGTAGTAATTAGCTTAAATTATTTTCCACATTTGCATGTGTGTAACTATTATGTGGTGTCCATTTTTGTTATTTATACACAACACTTGGGATTGATGGACTTGATCCATATGCTTAGATGATTTAGCAATTGTATTTTGTATCAATAGTAGAAGTTAGGTTAAAGAACTAGATGTTTCCACATGCTCTACTTCTCATTGGGAGGCTATGTAAATTCAATGCAAAAATTTTAAAACTTTGGTCTATGCAATGCTCTTTAATTGGGTTAGGTAATTTTTGATAATGCATTGTTTTTCAACTACAATATGGAAAATCACTCATATGATTAATTTATCTTATAACCAACTAATTGTTGGTGGGCCATATTTATTTAAACTGTAGGTAACAATTTTTTAGGGGAAAGTTAGACAATATTGATCCTTGGTTATTTACAAATATTGGTCTAGTTTGAAAATTGGTGGTGCAAGATGTGCAAGGGATACCCTATGTGGATCAATCTAGGTGTGTGATTTTTGTCCACATGTGTAATGGAATAGGTTATTAATGTATATAAAAGGATTATTTTGTTAGGGGGTTCAACTTGGTGTTGCCCATCTAGCTGCGAAGGTATAATTTTTAAGGTGATGGTATGGAAGGTTCATGTGTTATTACATAACTAAATGATGCAAGTGATCTTGTCACTAGCATGAGGGTGTGGGAAAGGTATATGGGTTTTTGCATTTCTAGAGGCAACTTAATTAATAGTCACAATGTGATGATCCACTCACCAACCTTCATAGCAACACGAGTATTAAATTATTAATATCAAGGGACTTGGGGTCTAGGTCTTCCCTTCTCTAACCAAGGCTAATGATACTTGTGATATTAGTATGTTAAGCACACATGTTGGCTTGTAGGAAGGAGCTTTTAATCCCCCGAGAACATGGTTGCTCCCCAAGGCAATTTAAGTCGTGCTCCTTCAAGAACATGGTTGTTCGCCATGGAGCAACTTAAGCCTATTTTCCCCCGAGGAATAATCATGTCCCCGAGGAGAAATTAAAACCTTTTTTTTCCCAAGGAACAATCATGTCCTCAAGGAAAAGGAGGTTAAGTTGCCCTAGGGAGAAACTCAAGCCTTTTATTTTCCCTTGGAAAACAATCATGTCCTTGAGGAAAAGGATTTTAAGTCGCCTTGGGGAACAATTTAAGCCTTTTTTTCCATGGGGAACATCATGGGCATGGGGAAAAGGACGTTAAGTTGCCCTAGGGAACAACTTAAGCATTTTTTTTCCCCCCGTGGGGAATAATCATGTCCCTGAGGAAAAGGATTCGCTTAAATCACCTTGGGGAATAACTTAAGCCTTTTTTTCCCCAAGGAACAATCATGTCCTTGGGAACAAGGAGGTTAAGTTATTGGGCAAGGAACGATTTAAACCCCTTTTTCCTTGGGGAACAATCATGTCCCCAAGAATAAGGAGGTTAATAGTTGCCCTTAGAACAATTTAAGCCTTTTTTCCCCATTGGGAACAATCATGTCCCTAAGGAAAAGGAGGTTAAGTTGCCCTAGGGAGTAAATTAAACCCTTTTTTTCCCTAGGGAACAATCATGTCCTTGAGGAGAAGGAGTTTAAATGGCCCTAGGGAGCAACCTAAGCCTTTTTTTCCCCTAAGGAACAATCATGTCCTCGAGGAAAATGAGGTTAAGTTGCCCCATGGAGCAATTTTAGCCTCTCTTACCCTAAAGAACAATCATGTCCTCAAGGAAGAGGAGTTTAAGTCACCCCAAGGAACAACTTAAGCCCCTTTTTCCCTAGGGAACAATCACGTACCTAGGAATAAGGAGCTTAGGTTGCCTTGGGGAGCAACTTAAGCCTTTTTTTTCCCATTGGGAATAATCACGTCGTCTAGGAAAAGGAGGTTAAGTTGCTTAGGGAGCAACTTAAGCGTTTTTTTCGCCAAGGAACAATCATCTACCCAAGGAGAAGGATTTTAAGTTGCCCCAAGTAGCAATTTCAACCCCCTTTTCCCCTAAAAAACAATCATGTCCCCAAGGAGAGGGCGTTTTTTTTCCCTTGAGAACATGGTTGCTCCCCAAAACAACTTAAGGCCCTTTTCCTTGGAGAACAATTATGTCCATGGGGAAGAGCTTAAATTGCCCAAGGGAGAAATTTAAAGCTATTTTTCCTAGCGAACAATCATGTCCCCGGGAAAAAGGAGGTTAAGTTGCCTTAGGGAACAACTTAAGCCTTTTTTCCTCCCATGGAATAATCATGTCCCTAAAGAGAAGGAGCTTAAGTTGCCCTGAGGAGCAACTTAAGCCTTTTCTTCCCCTAAGGAACAATCATATCCTCGGGAGAAGGAGTTCTTTCTCTTTTGAAAACATGGTTGCTCCCTAGTGCAACTTAAGCCTTGGTCCTTCAAGAACATGGTTGTTCCCTAGGGATCAACTTAAACCCATTTTGCCTTAGGAATTTATTTTCATCCATTTTGTTTGTAGATGAAAAAAAAAATTAGGAAAAGGTTCAAACCCATGATTTAGGGTTGTAAGGGTGATTATAACCACTAAATTATTATTTTTCATTTGAAAATGCATTTATTATTTAACTTTTTGATGATTATGCATGTATAGTAAAAAAGAATTTAATATTTTTTTCCTATTGGGCACGATATTGAATTATACTATGATTGTGTCAAGCCTAGCTGAAGTTAACTCATACCTACTATTTAGTTTTTGTTAGAAAAAATTTGCTCAATGCCCATTTTTTTTGACTTGCTAAAACCATAGGAAAACAATTGTTTAACATTGATTATATCTTACTTGTAAAAACCCTCGAAAAAAATTGTTTAACATCGATTATTCTTGATTTGCTTAAAGTTTAGAAAAAAATTGTTTAAAGTCAATTACTTTTAACTTGGTAAAACCCTACAAAAAAGTATTGTTTGATGAACACTAATTGTTTATGGCTTGCTAAAACCCTAAAAAAAAATATTGTTTGATAAATGCCGATTATTTTTTACATGCTAAAACCTTAAGATTTTGTTGAAACAACGTAACAATCACTTATCAGAAACTTCAATTTTGATGTCATAGGAAAACACAAATTTGTAACTACTAGCAATGGCATTATAAAGGTGGATGTTTGATTAAGGATGGCAATGGAAGAATCGACATCAACACAAGCTGGTGTTGAAGAGGAGGATTGAGGAATGGTCACATTCTCTTTTGCATTGAAAAAAGTTTCGATCTTCCCAAAGCATGATGTCAAATCCATGGCACAACATGTGGCATCTCAACTAGTATTGATTACGTGGGGTGTATTGATTGTAATTTCTGAAAAAACTCGTGCATGCCCACATTTACCAAAGCAAAACAACCTTGGGCATTGGCTTGTAACCAATCATTGCAACATGCATTTTATGTAACTACATGCCATATAGAACTAATATCACACAACACATATCCTCTTGTTATTGAAAGAAATGAATGTATTGCCTTGATTGTTTTGGATATGCCATGTGTAGTCATCCACACATGAAATTTTTCCTTTGAGCAAGGTGTGCATATCATGTTATTTGGGGCAAAACATATTTTAGGTCGGTTGGTGAAGAAGATGTGTCAATTCGATTCATTGAATGTTAGTGTGATGAATTGCAAAATATCTCAATGGGTTTGCAATGTAGATGGGAGAATTCAAACTCCTAATCACAAATTCACTCTTGGGGGTTGTGTTACTGTTTGCATCAAAGATTCAAAGTATTGTTTTCAAAGTTTTGTAGCCCCACAAATGTTCACCTTCATTGACACTAAACGAGGGGAATTGTATGTAAATTATGGCTATATTAGGGTTGCATGTTTTCAAACTAAATTCAGATCCAAATAATCGTTTCAAAAATGGTTTGATATTTTATGGTTGGGAATATGAAATTGACAATAATATACCCCTATTTTCAACTCAAATGGAACATTTGTTAATGAACATAAGCTTCAAAGGAATGGTGCAAAAGTTGAATCTCAACATGGAGACATCATGTCACTTGTTGGTCCATTAGAGCAAAGTGAGTCTTTTTCATTTAACCAATCCCAAAGCCATTCCCATAGTTGTTCCCAAGTTCTACCATAGTAAATCTAATAAGGCATAAAATCCATTGATACGTAATTCTAATACGTATGTATATATGACCCAATTTGTCTACACATTACAAATAAAGCTTTTGCATTTGTCTATAGTAGTGCCAACAAGGATAAGCATGTTGGGGATAAGTATTCAAGCTAACCCCATAAAGGCCACATGAGCAACATTTTACGAAAGAAAAAATACTACATTTTGTAAGGAATTTGGCAACCATTAAGCCAATATATAAAAGCAAACTTGTCATGAACCCTACAAATCAAAAGGCAATATCTCTTAGAACTCATGCACACCCAAAACATAGCTAATTGAAATTTTCTATTCTACTAGTCCATTACATTCATTTCATATTGGGTTGGCGCCGCAAATGATGAGGAGGAAGGAAGAGGGGCAAAATGCAAGAGGATACAAGGTCTTGGAAGTGGAAGCCTTGAAGATCTAATCTTCACCAATGATGTTCAACACCTACAATATTCAAATGAAGTGAAGTTCAAATGTTGTAGAATTGATGTGGAAGGGATGGCATTGTTTGTATAGTTGGAATTATCCAACCGTGTTTTAATTGGAATCACCTTCAACTCAAGAAAATAATCATTCCTTTATGGTTGTTTGTAATGGCAATAATGGTTCGAACTAGATGTTTTGAAATGCATTGTTGTCGTCCTCATGCATACTTGTTTGTGAGTTAGGACGAGGAACTTCATCATTAGTTATAAACACATAGTCACACCATGGAGAAATCACAATCTAGCAAGATCACCTTGATTTGTTGTCTTCTCTCTACTTTAATACATCTAAGCTCTTCACATCCATAGGGAATTAGTTGGTTGAACACTGTGTCAAATAGGGCAAACATGGGAAAAGGCTCCCAATTAATGTTATGGGGGTAGAGATTGAAACATCATCATGTGTTGTTGCACATGAGTTAAATGAGGAGTGGGCATCAATGATTAAGAAATATGTTAGACAGATTGAGGAGATGCAAGTGGAGCTTTGTGCTACAATAAAAGAGTTGGAAGAATTTGTTGCCACAATCTTGCAACAATACAGTAGCATAAAATATTTGACACAACAATTGGCTATTGCTACAAAGAATGTGGTACATTGAAAAGTGGTATACCGTACCACCGCACTCGTTTCACACCACCCGGTGCGAAATATTTAATTTTGGACGATTTTCATTTTCGCATTGACCCACAAATAATTAATTACAATGGTCTGTCATTTCACACTTCAAT
>Ga0116228_10000941_pt1 | contig 23548 bp, 15 predicted proteins | sample S1TSphfallax_2_FD_89694 | JGI IMG/M metagenome (GOLD analysis project Ga0116228, IMG submission 89694) | Host-associated microbial communities from peat moss isolated from Minnesota, USA - S1T2_Fc - Sphagnum fallax MG | ecosystem: Host-associated > Plants > Peat moss > Unclassified | place...
ACAATCAATTAGACACAAAAATAATTATCGTTCATGAAGTCATATTTTTGCACATAAATGCAAGAGAATAGTCAAAATGTTTTCAATCATTATCAAACCATCATGCTATTCAATAATGGGTTTCTAGTTGATTGTATACAAAGTTTGGGAAACTTTTGTATAATAAAATTAGGTTAAAAATATTTTTGAAACATATTGGTCAAAATGTGTTAAAAAAATACTTTTACATTAAAAAGCTTGGTATATTATTACTTTAAAGTAAAAAATAATAGCACATAAGTATATTTGAGAGTAGCAATATCTAATAAAGTAAAAAAGTCCAATATTTCTCCTACTTTAAGCCTACTTTCTATGAAACATGTGTTTAGAAAATAGAAATAAATCTATTTAAATGGACATTAAACATGTAATTTTTTATATCATTGGCATCAAGTCAAAAACATGCCCATATTAATCATTGGAATAAATAATATTTTAAAGTTTATTATATGAATGTGTATTTTAGGGCTACTTTCCACTTATGCAGACAAGTATCATGGATTGTTTAATTGAACATGCTTTCACCCTTTTGACTTACTTTTAGTACATTAAAGTTTTCCAAAATTTGTATATAACATATTATAAACTCAATATTGTGCACCATGATGGTTTGATAATGATTGAAAATGTTCTGTCTATATTTTTTTGCATTTATGTGTAAAAATATGACTATAACTATTCATAGCTACTTTTGTTGTATATTTAATCATATTTTCATTTGACAAATGTCATCTTCCTAGAGAGGTGCATAGAGCATAGGTGTTGGTGTGGATGTTGTCTTCTTTAAAAGGCACACAAAACGTAAGCAATGACATCTAATAGGGACATATAAAAAAACTCAGATACGAAATATCCTAAGGTTCTTAGACCTGGACACACACAAACTTAGAGAAAGAGTGTTACAATGCTCCTTGGACCTAAACACACATAGACTCAAAGAAAGAAAATTGGCTTCTTAAAGGAGACACAAACATTATAGAGGGAATAGAAACAAAAAAAGAAAAAGTGATAAAGAAAGAAAACTTAAAACATGAGGAAAAAGAAAGAGGTAAGGAGTGGTTTAGACTATGGAGAGAATTACAACAGCAACGTCACAACGTTCTTTTAAATCTAGGGAAAGAACTATAGATTACCCCAAGTGGCGTTATCGAGGTCATTGATATTAGGGTATTAGGTTACTGTTAAAAAAATCCCTAATTCAAGACCCTAAATGCCCCCGTGATTGTGTGGCTACTATTGTAAATATTTAAGTTTATTATAAGTTTAAGAAAATATGAATGATAATAAAAAAAAGTTTACATTTAATTAAATTATTAATCTCATGTTTATAGGAGGACATGTGCCTTGGTATAAGGTTTCAATTGTTTGTTCATAGTTAATAAAATGCACGAAGATAAAAGTTTAATGTGTTCTATCCAACTTTTTTCAAACAACAAGAGCCCCCTCCCACTTTGGGGGCTTGTAACTTTCTCATTTGAGCTCATAATCAAGTGTTATAAAAGCCTAGTAATGCTATGGTTGAAGGGGCATCTAAACTCTTGGAAGACCTATTGCGAAAAATGCACAATTACTAAACTCTAGGACATTTAGCTTTTAAATGTTCGCTTAGCATCCTGTCTACCCTAAGTGAGGATAATTTTTCCAAGCAACAAACACCTATAAAACATTTGAATTGTTATGACAATGTTTGGCATAGGCCATATGAATGGATGCAAAATTAGTGGCAATTGTCCCAAAACTGGCCATCCAGCAAGGTGTCAAGGAAAGAAAAACACAAACTATAAAATGTGGAGGTGGATTATTAAAACATTAACTTATCATGTTTTAATTATTAAAAGACATTAGGCTCAAAATGGGTTCAGAAGTGTTGCAATTTCTTGTTAGTGATTTGAAGATTGTAAGAAATACTAGCGCTAGATTCCACAATTCCAAAAAGGTCATTGTGAATAACTTGAAAGCTTGATGCACACCAAGGGTGGTAGGGATATTTTTATTCCAACTAACCCTCTCTTGATTTGAGGGTTAATATATAAGGAGTAAACTTAACCCCTGTGCTGTTCACACAAAGAAGATAGATGGAATAATATGATGGGGTTAAGTTAACCCTACCTTGAACTGTTTACATTGAGGGGTTGTCCAAACTATGCAAAAAAATTGGGTAAGTTGAGGAAACTTAGGAATTTTTCTAAGAATTTGGGCACTCTAGAGGATTCCTCAGAATTTTTTTCCAGGATGCTCAAAGTTGTTTTGGGCAGTTTGGGAATTCTTTTCTGCCTGATAATTTTGGGCAGATAATATAGATTGAAAAAAATTCATTTCTGCTCAAAGTGTTGGGAACCTCAAAAAACCCTGATGCTTCAAAAGATTCAGGAGAAAAAATTTCCAGGATGCTCAAAATATTTTGGGCAGTTTTGGAATTTTTAGGCTGCCTGAGAAGATTATAAAGGTTGAAAAAAAATCTCATCCCTGCCCATTAATTTTGGGCACTCTGAAAGATCTCGATGCTCAAAATTTTTGTGAAGTTATGGTGCCAAACAATGGTCAGGCATCTTATCAAGGTTGAAGAAAGTTTTCATTTATGCACAGACATAATATGGGGCACTCTGGAAATACCCTTACTCTCAAAACATTTCAGACAGTTTGGGAATTATTATGTGGCCTGATAATTTCGGACAGACTAGAAAGATTGAGATTATTTTTTGTTTCTGCTCGCCATTCTGGGTTCACATGGTCTATGTTGGCAAGAACAATATTAGAAGCTCTTGTGAACATTTAGAGGGGTAATTTTTAACCCTTTGAAATCAAGGGGGTCAAACTAACCTCCTTCTTCCACCTTAACTTGATCCCAAATCTAAAAACTTTGAAGATATTCATTCATGGGTAAAAAAGATTTCCAAGCACATCTATCTCCCTCTCAACCCCCATGCCATGTCATTTGGCGAGTCAGTTTTTATGGCTTTTGTGCGAATGGGGTAGCATTAGTGTTATAGTTTATTTTCTTAGTTTATTCCATTTACCACCTCCATGTGAATCCAGCTAAAGAAACAGAGGTTCAAAAAATGTCATCAAAATTGTTGTGTGCTGCTGGATCCACTCTCAACACTGTAGCCTTGCCATTTACATTAAAAAAGTGTCTTAATGCAAAAGAAGAGTTATGAAAACTCAAATATTTCACCATGCAAAAATATAATCTTCAAAAACTTCTTTAAAAGAAACCAAAATCCTTCAAGATATTATAACTCTAGAACTAATCTCAAGTTTCAGCACGAGAAAAAATATCATCTTTAAAAATCCTCATATAAAAATAGACCTATTACCTAGGGGCGAAAATCCCTTAAGCTACTACTATACTCTATAATGAATCTAAACACAATATCCTTCCTTGCTGTGGCAGGCAAGACCAACAAAGCCAGTGGCCAGCAGGGTTTTTTTCCAGTTTTGTGAGGTCAGTTGAAGTGACAACACAAGTCAAAAAATCAGCAAATCTAGTCAAAAGGTGCACAGAAAAATCAGAAACTTCCAAGTTTTTTTGTGTCATCATAGTGTGAAAATGCGGAAAATAAGAAACATCACTGGTCACACATATAAAAGCAAGCACAATAATGTTTTGAGCTTTCAAAGACTTGCAGATAAAACCTCAAAACACTTTTTGAATTTTCTGATCTTGCATCATTGGTTAGCATCCCAAGAAAGATTTAGGATTAAACGATGACAAGCCTTTACAACTTGTGTAAATAATTAAAGAACTAGTTTGAAAATGGTACCAAATGAGAATCAGAGTCCAAATGTGACGACTTTTAGAAAAATGTAATTTTGTGACAGAATATTATTCTCTCTCGTTTTTTTTTTTTGCATGACGATTGGCGAAATTTGACACTTGGAAAGAAAAAAAAAAGGCTGGTTCCCAAGAGTTTGAAATAACAACTATAAAGAAAACTACATTCAGCAATAAATATACATGACAAGGTACCCACCACTTAAGGGTCAAATTCATTGCCTGACCCTATTAATGGACTTAGCCTCCAGGCCACATGGAAAGGGCACATAGTCTTTAGGTTTTATCTCTGGCAAGGACCAAGTTGCAAAATGAAGAAGTTCATTTACTAGGCTTGGAACAGGTAATAATATATACTACTACAATGTCAGATTCGGGATGCCTTGTCTCTTGTGAACTAACTGGTGATGTGCATAGTCAAGGAGGAACAGCCGCAGCAGGTTACCAAAGTGCAAGACAATCTACAACAAAATCATGGTAGCAAAATTGTTATGCAGGAGGAGCAGGTTCCTGACAGGGCAGGAAAATTTTAACCCATCTCAAGGCGGGCTGTAACTGTAGGGGAAGGTTCTTCTAGGCTTGGAGTTTTATCAGACTTACCTCCCCTTTCTTTAGTTGATATGCTTCATGCGACTGCTGGAAGTTTCAGTACTTAGAGTGGTTCATTAGCTCGTGGGCTGTTTACTTGCCTGGACTTTGGTCCAGGCCCTTTGTTTCTTTTTCTCTCCCTTTGTTGGGTGCTTTCTTTTTATGATGTTTGGCAGGGTTTCATCATTTTAGTTGAAATAGGCCCTTTTTCCCATCACATATGGAGCCCAGTTTCTCACTCAGAAAACTTGAAGCTGCATAGGTAGTTGTTTGCAGAGATCAATCTTACACATCAAGAATATATGGAGGTAGGCCTTATCATATAACTTCCAGCGTTGAGCACTTATCTGATTTTTACAAATAACTCTGGTTCTAGTTTTCTGAAAATTCTCCAAATAAAGGAAGTTCTAGTTTCAGGTTTTTCAAAAGAAAGCGTCATAGAACCGGCGGGTTATAAAATAGCCAACAAAAAACCAACCAGCAGTTCTGCTGGACTGGGTCTCAGGTTTTGTTTGGATACTTATGGATCAATCCCCAGATTTTCTGAGAACCTTGGTTATATATGAGAACCGGTTTTTGGACTTTGACAGACATATCATTTATTTATTTTTGAGAACTCCCAGTTACTACTTTCCACATCTGGAAATTTCGACTTGTCAATATGTAATGAGCAAGCATGGGAAAACATGGTGCGGGGTAGTTGGCCACCATAAAGATAGTGCCCAGTATTGTTCCCAAGTAACTTAGTGCAAAACTTTGAGAACCAATTGCTCTAGTAGCTTTAATGGATTGCAATAATGATACCTCATCACTTTAAATAGCACTGAAAAAAATGGAATGAGTGCTGCAAATCTACACTGGTTGCTATGATTCGTATTTAAGAAAAAATAAGGTTGCCTTTCCCATTGGATCACCATGGATTGGAAACCCATTATGACTGCTTTGTGGCTAGATCGAGTACAAATGTCACCATGGTTCCACCTTGGTGACCTATTCTATAAGCCCGTCTATTTCCCACTCAAACTACCTAATATGTAGGTAATTACCTAAGTATCATAGGTAAAGGGTAGGCCACACTTAGAGGTAGGCTCAATTTTAGTTTTTCCCCTAACATTGTTGATAGTGACTTGGTGATAGAAGGACCTGTGTTAACACTAACTTAACATGATTTTATTTTATTTTATTTTATTTTATCACTTTCTATCCATACCATTGATGTTACAAACGATGCATTGAAGGTACAAAGCTTTTGACCACTTTCAACCATTTTTGTACATATCAGAATTTAAAGATACATATATATTTTTTAAATCATGCTTGAAATCTTTTTGTGAATTTATCCATGTTTTCAGTTTTTTTTTGTTTCCTCTTCAATGCTTGCAATGAAAGGACATAACTTTTCTCCATCCTCAACAATGCATGTTTTATGTTATTAGTTTCTTTTTGGAGGACTATAAATGTTTTCTAAGCACCAAAGAAAAACTGCAAGGAAGAAAATGCAAGAAGAGAAGGAAAAGGATTCTAATATTATGTTTCAAAAATTTTGAATTTCTTAAAACCCTTTTTAAATTTTAAATCTCATATCTTCTTCATCCTTTAACCAAATTGAACAATTTTTATGTCATTGAAAACAAAAACTGAAGGACTACAAATGTTCTTTAAAGATCAAAAGCAAAGGAACATGAAAGAAAACACAATAAGAGAAAGAAGAAGACAATGATATTTTTTTTCAAAAGCTTTTAAGGGAACACTTTAAACCTTTTCTAGTTTCAACCTCATATCTTCTTCATTTTTAGTATATTTTGAGTAATATAAAACCTATGGGTGTGCCAACTAGGGATCTACAAAAATTTATTATATTGCAAAAACAATGAAACAACGACTAAAGAATTTAACCTCAAAATCCAAATTGTTTTTAAATGCACACCATAAAACATACACCCCCTTACATAAAACAACTCATGTATTCTTCATTCCTTGACCAAATCAAACTTTTTTGTGGCATTGGAATCACTAGGTGGAAGGTTACAAATAATCTTGGAACAAATGTTAGAAACAAAGGAGAGATGTATGAAAATTCAATCTCTTTTGAGTTATTAAGTGTATGATGGTTGGTTTGTTTACCTTATATAATGTTGTGGTTCCTTTTCATTAGGGTGTATACCATATCATTGTTAGCAAGTTTAATTTTGTAAAGTATATAAGTAGGTGAAAAGAATGGACATTTCATGGTTTGCACTTTAAACATTCAAAATGTCTGAACCAATTAAGAAGGCTCATACCACTGACATAAATCTAAGATCTTACCTACTTACTTAAATTTATTTACATTCACATACCTATCTTAAGCCTAATTACCCACTTGCCTAACCTATGTTAGGTTGCTTATTCTAACGTTCTAGCTTACATTAGGATAGTTGTCTACCTTGATTTAGCTTAGCCTAGATTAGGAAGTTGTCCTAGTAAAAAAAAGTAGAAAATATGTGAATATAAATATAGGGTGTAATATATTGCTTGTTGGCTAAAAGTTATAATTTTAGTTTTTTTTAAATGTACATTTTATTCAAATAATCAATTTAATTATAATATAAGGTATGTAATAATCTAAAATAATGAATTTTAATTAATATAGGGTGGTTTTAATATGTATATATTAGAAAATTAGATAATAATAAGGTGATAAAAAATTAGGTTGGACAATTATCTAATGCCCCTTTAAAAATGATCATTTGACACACGTAGATCCCAAATTTTACACTAAGTGTACCCAAAGCAAGATTAAAGGTATAATCACAATTTTCATTTAGGTCCATGAAATCTCAAGAGTGTGTTGGTTCAAAGATAAGCTTGTTGTTCATAAATGCATCAATCATCTCATAGATCACTTTGTTGAACATTCTCGGTAAATTCAATGCCATTTTATTTAGAGGAATGATGTTTCAATGGTCTTGATTGTGACCTATTCCTACCATGTAACCTTGAATGTTTTTATAGTTACCATAGATGGTGATTCATTTCTTCTTACAAGCAGGCCCATTATTCATATGTGTGCTTTGGCCAAACCCCACCACAAATGTCAAGATTTTTTCCCATTTCATGACTATGTTTTCAAAGCAATCTTTATAATCATTCACATCTAATGAACCTATGTCTTCATTTTTTTTGGCTTGGACTAGGGATATAAAGAGTTGATACTCCTAGTTGGGTTTGCCTAGGTTTCTTGATTGACCTTACTTCATTTGGAATGCCATTAAAACCTTGTGTTTTTTTTGGCCTCTCTTTAATTTGTTGTTTTTAAAATTACATGTTGTTCAATAGAATTGTCATTATCAACTTCACAAATGTTTGTGCAATTTGTATGGATTGTAATTTTTTATGTTTTTCAAATGATTTTTTGGTTATTTTTCTTTGAATTGTTTTTGCATGCAAATTTTGTCCCAAATCTATGAATTGGAAAGGGGGATGGAATTGTGAAACATGTTTGGCATGTTCAACAATTGATCATGTTGTTGTATGCACCTTTGTCAACCATTTTCCATGTTGTTTTTATTATGTGACTTTGCAACAACCTTCATTGTGATTTTGCAACAACTTTTACTACAAAGTTTGTTGTGATTGTGTAGTGTAAACCTTTGTTGTGATCCTACCACAACTTTTGATTTGCAAGTTTTGCAATGGTGCAATGATGTTCTTGTTAACATGGTGTTCTTGTTGTCACAAGCATTATGAAAAGTTTTACTATTACAAAATGCATTCATGCTTGTTGCCTAAGGTTGTAAGAGCAAGGTGTGTAAGCTTGTGTGAATTGCCCAAGGAAAGGTATAATAAATTGCTATTGATTTAAGTGGTTTTTTTTTAGTTGTTTCGTTGGCATTTTGGTCATCCTTCACTACTACAAAATGTGAGTGTAGTTCACTAGTCCCCGTTCACGAGATTAGTGAATTCATTCAAAATCCAATGAAATGACTTGGTGTATAGGGACACCTTTTATTGTAGTGTTCCAAAATCTACAAATTTGTTAGATTACACATTAGCTACCTTTGTTCTTATCTTTTAGGTAACTTTGAAATAACTTTGCATGCCACATAAACATCCATGTCACATTTGAAGGTACATAACATCGCAAGTGTGACCACAACTTTGAATTCATATTTCCTAATTTTGAATCATTATGACTTACCTTTAATTGTGGCCTACCTTTCAATAGGTTGGAAATGTAAATTTTATTATATAATGTAAGTATGACACTTGGTGGTTACTAGACACCTAGTGCCCAACCATTACAACCATACAATTTGCACAAATATTTGTTACCAACCATGCACAAGTGCATGTTGTAATGTAAGTATGACATTTGGTTGGTACATAATTAACCACTTAGGTTAGCCATGGGATAGGATTTAAGAATAAAATTAAAAAATGTTTCTTGTGCACCTGGCATCATCCATCTTACATGGTGGGCTAGTAGATGTTGGGTCACTTATATATCAATTTCAACCAAATGGGTGAATGCATCCCAACAAGGTGATTAATCATTCATGATAACAAACAAATTCATTAAAATGCCTTTAGAGAAAAAATATTAGCAAAATGTATTTGGAAAATTTATATGTATAATAACATTATTTGCAAAGTGAAAGAAACATAATTTTAATACCTTCCATTTGGTCATTAAAAGGTAAGACCATTTAAAAAGCAATAAAATACATTACATTTGGTATGGTGAAACTCAAATTATATTTAACTTTTGAACTAAATTTTGTGATAATTTGAGTTTTATCACATTTTTTTTTCTTGAATGCCTACCCTGCTACATTTATTGTTGCCATAGTTATTTTGAATCTTGTGCATTAGATAATGTGGTACTAAGTTTCACCCCTAATTCAATAAAATTCTTTCACTTTATGCATAGCAAAGTTCGAAGTTGAAGTGGGGGTATAGGGTGAAAGGAGGACCAAGGTCATTTTACATATTTCTCTAATGAAATACATTTTTTCTTGCTTGGAATGCATACAATACATAATTCTTTCTAAACAAGGTGAAAAAAATACACATGAAGGAAAACATCAAATTACTAGCATGGTTTCATAGTCCAAGATGGTATACTTCAAAATAATGTTATTCAATTTTTGCAATGTAACTTTAACTAGGGTTGTTTTCATTTATCATTTTTTGTGAACAAGGAGAATGTTCCCAAAGGTGGTTAATTTCACAACACTTTTTTTGGAATTTTGTCCAGGAGTAGAATATAACAAAAGTCAGGAGGAAATACACCACAAAATAATGAAAAAAATACAATGTAGTTATTGTTGGAGCTCATATTTCTAGATCTTTTTTAGTCACTTCCAAAAATGCAATTTGTGCCTTAGATAATGCAAACATAGGCATACATTTGTGAGCAAATAAAATAAAGTTTTATACATTTTTAGTACAGAGAAGAAACCTGCTATTATGGTGGAATTGGGTGGTGTAGTTCAAGACAAGTCATTGATTAATTAGCCTTTCTCAACTTTTTAGGTTACCTTTGTGGTTGGGTGTTTGTTTGGTTTGTTTGATACCCTAGTTTAAATGTACATTTTAGCAAATTAAAAATTGTTAATCTGGAAAGTGTGAAATACCATAGTGCCTTAGTAGCTTTTGACAATAATTTTATTATTTCTAGAAATGTTGAAAATTTCAAAAACTATTTTTTCCCAAGGAACACAATTTTGAGAATGGAAATAGAAAATCTTTTTAAAATTTCAGGACTAGTTAATTTACTTTCAACATGGAATCTTCAAAATTAATTAAGTATTATTCAACATAATAGATGAGTGTTCAAGTTGCCATGTATTAGGTTATGGAAATCAAATTGTAAAAGTTTAAAAATGCTTAAAATTTAAACAATTAAAAAAATAAAAAATGTGTTTACAAATATAATAATTCACAACATATGTTTCTATAAAGAAAATGATTTTAATCAATGTCATTATCTACTTGAAAACCACAATGTTGAGAATGAGACTCATTCACCTGGGAAAAATGGAGGTTGTAAACTTGAAACTCCTCACTTACCTAATCCCCTACCCCAATTTCTTCAACATGCCCTCAACCTCCACTTAAAGTCTTGTGTCCCACCTATGGGTGCCAATTTATTAATCGAAGGTTAATTCGTCATCAATGTTCTTGTCAAACATCTAATTAATCCAATCCAAACCCTTGTGATCATCCTAGCCCAATACCTTCCCTTATTCTCATTTCATTTGCATCGGCTTGGATTTGTGTTTCAACATTAGATGTCCTCGAGTCCTTTCATGTAAGCCTTTGTCGTCCTCATTTGTATAATTGCATCCCCACTATTCTATGGCGTGATGTACAAGTGCCATTTCATTTTCCATTGGATAAATTAGCGTAAGACCCATATAATGTGGCAGCTTGACATTTGCTCCTTTTGCTACCCCAATGGTGTTTTGCTTTGCCTCCTCATAGCAGGGTGATAGGGCATAAGGGAACACGGATTTGATTCAAGTTCTTTCTAGAAGGTGATGGGGAAAATTTACAAGTTGAGGTTTTTTTGCAGGCCCAAGCTTTGTCAGCTAATTTGAGCTCAATCTATTTTCCCCAACATGATTCTCCAACTCACAAACATTTGTTCCACATTTTAACCCTTAGTTGTGCATGGGAATACTTTTGCGCAATTTGCGCTTTGGCACCATTTTTTCCCACATCCACGTCCATTGATACCACCTTAATTCTCACCACATTACACCTTAAATTAAATGGTTAATTCATGCTTTTCCTCAAAGACTATGAGCCAAACCACGACTTCGAACTTTTTTTTCAATTCCTTTAAGTTGGCATTCTAACGCATGTCACATTTTTTTTGGGGATGGTTTTTGAACATTTTTGAGATTTTTTCCACACTGAAGATTCAACGAATGGATTCCCTCAATTGTTCCAACTTTGTTTTCATATTGCACAAGGTCACAATCCACCCCAAATTGCACATGTCCTTGGAACGATCTATTTTTTAACCATGACCAAGCCTTTATTTAGGTGGAGTTTGTCCCATTGCAATGGGGGAAACATTATATCGACTCATAAGTTGTGTTTTATGTCTTCAATTTTGTGAAGCTTTTGCAACACATTTTTCTCCACACCAATTTGGAGTTGTAACTAAGGGTGGATGTGAAGCAATAATCCATGGCATCAAATGCACCTTGGACCTTCACCCTAATTGGTTTGTTCTTCAACTTGACGTGGCAAACACCTTCAATTCAGTGTCAAAAGGGGTCATATTTCAAGAACTTTGTACAACAAGTGGGGATATCATACAACTCATCCCCTTTGTTCAAGCATTTTATGCATTCAAGTTTCCTTTGTTTTACAATCATCATAATTGTGAAGGTGATGTCATAATCATCCCATTTGCCATGGGGACTCGTTAAAGTGATCCTTGGGGGGGGGCATTATTTGTTTTAGCCCATTTTAAGGCTTTACATTTTATAACTAGTCATTTCCCCTCTTGTTTATTTCCATCCATTGTGTATGATATTCGCGTCATAAGTTCCTTTTTAATTGTATCATTTGTTTATGAACATTTCTAAATTGAACTTTGTGTAATAAGTCTTTCCATCCCACCTCAGAATTGTGTTGCATGGTCACCTTTTGGCTTGCAACTAGACTTCAACACCCCATCTTAATTTACCACCCCATTTGAGGGGATTAAAATCATGGGGGATGTGTTGGGCATTTTAACTTTCACATCATCTTTCATTAAAGATGCCCTACAAAAGGATGCTCAACATGTGGACTTTTTCCTTAGAATGGGTGATGTTTAGGTGGCCTTTCAAATTCTAATTCATTGTTTCGTGCAACACCCATTGTATATTTTATGATGCACACCTTCATAAAGTCCTTTATTTCTTTTGACTTTTCCCTCCATAAAGTGTTTGGACGCCATTTGGGTCTAGGATCCTTTGATAACTTATAAGGACCTTTAGCTTGTAAATAAACTTCCCTTCAATAATTTTTAGTGGTGTTGAACTCATATCAACATCCACCGTCACCCCAACAACCTATTTAAGGAGTTGGGCCCTTGTCATCTTAATCATAACTACTAGGTTTATGGTTGATCAATGTCCTTTCCTTCTTGAAGCCTTAACATGAGTCAACAACAACACATTTCATTTCTAGTAACACCTCAAGGTGACATGTGATATTTTTACCACCCTTAACATGTGTGTGTATTTTTCCATTTGAACAACTCATCAAACATCAAATGGTTCAACTTCAAGATTCCATCTTGGAGCGTTTACACCATCATACCCTTTTCAACATGCTCTCTGATGGGATTTTGAGGCCTATCGTGCCCGAATTTTTTCATGTTCTGGCTTAGGGGTAGGCACTTGGTTTAAAGTTTGACTAATTTTCCTAGCCTTTGGATTATCTTCCCCAATTTTTTGCACAACATTTCGTACACAACTTGGACTACCCCATCCTTCAATTGTAGGCATCTTTTGATGTGTGTGCACACATCCCATCGACCTTATGGGTATCCACTTTTTACGTTGTGTTCATGGCAACAAATGCACTAGAACCCATGATGCAATTTGTGACACCTTTGATGTCATTACGTGAGATGTTGGTTTCCAAATGGGATGAGAATAATTACATTCACTTCCTTCAACCAGATTCAACTCCTCTCGTTCATGAGTCGAAATTGTGCTTACCAAAGATGGCATTTGCACCTTAGCTGACATTGTCATTGCTAACCCAACACGAACGGATTTATTTCTCTGATCTTGTGCAACTTAGCATTTGCTACCTTTGATGTAGCTCAAGCCAAGGAAAGAAACTATCGCAATTGACACCCCATTGATCAATTCCTCCCTTAAAAAATTGAGGTATTTGGTTGTTTACACAAACATGCCGATGTGTTTTTACATGACTATGCCAATGTTATTTGGAGCTTGAATGGGATAGAAGCCCTTCATTTTTTTACCTTGGTCGCTTTTCCTTTGTAAAAAAGTTTTGATCACATTACAAAGGATGCAAATGTCTTCCATTTTTAATTTGAGTGATAGTCGTAGGCTTAACTACTTCTCAACTTCCACCCCTTCAAGACACACCTCCCATTACCAAGATGATTTATTGCAAGCCGTTGGTTTTTGACATGTAAATATGGCCGACCTTCCAAATGCGGTTGATTATGAACATGCATAGAATTTCATAGCAACTTTGAACCAACTTGACGTCTTGTCACTTTTCCTTTTTCTTTTATTTTACTCCTTTGTACATTTTTTTAATCTAGAGTGTGTTTCTTAATAAAGATTTATAGGTCTTTAACAATCCTTTGCCAAGGCAGAGACAATTAAAAGCCCTAAAGTGCTCCATCTCATCGAAGCCAAGTCTTTCAAATAATTCCAAATTAGAAAAGTTGATTATGTTAATACCTAGGTACATATACATTGGCCAGAATGAACCAACATCCATGTTGGTACCTTCACTTGTTTGAGTGAGGCCTCTTAGTGGCCATATTAAGCCCAAAAAACATTAGATGTGAACTAAGAGACCGTGATTTAGTCTAGCAATGAAATACTTGTAATATTAAGAAATAATTTAAATGAATTTTGGGGTTTTTGATCTTTCAAATTGTGGCGCTTCATGCCACGCTCTTGATATCTTTGGAAAGCTCTCAGTGAGTGAGTAGGGGTGCATTGACTTGGTTTGACACTCTTTGGAGCTACAGTGTGAAAGTTATTGATTATTGAACCATTTTTTCAATGAAAACTAAACAAAATTGAAACTGAAAACTGTATTGAAATTTGGGGGAGTTCTTGCTGTTGTTGGAAAGCCCTCAGCAAGTAAGATTTAATAGAGTTTATTTCACAACTTTCAGAGATAAGGTGTGGAAGATATTGATTTTTGAGTGGATTTTGTTGCTGAAAACTGGGTTTGGAAGGAAAAATCAGTTGAGCCCTCAATGTGTTCATATATATATATATATATATATGTTTATATTTATTGGAAATGTGTTCACACTTGGGCCAACGGCACAGGCTACACTAAGTATACATTAAAACTAAACTGAATTCCAAAAATAAGCCTGAAAATAAAAAACAAAGCAGTCAGTGAACTGGTGCTGGAAATATTTGCAGGTTTTCAGGCATTTACCTGGAAGACCTGTCCTCTGGCCCTTGGGTACTGTAGTTGGAAACAGCATCTGAAACAAGGATCTCAGGATCCTGATAAAGGACTCTTCTCTTCGGTAAACAGATTTAGATTCAGGGAACCATTCCTGCACAAAGGTTATCACCATCATCTTGGACAGACTCTCTTTTTGCACCCAGAGAGAACCTTAGAACATCAGCAACTCTTCTGACAAGGGAGAAGAAACAAAAATTTCACTGTTGAATAGCTTAACAAAATCTTAGACTATGGACTTCACAGAGAATCACAAAAATTGCAATAATGAAGAAAATGGCATGGCAACTGTACCTCAGATTTTTGGTGTAATGGTGCTATATATGATGTTGCAGCTTACGTTTAATGCTGGCTTTGATGTGCATCATTATCCATACTTTATACAACATTGTACAAATAAATTTCATTCTTGTAAGATTTTCAGTGAGCTGTAAGCTTCTCTCCTTGCTTGTGAAGAAAGTAGTAGATTAACCTCAGGCAACTGATTCCAGTGAGTGCAGATGGACCCAATGTTGCCAAAAAAGTAAAAACAGTAGAACTGGTTGGGAACATTCCTCATGTTGCTACCGTATCAATGTTCCTGGCATAGTGCTATTGCCACAGCAAAGGAGGCCTTGTTGGAGGGCCTGGAAATGACTCTTCTCCTGCTCTAACAACAGCCCCATATGGACCCTCACTTCACTGTGAATAGTATTTGTGAGCTCCCACATAGTTCAAGCTTCACTCACTTCCCTATACCAGGTATATCACTTTTCCAAGGTTTAAATGCAGCTTTGTGATCACACAAGGATTCACAGACAGTAAGCAACATGTGAGCTAAGCAAAAAACCTCTTTTATTCTCCCAGTGTCCTGTGAGCACATCAATGATACTTGCTCCCTTTTCCAAAGAATCGTCAGTGGAACCCTAGCTTTATGGTGGCACTCTTTGAACATTGTTGTTATTTCTGTAATGATTGTGCTGCAATGCAACAGCATAAAGGCATCTACAAAGTACACTGAGACAAAGTGAATGCTTTTTGTCTACAACTGGTGCTCTCTTACATATTGTCACAGTTCAAAGCTTGCAAAGAATCCGAAGGATGTGATTCAAGTGGAGACACATATCATACTTCGTCTGCAAAAATCGCCGTTAGCACAAATTGATTCAGGTCAGTCAGTTGGATCTTTGACAAACTTGATTATAACATCATTCATTAGCCTCAATTTGTGACACAAGTAGGGATCTCCTGAGATGTTGAAGTACTTGTGTATTGTTCAACAACTAACAATTTAAATAATTCTGAATTTGGACCAAGAAGACTTGCAGAAATTGCACATAGCTTTGGTGCCAGAAAAAGCTTGTGGTGTGATTTCTTTCCATTTCCTTGTGAAGGGTCAAAGACTCATAACCACCAAGGCATGAGGCATGGGCCTTCTCCTTGGTACTGGCCCTTCTTGAGGATGGATTTATATGTGTCCTGCAGTAGTTACAGTTATGCTAAAACAAAAGTCACACATGTCAACCAAATGCACTCAATATTTCAGAATTCATTCATGCCATGTGCTCCGAGAACTCACCTGGTAAACAATATTTTGAGCCAGGAACAACCAAGCTTGCTGGGGCTTGTGGTGGATATGGCAGAAGCTGTGGCAAAAGTATTCCTGCCATGAATATTACTGTGGTGTCTGGTCTTAAGATGACCTGTGCAGAAAGAAGAGCCATGGCTGCCCTTGGCTCCGTCTTGTCTTCTGATTCTCAACTTTCTTCTGCTGCTGCCTTAGTTTTAATCACAAGCCTGAAACAAACTTTAGTGACAAAATGCTTTGAAGTAGGGCAAAACCTGAAAACCTTGCATTTTTGGAGGATGTTGATCATGTAAGGCTCAGGCTCATTCTGTGAAGATAACAAGGTTGCTGCTTCATCTACGATCCTTGCACATTCCGTTAGTTAGTTTCCTGAACATGAATCCTGTCAAAGAGGAAACGGGTACAGCTGAGATCCACCAAGGTTCTGCTACAAATCTGGCGCTTCTAACTTCCAGAAGATGATGAGCAAGAGTTCATGATTATTCAACAGCAATCCAATAACAATCGCATCCTCTTCACCTCCTTTGTATTCCCCCGTTCTTGAAACCTTATGGCTTGTTTCAGCTTTCCGGCTCTTCGAGCTTCGAAGCAATCGATGTGTCATGCCCTCCGATACCTGCTCCAGTCCCTGAAGTTCTAGGAACTATTACCGCGGCCCTTCTTGGTAATGTTGTTGGCTGTCTCCGCCGTGAAGCTCTTAAAATGAGAAAAAAATTCTTGCTGCGTCTCAATGCGTGAGCCTCCATCGCTCTTTCTCGAGGCTTGTTCTGTGAGCTTAATATGCAGCCTGTAAAATCCATTATTGCAACGTGCTCCATACTGCTCCCAGCTTGCTGAATCGAACGGCTTACGAAATGCCTCAGGTTTCTGAGGAATCCGTTTCCAAACATTAAGCAAATGCTTAGAAAATTCTCGAGAATGATCCAAAACATTTTCGACAATAAAAAGACCGCTCCACGCGTACGTACTCTAGCAAACCGCCGCCACTAATGAAACCTTCAAGGGAAAAAGCGCTTTGAGAAACTTATTAAAGCTTTCCGTGAACAACACCGTCTGTTTTCGCTCCCCAAATTAGTGACCGACAATTCACACTGCCCCCAGAATCTGACGCATTTGAGGAGTCGGAATTAAGAGAGAATTGTATGCCGACTTTTACTTGCACAAATACTCCATTTCTTCAAATAACTTTTCCCAGTCTGTTCGTTTGTTGGCTCTACCCTGTAAAGTAATGGAGAGAGACTGCGGATTGCACAGAGAGAGAGAGAGAGAGAGAGAGAGAGAGAGTCTCTGATTTTCTGGGAAAAAGATTGGGCAGACTTGAAAAAAATACCTGGACAGCCAAGAAATTTGAAAAACTTTTGGGCAGCTTGAAGCTCAATTCCGGCAGTCCACATGATGAAGTGGACTTGGGAAATTTTGCAAAATAGCCCAATAGATGGGCGACTTCCGTGTAAATTAAATTATTATTTTATTTTTTTGAAGTTTTTGAAAAAAATTTAGTCATGTTGTCAATAGTTCCAAAACTTACTTAGATTGCATAAACCTGGAAATGAACCCTGGCCTAGTACAAATAAACATATTAGTTGTGAACGCACTCTCACCACAAGGAAAATAAAAGAACTCTGAAAAAGAATTTAACATGCAAATTTATTATATTCTGAAATTTTCAAAATAAAAAAATCACATAAAAATATTAAATTTTAAAATAAATAAATTATTCAACACTTGTGTGTTGAAGCCACCCAGGTAATATGGTAGCAATGTGAAGTTGACAACTTTGGAATGTAAACCTAGTTGCATTGGACTAAGAATGGGCAATGTCAACCTCACAATTTGGCAAAGTGAAGTTGGGAGATAGGAAATTTTAACTTGGGCAATGTGAAAAAGTGGAGTTGGCAACTGGAAAATTCAACTTGGGCAATGTGAACTTAGCAATTTGGCAAAGGGAAGTTCACAAATAGGAAAAGTGAACTTGGTAAAATACCTAAGCATGTGGTCTTCCATATTATTCACCAAGTGTGTCATGAGTTTGAGCTGCATGAGTTCACTAAAGAGTCCAATTGAATATCAAGGGGAACTTGAAGTGTTTGTTATTGGGGGACCTTGAAGGTCATATCATAAGCCCTTTAATTATAAACTTTACCGTAGATGGATTAGAAGAGAGAGTAACTACCAAACAACAACAAATCACTATGATTAACCTCAAATGGATGAAATGGATGAAAGGAAAAGGCCATAAGTTTTTATTTTCCAAACCCAAAAAACAACATTAGTCCGCCTCATCAGTTATGTTGATAACTTTGTTATTATTATTAATGATGAAAGGTTGGTGGAACAATATTTTGATTAGCAGTGCCCTTTTTGCACTGCCCACCTTTTATTTGCTTGTTATGCGAAGACAATAACATTGAAGAAAGAAACAAACTTCTTTCTTTTTTGGAGTTCACTTTTTTTTGGCAATATGTTTGATATTGTGCTACATTCTTAGCTCAGTTGGAATGGCACACAAACTTTTGGAAAGCCAAAAGAACATGGTTCATGAGAAGGTTGCTCACCCAAGAAAAGTGCATAAAGCACGAGATACCAAATCCAAGACAGGAGGAAATCAAACTAACTTGGAAGAGCAACAAGCTAGCAAAACATAACTTGTGTTGAAGATAGGCCAAGGCAATAAGGTTTGGACAACAAAAATGGTGATGGAAAAATCTCAAGAAAATATGGAGAGGAGTGTAAAGGGGAAAGGGAAATCTTTCATTAACTTACTTGTTCAAAAGTTGGAAAAACAAGCATCCAAACAATTTTTTTTCCAGAATATGTTATTGTCACAAGGAAGGATGACAACTCAAGGTATCAAATGGAAGACATTGTGGATGACTTCCCAACATTTCAAGAATCTTTTCAATTGTTAACATCACAAATAGACATTGGATTACAGTTAGAGTGTTTTCTTCCACGTGAAGTTAAATAATTAACGAAGGGGGACTATGCAACAACTTTGAAGGAAGGGGTGCAACCTTTCATCTTAGGAACATCAATCTTAAAGGACACCTCAACAATTCTAACACTTTTGCCTTAAACTTTTGATCAAGACCCATCAAGCTCAAATGTTTTTTGGAAGTTGAAAAGTCACATGCTACACCTTCACCAAATCCTCAATCTAAGGATTCTTGTGATTCACCAACTTTTCCAAATGAGGAAAACAAAATGGAATTCATTTGGAGGACTCAAAGGGGCAAAAGGGGCAAGAAGAGAAGAAGGAGAATCAATTCACCTCTAATTACTGACATCAACTAAAAAGAGGCTACATTTATGAAGAGGGGGTATAAAATCACTTCATTGCTAATGGATTTTTGGAAATCATTATTTGCTAGCTACTTAGAATCATCTATGAAGAAGGGGAAACCTTTTTCCAATCTTTGTCACATCTGAAATTAATGAGAAGGCTGAAAAAGGACGCATATCCTTAAAGATATTTAAGAATAGAAAAAAATTTAAACCAATAGCAATGGTTCAAGTGTTTATTACAAGATGAATAACACAATGGACATTAAAACTAATGAAGAAAGACATTGTGAATGAACCTCTTTGTAGTTGCGCAAGATCATCATAAATGAACATAACAAAGGAAATCCTTTCAAGACATGGATGATGCCTTTTGGTACTAGACATGACTAAAAGGAATTGAGGGGTCACAACATTGTGTCTAGATGGGAATCATTCTAGTGAACAAATAAAAGATATTCCTCCAAAAGCTAAATAGGAGTGGAGAGAGCAATGGCCATAGGAGCAAGTTTGGGTGGGGAGATTCATATCCAAGATGTTAATACATTTTTTATACCTTCCAGTAAGTAGAGAGGTGATAGACAAGGACATCTCCCGAACAAATTTAACTTTCAAATGAAACAAAAACACATTTGAAATTTTGACAAAAAAGGAGGGGCACTCCTAACAAACTCTACTAAAAAACTCCCATATAATTGATGAATAAGGGTGAAAGCACATTATGGAAGCCAAAAAATGTAGTCACAAATATATTTTTTCAAAACTATGCAACTTTCAACTTATGCTTCTTCCTAGTATGACAATTGATCAAGAGACACCTTACAAGGTGGGAACCCTTGTGTATCCACAACATGTTTTCCAATGGTGCAACAACCAATTCACCTTTGTTCCAAACAAAACCATCTTGGTAACACTCTAAGAACTTCCACAACGATTGTTTCTTTTGCTAATCCAAGTTAGGATCTACTCGAATCTTATGATAGATTTCCCTCCATCTTGTGTTTATCTCATCAATGTCAAATAATGTTCACTTCTTGTTGGAGTTATTATTGAAGTCACCATTTTCTAATTCATGAATTTGTAATAACATTATAATCCCTTCACGATTCTTAGATTCAAATATGGTCTGCCTTTTTCTTTCTACATGAGAAACCCATCTAAGCTTATCAACATAGTCGTTTACATCTGTTATTTTTTTTCCCATAAATTCATCAACTTGTTCCTACAATATTAGTTGCGAAATCTATTGTAGTCCTTCTGATAGGACCAGATCTTCAAATTCAATACCCCAAAACTCATTATCATCAACAATTTGTTCAACTTGGTGAAACCTTTCATCATAATGTTCATTAATATATGTATCAATGTCCAAATTTGAAACAAAGACATCCACTCCCTTAGGTATGATGGAATTGTATTGATACAAAATCTTGATAGTCATATCAAAATCACTAGTGATCAATGTGTTCTCCAAGGGAGTAGTGACATCATGGATCGCAACTTTTGAGCTCATCTTCTATAGCATATTCACCATAGTTAATGGTAATAACTCCACATTGGCTACTGGATCATGCCTCACTTGGATCAACCCTTGTCCCACATCCACGATTACACCAATTTTTATCAAGAAATCTAATCCAAGCAGTATGTCATAGTTGTCGATGTTTACCACCATAAAGGTCATGGTACATTGTACATTTCCAACCTTGATAGGTACTTCGTTAAGTCTCCCCATGGTTTGTGTAACAATTCCAAACTTAGTTTTGTAGGTCTCAGATCTAATGACCAAGTGACGCACTCCCAAATTCCTTAATGGACTCAAATGTGAGTCTAAACTGAAAACAACGAAAGAGTAAGGAGTCAAGGCACATTCCCTGGCTTGTAGCACTTTAGAGGGGTAGAGGGGCATGCTAGAGCTCCAGGATGGGATTAGGAAGAATGACAAGTATCAACTATTCACACGAACCTGCACAAAACCAACACAAGGCGGTTAGTGCATAGTTAGAGCACTTTTGGTGCTAGGACGAGCCACAGGCAATTCGAACTCACAAGATTCACCATGGCCTGGACTTGGGGGAAACCACCACCTTCCCCCTTATAGTGTAATCTATGCTTCTCCACGAGGCCCACATCCAAATGGCATTTTGTACCGAGACTCCCAAATGGGAGTTTCGAAATTCCCAAAGTTGGAACTCCCGTAGTTTTGGGACCCCATAACTTTGTGTGTAGATTTCCAATTAGATGAGGTTTAAAGAAAAGTTGTAGCCCTTGTCAAGATCTTTTCAACAATATGTCACATGCCACCTGCACGCAAGGAAATTGAGTCGATTTCCAACTTTTAATGGTCAGGGGTCAAATTGCCAATTTGACTCCTGACCCTTTTTTTGGCCATAACTTGTGTTTCAGATGTTCAAATGAGTCATGCAAGCCCATTTTAGACATTTAAGTTTCAATATCTTTTCAATGGTATAATTTTTTTTTTCAATCCATTGGGTTTTGACCCTTGAAATCGCTCTCTGAACATTTGGGAGTCCATCAGGACTCCAACTCCCAAGGTGGAAGCTCGCTTGAGAGTGTGAGGGTTCATTATCTCACACTTGCTTTCACTCCCATGTTTCCTCTCTTGGTCCGCAACCTTGCAAGCCCTTGCCTTGGTCGCGAGCCCAAGGCTAGGGTTGCAACACCAAATGCATTATGCCTAATTTTTTAACTACTGCAATAGCCATGACGGACATGGATGTTCCAATATCTACTAGTCTTTCAACCACATAGTTGTTTATTTCTACCAACAAATGGAGAGTCTTACTCCAATGTGTCTTGTTGATACAAGTCCTTCATGACTATTGGAAATACTTAAACCATGCATACTTGGTTGTCTGTTATTTCTGAATCTTTTATGTGTTTAGCCAGTTTTACTAGACTTTCAAGGTGTTATAATTCCCTTAATATCATGAGAATTGTCTCCATATATGAAAAGGAAATATTCCCTTTAACGAAATGGGAAAGAATCTTAGACCTAACAGAGGTCTCCTTATTCATTCCTATCCCCTTTCTTGTGAATTTAGGGGTGTGCATAATTCCACATGGCACCATTTCAATAGGCATCCTCCTTCTATGTACTTGAGTGTAAGAGAAGACATTTTCATTTCCACATAGCTTGTTTAGTTGTTGCATGGTCGTTTCCTCATCATCCAACAACACCTCTAGAAAATTTGTTGCTCCAAAGTTGGACTTCCCATCTTTGGGTTTTTTCCAACACATGTCCTTCAAATGACCTAACCCCAAATAGAAAGAACATTTTATCCCATAGTTTTTTGTCCCATGAGACATGCCACACTTGGCACATTTTGGTCATTGCACATTTAGTCTCAAATAAGTAGTGGCTAAATGGTCTCCTCCCTTGCAAATTTGGCATCCCTTGAACATAGTGGAAGAAGATGATGTATTAGGATTAGGCACATTCCCTTTGAAGAAATTGATGAATGTGTTGTTCAAAGTAGTGACCTGCTTTTCCATCATGGTCTCCGAAGCTCCTTCTTGTTCCTCCTTCAAAAACTCATATGGTGTTTCCCTAAGCTCTCCCAACACCCTTTCCAATTTTGTCGTAGTTCCTACCAACTTTTTAATATCCGTAAAAGTTTTTACCACACATAACTTCTAGCCTTAGTCTAGGTAGAAATCTTCATTTCTATTCAACATTTAGTATCCGTAAAAGTTTTTACCACACGTAACTTCTAGCCTTAGTCTAGGTAGAAATCTTCATTTCTATTCAACATTTAGTATTCGTAAAAGTTTTTACCACACGTAACTTCTAGCCTTAGTCTAGGTAGAAATCTTCATTTCTATTCAACATTTAGTATCACTAGTAGAAATCCCTTGATTTATGACTAGTGTTTACGACTGATTTTTTAGTTGAAAGCGACATTTTACAACTATTTTGCTAATAGTCGCATAAGACAAGTCACAAACGACAAATAGTCGCAAAAACTAATTACATCAGAATGACGTCATCAGATGGTGGATGGAGCCTAAATGTAGTATATACGGTTTCATCCGATGGGGCCAGTATATACATAATGTATACAAGGCATCATTTTGCGACTATAATTTGC
>Ga0116228_10000944_pt1 | contig 23523 bp, 17 predicted proteins | sample S1TSphfallax_2_FD_89694 | JGI IMG/M metagenome (GOLD analysis project Ga0116228, IMG submission 89694) | Host-associated microbial communities from peat moss isolated from Minnesota, USA - S1T2_Fc - Sphagnum fallax MG | ecosystem: Host-associated > Plants > Peat moss > Unclassified | place...
GCACAGTCATAGCCAGGAAGTATCAAAATTCCCTTTCAATACCCCCTTAAATTGATGCCCAGTAAATATATTAGACAATGCTTTGATTCGGTGAGTGAAGTGCATCTTAATTCATATTGTTTTTAAAATACCAAAGCCTATAGGGGCTGTAATCTATCTATGAAGGAAGCTCTAAGTTTTTTTATCATGGATATCCTAAACCATAGTACCTCTTGCTACACTCTGAATATTGTTGGAAAGCCTCAAGTTAGTAGGATTTAATGAAGGCGATTTGGAAAATTGAATAAAAATTCAAGTAAATTATCATAACTATCAAACAAGCACATTTCCTGCCATACTGTTGGACCATTGGAAAGCCCTTGATGAGTAAGGGTGTTGGATAATGAGCTCACACTTGGGCCAATGACACTGGCTAGACTAGTGGGTCTGAAAATAGAGTGCCCCTTACTGTTGGGGTCCATTGTACAAAGTGAAACACCAATATCCAGCAAACATTCTTTGGAACCACAACTTGTGGTGCGCCTATTTGTTAGTTCTACCTGTATTAACTAGTTGTGAGGTGCATCCCAAATTATTTAAAAAAGAATCGGAACTGTTGAAGTTTGAATACACCTCCTGAAAGTCCATTTAAAGGCACCTTCTAAAGTTCATTAGAAATCCATGGTTTGTAGTTTGTAATATGCATGAGGGTGACGGTTTACTTATTTTTTACGAAGTTTTACTAAACCTTTTCTTGAAAAACTTGGAATCGAAATGTCAAAACCTCATTGTTGCACTTGAAGTTATTATTTGTGCTTGGAAACCAAAACCCTATTTTTGCATTAGACTTTCAAAGTGAGGTCTTGATTCTTGAAGTGATAGTTTTCGAAACCAAACTATTGCAAAATCCTTAATAGAACTTGTTGCACAAGAACCATAGCCATCCATTCTATTTGTTTTTGTTTGTAATCAACAAGTTCCCAAAGTTCTTTAATTACTATTTTTACAAGGCCAGAGTGCAAATGGCAAAGATTAAAAAATTAAATTTAAATGAATACTTGCAACAAGATTATGATGATGTTAATGACTTGGAAACGAAGAACTTACTTGAAGGTTTAGGGCTAATGGTTGGTTCAATTTCAAAGGTGATTATAGTTTGTGATTATTACATGTTTGGATGGAAAAGTAAAATAAAAATGCACATTTTTCATCCAATATTGAATGGATGAAAATTTAGTTGTTTTCGCAACTAGTCATAGTTGTTTTGGTGACTAGGACCCAATAATGTTTTCATTTACAATACCTTGATGATTAAAACATATGTGGCATCTTTGGAATTACAATGTTTGTTTAATAATCAATTTGTGTCAAACTGTTTATTGGTATTTTGTATTGGTTATTGAAATTAACAATACAAATTATCATAATATATTTATTAAATATATTTGAGTTATGATCCATTTATAAATATTAAATATGATGATTATTTAATTATATATTATATGTTTAAATTAAATTTTATCGTTAAAATTACAACATATTATAATGATAATCAACTATGATGTTTTTGGATCAAATAGAGGTTTAAGATATATATATATATTGAAATGTGACCATATATTATCCATTTATTAAAAAAAATGTGAATTAATTAGAATTATGATATATAATCTCATTGTATTTTTTAAAAATGAAATGAAAGATTAAAATGCGGGAGATAATTTTTTTTATTAAAAATTAGTTGTAAAATATATTCCATTTATAAATCATGTGATTAAATTTGTTTTTCCAATGAATTGTTGTTGAAATGTAGTTCAATTTTAGAAATTAAAAAATAATTTGTTCAAATTAATGTAGACTTTTGGAAGAAAAAATATTTAATTTTGGACATCATTGAAAAATACTTTAAGAGTATACTTTAAAATTTTACATTTGCACAAATATCAATAAAGTATGAAATATTGAAATTGATGTTTGTGCAATGTTTGAAATCAAGTATGGGTTAAATAGAATGCATCCTATTATGTTTTCACATTGAGTGGTGTGGTTAGATGGCAAAAGAGATGATATCCATCCTTAGGGTCTAAATATCAAACCTCACATCCCAAAATAGATGAAAATGTAGTTATTTCTACAACTTGGAAGGTTTGATAGGCTATTGGACACCACTTGGCATCTTTTCAACTTGATTTGCGATTATAAATCCTAGTCACAAATGTACATGTAATTAAAATGTGAAAAAGATAAAAGTTGGCCAATGAAATTATTGTATTAATGGTTTAATTGTTTTCCCTTAAATTTTTTTCAATGAACTAACCATTAAATGTGTAGTAAGACTTGGTGGGTTTGTGAAAATTTGAAAGGATCCATGGCAATTAATGGTAGAAATAGGGCTAGGTAGTAGGTATTATATATGTGTTTAAGTAGTAGGTATTTTATTATGTTGATATGTCATAATTTTTTTAAATTATTTATTTAATTAAGTAGGTTACTTAATAGGTAGTAAATATTATGTAGTATCTAAGTAGGCTCATCAATAGTAGGCATTTTATCATGTTGACATGTGATATTCTTTGAGTTAATTATTTAATTAGGTAGGCAATGTAATTTATTTATTGAATAAACTAAGTAGTAGGAGTAGTTTAAGACCCATTTATAAACATTATATAGTAAGTAAATTATATATCATACATTTAAATTACATTTTCTTGGTACAATTATGATCTATTATAAATTGTATAATATGATTTTAAAAATCAAATAGAGGTTCAAAATGTGAAAGAACATAATGACATGGGTTGTGGTTAATGCATGTTGAGATGTCGATCAAATATTCCTTATCTATTTGGGTGAAAACATGAAATAAAGAGCTAGTCATGCCAAGGTTAAAATCTTTTCCAAAAATTACATTTTCCACATGGCAAATTTTTATTGGTTTTTATTGCATTTTTCACATAACTTTTCAAACAAAATATCAAATTTAAGGCCAAATATGACATATAACATACTAAAAACTCAAATTTGTTTGCATCAAGCCTTAGAATGTAGTGAATCTATAACTTTACTTTGGACCATGGTTAGAAATTCAAAATTATATTAGTGCTTAAGGATGTTTGAGTATCAAATCTAAAAGTGTACATTTATTTTTATTTTTTGAAATTTTTGAACACATGGATCCTTTTTTGTGGAATATATTAAAGTTCACAAAAAAATGGAAATGATTTGGTGAACATTTGATAAGGAAAAAAACTTTTGAAACCACTTGTCCACATGTTTTTTATGAGTGTTTTAAACATATAAAAGGACTTTTGAAACATGGTGAATTTTCATGAAAATTTTATAGTTGCAACTTTGAAAGTATAATAATTTATTTCAAAACTTAAATGAATTTTTTCATATATAATGTTCCCATGGTGATTTTTCAAGAAATTAAAAAACAGTTTTTAAGGATTGTCCACACTCTCTATGGCTCTTTATTTCATGTTTTCACCCATTGAGCTAGGTAAACTTAGGTAGGCACAATAGGTTAGTTATTTCTAGTTATTGTGCCCACTTATAAACATAATATTTCTAGGTATGACATTGACATTAATAAGATTATGCAAGAAACGTAAAGTTGGTGTGTCAATGATAGGTTTAAAGACAAATTATTAAATACATCATTTAAGTTGGTGTCATAAATTATTGCCCTTGGTGATAGATGTTCTCATCTATAAATCAATCAAACAATCATCACTGACTTTTAAAAAAAAACATAATTAATTCACCAAAGTTCCAAAAATTATGAAACAATTTGCAAACAATTTTTTGTGTAATTCTTTACCACTTTTGGTTGGTTGCATGGCTATTTTTCACTAAATGATTAATCACTTGGCTTGGCCTTTGGATGCATGGCATATGTGGCATTACTTCATCACCTAAACTTGTTGTTCAACATTTTTGGCTTAAGTTAATGCCCTTTTAAAAAAAGGTGGATGTTAGGTATTCTAAGCCTTAAAAAGGTCCAACTAATTTTTTTTTATTGAACCACCAAATAAAAAATTCTTCACCATTTTTGAAAGTGAAAATTTTCATTAATTTATAGGGTATATTTTTCCTTTTTAACAGTCAAATATGTTACTATAGATAAATTAATAAAACTATAACAATAATTGGAATACTATGTAAATGTCATTTTGAGTCTTGTAAACTAACTATGTCAAATGTTTAAATTGCATTTTATTTTTTAAAGGAATCAAAAGGAATGCATAAAGTCATGTAATTGATTTCAAACTTTTTGGATAACAAAAACATGCCCCCTTCTATGAAAGTACATGTTCATTAGATAACTTGATGAAAAATCAAATTATACACAAATTTCAAAGTCTTAAAATTTTGTTCAAAGGAAAAGGTTGCAAGGAAAAGGATTCATTTTTTTATTGTTTGACAAAAAAATAATGTTCAATGGGTTCAAAATGTCTAACTTTAGGTGCAAGTCACATGTGCAAGAAATAATCTTGCCAAAAAACATGTTTGGTTATCCATTGAAACTCATTTTGAAATTTTTTGGAAATTTTTTGGATAGAAACCAAAATATTCACACACAATTATGTATGAATGAGAAAACTCACCACCACCACATGAATTATCTTAAATTAGACTATTCAATTTTGTTCATTTAAATTTGTTTCAAGTAAATGTTATTTGCAAAAAGTAGCCTCACAAAAGTTCTGAAATCCTTTTTTCTTTTTTTTGGAACCCCAACCATGAATAAGCCTTGATGTGCAATTGGATACATTACAAGGTCCAAATTGATCAAGGCATTGTACTAGGCAATATTAAAAAGAAATAGTCCTTCAACAACTATTATTAACCCAAGTATTTGAAAATATGATTAAAATACATGTAACAAAAGATGGTCAATTTTTATTTTATATGCCATTCTTCTGTTCCAATGCATCAATCAAATGTGTGAAATTTGAGTCCTAGATTCAAATTAATCTTAGATTCTTGCTTTAATACTTCCTAAATTCAGTTAATGTCAAGTCTTTTATGACATTTTAGGATAGCAATGACTTCAAGAGCTTTAAATTGAAAATATTATAGTTGACTTTGCAATCCATTTCACTAAAAATGGGCTAGATAACTTACCCAAGTCTATGTTTCATGTATAAAATCCTTTTCATTGATCTCACATAAAAAATGACCACGACTTGTGATAGAATATTGATGTACACCTTAACCAGTTTGAACCTGACACTACAATGTGGAATAAAACCATATATTATGAACAAATAAAAGAGTTCTTATACACGTTTCATGAGGTGTGAGCAAATGCGTCCAATGTGTAACTACTTACGTAAAATACTTTATTCATACTCAATAGCTACTATATGCCTCATACTATATTGTAGCAACAGCAATATATTGAACTACATCTCTTTAAATTATGAGAAAAAGCAACTCATCAAGTAATAGTAGTACATGCTACAATGCGATAGAATTACCTAGTGAACTATGACACGAAACACCACCTTACATTATTGTGGTTAGAAACATGCATATATCCGCTACCGCTATAGCAAAATGAGCGGCTGTGCACATAGGACCTATGACGTTATTGAAAATCATCATTATGTAGTCAAGCACAGATTTCGATTCTTTCTTTAAATCCTTATCATTCATTTTACTTATATTGGGTATCGAGTATTTAAAACCTCGTGCCTTGAAAGTCTTGCAAAGCTCGTCCTCCAGGCGTGCCATCGCTTCTGCTCTGGAGGCTTTGTTCCGCTTTTCCCTTACAGGCCGGTGGTCGATGGGGGGTATGTTGGTGATGAGTACATTCTGCTTGCCACGATTCTTGACCCAGCTTGGGAGGCTTTCCCAATTCTCTTCCAGCCAGCTGCTGGTTCCTTCTGTGAATAGCACGGTGAAGCACTCTTCAGCGCCGATGAACACACGTTCGAAGATTTTCCATATCTTCTCATCTATGACATCGAACCTGTTGGTTGCTTTCTTGACATATATTATGTGTGAGTACTCACCCCTTACACTCTTCAGGAAGTCGATTATGATCTTTTCCGCTTGCTCGGTATTGACTTTACCTCCCTCGGCCTCGCCGAGACCGGCAGTATCGGTAACCGTCCATCCGCGGCCGCGTTCCGTCTGCACTCTTGAGGTGCAACCGGTCATACCGTGTCCAACTGGAAATGGTTGCTCGTCGATGCCTCCTGTTATAAGAACATTGGCAATGGTAGATTTTCCCTCCCCGGTTTTTCCAAAGAGAATTACCTTCCCTTTAATATCCATTCTCAGCACTGCAGCAATAAGGTATAAGGCAAGGCAAGCAAGTGTGATCTCGGGAGAACTGGTATACGGGTTTCGTCAGCAAAGAAAGTGACGATATGTGGAGTCTTCCACGCAGCCCACCACCTTTCCTTGACAAAGAATGTTTTCGTAGTCTTAACCTGGACAATCACCAACAAACATCCTTACCGCACTATCCTATCCTCTAAATAAAGTGTTTCTTGTTGACAAACATCATTATTGCACCATTCCAACTACTGAATTAGCAGTTATAGCTGCTGAGAGGTGTGAATCCTACTAGTTATGTATCGACTGCGAGTGTCCTCCTTCTAAAATCCCTCTTCGCCCATTCTTCTCACGCTTCTGGAATGGCTCTTGATTTGGTCCAAACTTAGATGGGCAAAGGATCTAACAGAGGGGATTACTCAATCATTTGAGGCACGCACTAGTCTAGTCACTCCTCATGCTAGAAGTCCATTGGTGTGAAGTGAATGACAAATTCATTCACTCTCAAACATTACTGCTGCACTATTTCATCAAGATAAATACATGGCCAACCTGTCGAATGTTAATGTTGCACTCTTACATCTGCTGAATGGAATGGTTTCGCTTGTAAGCATGATTATTGCGAGCTACTTTATCTGCTAAATTCATGAGTGGTTTTCTATAAGAGAAGATGCGGGTCACATGAGTTCTATACTAATTAGGTTCCCTACAGTTTGGACCCCATGAGTATTATGCTCAAGCTGTAATCAGTCACGAGTTGAATCATTAAATAGACTCCACACATTCTTATCTAGATATCATCAAAAAGAAATTGCGAACAAAAACTAATTAGTTTTAATGTTGAATTCAGGATGAGAGAAGTTAGTGAATACGCACATACCTGCAAGTTCTGCAAAGTCGCAAGGTGGCACATGAATGACCCCAACAACCTTTAAGGTCGAGCTGCGCTAGCCAATATATATATATACGTGAGCATATTAGCAAAGAATAGCACCGAGTCCCGACATCTGCCACCGCGACAGAAAATCGCGGTAGGCTCCTTTATGCGAATCTAAGTCATTCCACAAACTTCTTTCCCTCCAATCCCCATACTTCTATGTGTTTTTACGGACACAAGCTAAGTTTTGGCGTCACAAAATACTAACTTCGACATAAGAGCCTAGAGATATGCTGGTGTGCCAGACACACACCTGCTAATTTGACAGTTAGATGATGGATAGCCTTGTTTTCGCATTGAGCCAGCAAGCCTTCTGGATGTATGCGAGGAGATTGACGACGATACCGTCGATTGAACCCACCTTCACAGAAATTCGCAGCAGGCTCCTCCGTGCAAATATGAGCCAAGTGAAAAGTAATCCGTTAAATGGATTCGGCGTGTGTGTATTCCAGATCGGTGATCAACTTGTTTGCGTAGAGAGCCCAGATTTAGAGAATCGATGCAAGTGGTCCTTGTGCCATGGTGCGCCCTCTGTGTCAACACATAAAAGCCAGGCTGGTTGGTTTCTTGCACTCAACTCAGACTATTCCTCTGGCTTATGTTCTTGCACACCTCCTTCACCTCAGGCCTTTTCTCTGGCACGCGTTATTGCACACCTCCCTGCTTTGTTGACTTTGTCTCCCGTTGATAGTTTGTCTTATTCTCGTACAGAGCTCAACCTTACCGCTAACGGGAGATGATGCTAAGTGCCCGGATTTATCTTTCCCCGACAGAATTTTGACTGGGAGATTCTTCTGGTCAGGTGTAGGTTTAAAAACCCTGCGGCAGAACAACTCAGTTCTCCGCAGGGCTGCACTGTGAGGCCCGAAACCAGGGCCGGACAGAGCTCGTTAGGGGGTGTTTAGCGCCTTGCTAAACCCAGGGTCGTGGGCGTGACGGGGAGAAGGGCTCGCATGAGGTAAAGCCAAGCATGAGCTCGATTAGGATAAGTCCCACGGCTGTGGGCTTTACTGTGCGTGAACAGGGCATTTGTTATTATTTCTTCCATGATACTTGGTGGGTATCTGGCACTAGATACCCACAAGGTATTATAGGAAACCAGGTGTGCATTTTAGAAAATGGAATGAATGCCTGCCCTGGTAGGCATTTCATTTTTGGAAACGCCCTGCAAGTTCTTACACTCTTTACACCCTGCAACTCTCTCTAAACACACTAGAAAAATCCAAGGAGGTCTTAATGAATCTCTAATGAAGTAACTTATTGATCTCCTGATTAGAATGTCTGGCCCAAGTAACCTAGCGGTCTTGGGAACCCAAATGCACGGTTTTGCATATGCATAGACACCTCGGTGGGTATCTTGAAACTTGGGTGGATTTTCAACATATTATACCCATGAATAACTTCATTCAAAGAACCCCCCCCCCCATATTTGTGTCTGAGGCTGTAGAGACAGAAAGTGTAACTCTCTAATAATTATGCTATATGTCACCCTCGTTGATTTGAATGCAATCCACAATCTATTTTGATGATTTATGGGTTCATAAGAAGGTACTATTCATAATCATATATATTAGTGTGTAGCATGTGCACTTGGCCCAACTATGAACTTGGTACCCAACTAAATTTTTTTTCAAAATCATTTTTTGTAATTTAACTTAATTTCCAATGACAGAAAAAGCTATTCAAAAGACAATATCTCTTGCACCTTAGGTCTAAAGAGTTCCAAATCATCTTCATTAAATCTTACTCTACTCACAAAGGGGTTTCTAACAATACCAAGAGAGCACCCAAAGCCTCTCATAATTTTAGTTTTGATTTAAATGAATTTTAAGTGAAAAATTTGTTTAATATTCAATAACTTCTCCACCATAGTCCAACATTATGAAACCAAGTTAGGCACCCGTACACATTGAAAACAAACAAAACTAACTAACTAACTACCTTCCTCCATAGAAGGATGGTGTGCTGTGTATGTTATCAATGTTGTTTGATTTGTGATTTTAAAGAAAACTTTTGGATTTGGTCCTTGTTAACTAAGGACTGCTTCACACTAAGGATCAATTTATAACTCCCAATTCAATCTTGCAATCTAATTGGCCTAGAGCTTTGACTTGGGATCAAGTCTTTCACATGAGCTTGATTTACAAGTCTCAACCATGAGTGGGAGTTCTACGTAGCTGTATTTTCTGGTTCAATGGGTTGGGACTTAAATAAAGAATTGGGTTCAGCAAAAATGGATACCCAACTCCAACTTGAAAAACAGGTCCAAACCATTTTTTTGTAATGATCCCAACTTGCAAGAATAATAATGATTATTACACCTCCAATGGCTTGTTTCCATGTGATGTTTTCCTTTTCTTGGGACTTATGAAATTTGGCCTTAGGACATAATGTGAAGCTCCTTTTATTTTGAAAGGAACTTTCTAGGTTGGTTAGACAACTAACTTTTAAAGCCTTGAATTTAGAACACATTTTGTAAGTGAACTCAAAATACAATTAGAAATCATGGATGCACTGGTTTTTATTTTGGGGGAAAGATAACACAAGAAAATGTAATTTTTGTCACACAAAAAGACTTGGTTCATGATATGTGCGTGAGTTTAACTTTGTGGTTTCATCCATTGTAATGTACAATATCATTGAAAATATCTAGTCACTTGCAACCAAGAAATCAATGAATAGATTTCCTAAACAATTATATCATTGAATGTAATTATAAGATATTATTTAAAATTTCATGTGTAAAAATTTATAGTCATATATTAATGATGGATTTGACTAGTACATGATGATTTGATAATAAGAAAAATGATGTCATTTTTTCATTGCAAGTTTTCATCCATATGGCATCCATGATTGGTGACAAAATGATGTGGATGTTCAAAATATCAATTGAAAATGTGACCAAAATAAAATCATTTCAAATTTAATTAAAAATTATTATTAATCATTTAATATGAATATAAATTAACATAAGGAACTGATTTTCATTAATATCTATACATGCATAAAGAAATTTTATCATAAATCTAAATTAAAATTTATAAGAAAAATTATGGTATATTAGAAGTAAAATTGTATAATATAAATACTTAAATGAAATGAAGGTTTAAGATATGAAAGATATATATTATATATATATATTACCCCAAAAGGTTTTTTCATTTACAAATCATGTGTTTGAATTTATATTTTCCAAAAAATGGACATTGAAATGTTATTCAATAATAAAATTCAAATATAAAACATGTATTTAATTAATTTCAAACATTGGAAAAGTTTGAAAATAACTGAAAACAAAAGGAATAGTTTTTAAAAATTCAAAATTGTAAATTGAACCTCATGGCGAATAAGCCCAATTTGCATATTATCATTGTTGGTGATCAAAAAAATCATATGAGCAAAGATTATGTAGGTCACAAATACAAAACATGATATGGAATCAATACCTAGTGGTCACCAAGTGATAAAGAATGAAGATGGAGGACAAAACAACATTCAAAGGAATTTGGAGAAAAATCCAAAATAAAAAAGGGCTCAAGAGGAAAATATGAATATTATGTAAGTCACAAAAGCAAAACATGAAATAGAATTAATACTTGGTGGTCACTAGGTGAGAAAAAGTAAATATGGAAAACTAACTAACATTTAAAGTATTTTGGAAAAAATCTCAAAATAAACAAGGGCCTGGGAGGACAATATGAGTATTGTGTAAATCACAAAAGCAAAAATGAAATAGAACTAATACCTGGTAGTCACCAAATGATAAAAAGTGAAAATGGATTTGAAGGATTTAAAACATTTCCAAGTAAAAAGCAATCATGAACTATTTATTAAATAAATAAATCCCAATGAAATATCCTTTGCTAACATATTACTGTTATTAGCACAATTAAGATAATTATGATTCTTGAACAGTTAGATAAACAATTACATTGACACCTTTTCACAATAGTAACCCAACCAAAAAACATCACTTTCTACCCTTTAAAGCTACAAACATTGTCACATAATTTGCAAACAATAATTTGAACTAACTGCAAGCAAAACTCAATAATTGGATAGGTAAAGATAATGGAAGGGTGAATAATGAAAACACAATACATCTGAGGTATTAAAAGAGTTCATACCTAAAGAAAGTTTAATAATGCCACTCGTTCCCATGCTCACTTTTCATATATTGCATGAACCAAAAATAATTCAGGGAAGAAGGATGTCAAACGGGGCTTTGAATATTTGATAATGATTTCATAATAAACACTAATCATCTTCACCAACAACAATCCAAGCAACACTAGCCACAAATGGGATGTGAGGTCCAACCATTGGACATTCTTTTTTGACAACTTCTATCCTTTAAACAATTCAAGGAAAAGACCACTACACTTGGCATTTTAAAGGGCCTTGTTGGGCTCATCATCAATGAGGAGCATTTGGTCTTCTATCCTATAAGGTAGCCTTCAACATGCAGAGTACACACAACTCAAATCCTTAAAATAATAATATGTCCTTGCAGTGAATTGACCCAAGGTCCTAGTGCATTATTCACGTCGAAAAATAAAAACAAATTGATCAACAAATGTTTGTGACACCAACAAAGGAAGAACTGGCATCATTGTTAATGCGTTTTCCTATTTCATTAAGGTTTTTCTTTTAACTTTTGATTTTTTTTCCAGCAATAGGTTCTTAAAACAACAAACAAGTATAATTAAAGTATCAAAACTAAAACTATCTACAATACCTTATGAACATGTATTCAATTTGCATATAACTTTAAGAAAGTTTGCTAAGAAGAAATGCATGAGTTCCAAAATGGTAAAGAAACATAAAATCAAAAATAAAATCAAAAGTCTCATCCTCTCCCTACAACAAGTCTATAACTAACTATTTAAATACTCAATAACTAGTACTTAAACTAATAATCCAAATTTTTAGAAAACAACACCTTGTTTCACTATCTATTCAATTACTTATTTTGCCACTTGTTTTGTAAACTACCGGTTGACTATCCTATCAACTTGTCTACTAACCTAGTGTAGTACTACTTGTCAAGTTCAATAACCACTTGGGTTAAATAATAGGTTATTTTATTTGTTAAGTTTAACAACCTACCTAAATTTACAATGTGTTAGGTCACTTGTTATTAAATCTGGGTAACATTATCCCCCTTTGAAAACTACATTTTGTCCTCGAAATGCTAGCTCAAAGTCCTAGGTTAGCTTGGTCTTCTACAATTGGTTGATTGATGGCTCCTTCATTAGGTTCAACACCTCCTTCCTCCACAAGTTTAGTTTGGTTCAAAATTTGAAAACATGTCAATGTTATAGCAAGTGTTTTTTCAAAGGTCTCAATGGGTGTCATGAATACCTTCAAAGCATGCGGGGTATTGGAAGTTAAAGTGAGTTCCTAACCTATACCTATTTGGTGTGGGGTCAAGGACAAACTAGTAGATAAAAATTCCAAAGGTCCTACTCCACTATTTAGTATAATAAATCAAGGATCAACAAGTTCAACTTGTTCCTTAACAAATTTGTCATTATTATCCACAAGTTCAGTAATAGCAATAATAATGTCAATAGGTACAAAAAAAATTTGAACAAGTAAGGGTATGATCTCTATACATGTTCCACCTTTTAGTGGACTAATTAATTTAATAATGGCAACATGTTGTACCACAAATGGTGTTGTTAGTGCTTTACTATTGGTTCCAATTGAGGATTGTAGAACATTAAAATTAAAGAGTATGGAACAAGTGGATCTAATTGAGGAAAGTTTATTAATATTAGTTTCATGATATGTTTAATTTAGATTTAGACTAGAATATAGAATAGGAATTATGGATTTACCATTTGGTGACCATCCTAGGGCTTGAATTCAAAATGTTATTTATGTTTTTCTGTTGGAATTTTTGTTTTTAAAAATTGATAGTGAAATTCAGTGTTCATTTCTTGCATTTTTTCCAAATCTTTATCATAAATTTTTGTTCAGGAAGCAAATCTAAATAGAATAGCTAACTGTGAGGATTTTGTTTTAATGCAAAAGTTTGTTCAAATTTGAATTAGAACATGGAAAGATGGAAAATATAATTATAATAGAAGTCTAAAGAAACAATTAGATCAGGTTATAATACATGAACAAGTGGAAAATGGCATTGCCATAACGGGAATTTGAATATATGGTAGATGTAATCTACAGTGGTTCACTTTTTGCAACCTTATGGACTTTTTACAAAATGTATTTTATTCAAAATGCCATAAACACATTGTAAAATCATTAATTTGACAAAAATATTTGTGGATTAAGATTGCCAACTTGAAAATGAATATTTATTCAAAGGAAAAATTCAATAAACATACACCAATCATATAGTAATGGACTTTTAAAGTGAACATATGAACTATAATCTGGGTTTTGCAATAACATTTAAGTGAAATTTTTATTATGATTTCGTCTCAATATATGACATATGATGGAAAAAGAAATATGAATTACAAAAAATTAGAACAAAAATTTTAACGAACAAATAAAAATGGACTTTTGAATGATTCAATTTGGACCATATTTTCAAAAGTTGCAATATTGATCATTTTTGTTGGATTGATAATTATTTTCCCCTAACTTGTATAATAAAGAGTTTTTTTTTATGGGTAGCCTTTTATATGGACTTTATTAATTTGTTAATCACCACATAAGGCCCACTAAACATTGGATTTTAACATTTGTTTCCACTATAGTGTTATTTTTTCCATTTATATGGACTTTTGGGACTAGGACTCTTACCACTTTTGAGCCACTGTTGCTTGCATCTACCTTACAAATTAGATAGGTCAACAATTTATAACATGTAGAAAAGTTTTTCAATTATTATAAAAACATTTGTGGACAGAAAAAAGACCTATAGGCCACTTAACACCACAAGTAGCACTGATACTTTCTCATTAAGTGCAAACTGGTGAAACACAGAAGCACACCAACAATCTACAATGAAATTTTAGGAAAAAAGAACGTCAAATTGAAAATGCAAATTCATAAGTTAAGTTTAGACAAAAAAATGGAAAATCTGAACATCGACAGGGAGTTGCGTTGGACTCAACAAGTTTGATGCAACAACATGAATCTAATGCTTTGATTCATGAAGAAGAACAAAAACTCAATAGGTTAGAAAGAGAGGAAATAGTACCAAGGTACAAATTTGTTTCACCTCTTTGCTATCAAGAAGAACATGAAGATGAAAAGCTTGAAGAAAGAACTCAAAATTTTGAACCTCAAATTGATTATGTGGTTGAACAAGAAGGCACAACTCAAGGCTTCAAAATGTCCAGATGAGTTGAGCTGGTACTTGTAACTAGACAAGAAACTATAGTTTTACTAAAAGTAGAACCAATAATAACAAAAGGTATACCTATGGCTATCAAAATAAAGTATAGTGAACCCAAATTTAATCAACAGAGTGGAGGCATTGTTAGAGGAGACCCGAAGGATTAGAGTGAAATAATTCATAATGTGAATAGAGTTCCAAGACCGAACCCTCCACATTGCACATACTGCCATCAGATTGGACATTAGATCAATGAATGTCCATTTGTTGAAGATAATGTGAAGCAAGGATTTGTTGAACATTTCCAAAATCTAAATCCAAAACCTGCAAGAATAGAGGACCATGGAGATTTTGAGCTCGAGAATCTATACCATGAGAAGGTTTGAATTCTAAATAGATTCAGAAAACAGATTTATAGAAACAACAAAGTGGAAATGAGAGCTTAAATTATGCCAGATGTAGTACTAATTTCTATAGCTCCTATACCAAATCTATTCCATCACAACAATGTTGGAGTTACCTATGTACGAACTTCTAATTTCATAATGGAACTAGCAAGATTTGTACCATTATATTTTGTGGCAATGCCTCACTCTATGGTTATAGTTATTGAAGTTCCACTTACAACAACATTAGCCCATACCATTGCTAGTGTGGGGTGAAAGCACATTACATCCCTTAAAAATTGTAATCATAGAAAGAGAAATTCTACATTTGGTTTTTTTAAATACATGTGGACATCACATCTTGCATTATTTTTGTTCATTTCAAGTATATTGCATTAACATATATGCAATTATACATGTACATATGCATGATAAACTTTTTTTTTGGGAAAAAACCATTACTTTAAAAAAAAGGAAATTTTTTTATAGGTGGGCATTGTATTATTTTTTCATTTTTTTTGGTTTGGTAATGTGTCATGAACCACAAACATGAGGCCCCATGGCCACTGAAAAGATGTATATTACATACTTTATGCACATTAATTTTCACCAAATCTTTTCATCTTACCATTGGATCAAGCTTAACTTTGATTGAAAATAAACTTTGAGTTCCAAAATGTTATTATGCACATTCTAAAGTTTTTTTTCTTATGTTTAAGATTTCCAAAAAATGCCATCAAGATTTCAGTTTACTGCACACCTATTATACTTGTTATACATCATTTTTTGGGGTGAAAAGTGGTGAAAAATGTTTCACTCGTAGTGTGCTTTCACCCTATGAAATCTAGACCACAGACTTTGAAAGGAACAAAGCTTGTGAATGTACATATAAAGATGCCCAAAGAGGTGGCCATGATTTTTTTAAAACAACCATCAAATCTAGGAGGAGGAGGATCACGACCACCAGGACCACGAAAACCTCCCAGACCTCCAAGATATTTTGTGTTGCAACCCTAACCTCGAGCTAATGACCAAAGCAAAGGCTTGCAAGAATGTGGGACAAGAAGGAAGCTCGGGACGCAAATCTTATACTCCTGGGAGTGCAGGAGAGTCTGAGAGAATGAACCCTCATACTCCCAAATGAGCTCCCACTTCAAGAGTTGGAGTCCCGATGGTCTCCCGAATTTTCTGAGAGCAATTTCAGGGGTCAAAACCCATTAGATTGAGGACTTCCTTATATCACTGGAAAGCTATTGAAATTTAGATGTCTAAAATGGGCTTGCATGACTCATTTGGACACTTAAAACACAAGTTATGGCCAAAAAAAAGGTCGGGCATCAAATTTGCAGTTTGACTCCCGACCACTAAAAGTCAAGAATCAACCCAATTTCCTTGCATATAGGTAGTGTGTAACATACCATTGGAAAGCTCTTGATGAGGACTACAACTTTTCTTTAGATTGCATCTCATTCGGAGGTCTACACACGAAGTTATGGGGCCCCAAAGTTGTAGGAGTCTCGACTTTGGGAAAATGCCATTTGGATGTGGGCCTTGTGAAGAGGCACAAAGTATACTATAAGGGGGAAGGTGGTGGCTTCCCCCAAGTCCGGGCCGTGGTGAGTTTTGTGAGTCCGAATATGCCCATGGCTCATCCTAACACCAAAAGTGCTCAAATTATGCATTAATCAACTTGTTATTTGGTTTGTGCAGGTTCGTGTGAGTGATTAATGTTTGTCACTCTTCCTAGTCCCCATCTTAGAGCTCCAGCACGGCCCTCTACCCCCTAAATGTTACGAGCCAGGGAACGTGCCTTAACTCCTTACTCTTCCGTTGTTTTCACCTTAGACTCGCATTTGAGTCTATAAAGGAGGTTGGGAATGCGTTATTTTGGATTACTAGTGGTGAATTTAAGCAGACCACCATTACCACCAAATAAGTCTTATCGTTGACCACATAACTGTCGTGATTATGTGAAGGATTTTGACCCAAACGCTCAAGTTAGATATTAGAGAAAATGGTGAAACAAAAGATGTAAAAATTGTTAATTTGTCTAGTTTACCATTAGAAGCATTAGGTTTGACTAATGTAACAATTACATGGGAGACTACCCAGATTGTATTTTTTGCAGAATTGTAGTTAGCTTTCTGTAAATGGTTTTAAATAATTTAAAATGATGAACAAGTTTATTGCTAAAGAACATGAAGTAGGAGAAGAATGAAAGGGTAAAGGTCTATTATGAAAGATTATTGAAGTTAACCAATAGTCTTCAACAAAGGACAACAAATAATTTATTAACTATTATCTTCAGATATGGATTACAACCATATTTGCATGTAACAACAGAAGGCATGAAAAAAAAACCTTGCAGCAACACAAGGAAGCAACTTTGGTCTATGAAAAAGGAATTTCTGAAGTTGAAGCAATAAGAAATCTATTAATACCATAGAATATTAAGACAATATTAGTTTAAAAACCTCAAATAATTACAAAGAAAATCAGATTGTATTGTACAAATTGTCATAAAACAAGTCACAATGTTGAAACATGTAAAGTCAAAAGAAAAAAATAGTCTATTCCTATAATATCTATGGTGAGACTAGACATAAGATTATAGATTGTCCTCAGTACAATGACATGCAGAATATGTTTAAGAACAAAGGAATGAAGACTACAAAGAAACCATCTATGGTGGAACCCAAGGTTGTCAATCCTTTAGTTCATATAGTGGATGTTGACATGGCCATCACCAGGAGCAAGCTCACTGAAAAACAAGTGTTCAAAACAAAGAGCCAATCAAGAAGAAATCTGCTATTCACTAGGAAGAAGAGTTAAAACTACAGTAATCTTCTATCGAGACACTACAAGAGATGCAAATAGAAAACCCACCATAAAGTTTTAATCAAAAGGAAAAAACTCAATGGAATACAAATTGGGTAGGATTATTAGAGATTGAGGTGTCCACAAAACCAATTGTACCACAAAATATGTCTATTATTCCTAACAATAAAGTTATGTTTATAGAATAGATATTCCAAGATATCAATAAACAAATATTGGGAACCACTTATACCTTGAAATTAGATCAATTGTTAAAGATAACACCAAATCTTAAAAGATATATATGGTAGAAACTAATGCCATAAAAACCTAATATAGCTATTAAAGCAATATTAGAAACTAGTGTAACCACAATGATTGAGACACATTATGGGGCCAAGTTTCCTTTAACCCCAAAGTAGGAGTCCGATTTTGATTTGGGCTTACGCAAGATAGTTCCATTTGTCCAATGTCATTTGACAACCTTATTTGCACTTATACAAAAATTCTCGTGATACAATCTCTTGGAAGCTTTTACCTTTATATTTCACTTACAACTTGATGTGGTACATTTTATGTGACATTCTACCCCACTAAAAGAAAGGTGATGTCCTCATCACGTTCTACGTCTCTTCTTTGCCGGCCTAGTGTGGAATTTTTTTATGGCTTCTTAGGCATGTTCCATATTGGATTCATTCACCCAAGAGGCCTCTATTGGATGGTATCTTTTCCATTTAACTAGGTATTCCCGCTCTCTTCCTCTTAATTGCTTTGACTTGAGCACGGCCTCCACTTCGAACTCTAGTTCATTATGAACCAAGTTTGGTGGGGGCATTGAATTGTGCTCTCGATTAGGCCTTGAGGCATCACGGGAGACTGACTTCAAAAGAGACACATGAAATGTGGGATGAACTTTAAGGTTTTCTAGTAGTTCTAACTTATAAGTGTCGGAAAGTTTCTTTTCTAGCACTTTGAATGGGCCCGCATATGGGCCCAAGAACTTATGACTTAAACCCTAGCAACTGGAAATTCTTGATGTTCAACCACACCTCGTGCCCTTCTTGAAACTTAACCTCTCTTTGGGACTTGTTTGCAAAGTCGTTGTACCTTTTGTGCACCTTTTCCAAGTTGACCTTTGCCACTTCCCACAAGCGCCTCCTTTCTTCATCAAGTTGTGTGACCATTGACACTTCCTCACTTGTATCACTTAAGGGTTGCCCATGTGCTGCTCAAGTCATGGGCATAATTAGTGACTTGCCTGTCACCATTTGAAAGGGGGTGGATTTAGTTGTGAAGTGTTTCGAGTTGTTGTAACAAAACTCGGCCAACTCCAAATGGTCCACCCAATTTTGTTGATCTGTCGCCACATAATTCTTTAAGAATTGTTGGATCACCAAGTTCACCTTCTCGGTTTGTCCATCGGTTTGGGGGCGAAACGAAGTACTCATCTTGAGTTCCGACCCCATGCGCTCTCACAAAGCTCACCAACACTTGTTTGTGAACTTTGGGTCTCGATCCGAGACTATATCCTTTGGGAGGCCATGATGCTTGAAAACATGGATGAAGAACAACCTACCCGTCTCTTGGGCCGTGGCCTCATCCTTTGTGAGAATGAAATGTGCCATCTTGCTAAATCGATCCACCATTACCATGATGGCATCAAATCCCCTTGATGGGGGCAAGTTCACCATGAAATCCATGGACACACTTTCCCACGGCCTTTCCGGAATTGGCAAAGGTTGCAACAAACCCACTTACTTTTTATTAAGTGTCCTATTTTGTTGGCACGTCAAACAAGTTTTCACATACTCTTCGGCACTATCTTTTAAATTGGGCCAATAGTAGGACTTCTTGAAAAATATTGTGGTGCGCTTTGCACCACCATGGCCCGCAAGCGGTCCATCATGACATTCCTTCAAGAGGGTGTCTCTCCACTTCCCTTCCGGCACATACAGTTGTTTTTGTTTGTACCACAATAGCCCATTTTGCAAATGGAAGTGAGACTTAGCTCCATTTTGAATGTTTTGCCTCATTTCCTTGGCAAATCCATCTCAACGACTTGCCAGTCGCACTTCCTTTTGGAGTTCCGTTTCTCCCACATACACCACTCTAAGTTGCTGTTTTCGGCTCAATGCATCAAACACTATGTTCTCCTTCCCGGGCTTATGCGGGATATCCACATTGGACAATGCCAATGTGTCTTGCCATCTTATTTGTTTTGATGACAACTTGGGTTGAGTTGCAAACTACCTCAAGGTCACATTGTCGGTCCACACCACCACATCCTTGGAGCTTATGTAATGGCCCCAAGTCTTGAAACAATGTATGACAGCCCACATCTCTTTTTCATGTGCTGGCCACCTTCGCTCCGTCTCACTCAACTGCTTGCTCTCAAATGCCATCGATCTTCCTTCTTTCACTAGGTGTCGCAACCCCACTTTGGGTGAAGTGGGAGGATGAAACTCCCACTCCCAAAGTTGGGGATTTGGAGTCCTCCGGGACTCTCGAATGTTTAAAGCTCGACAGCAAGGCCCAAAACACTTTGCATTGAGGTGTTCTTGGTGACATTGGAAAGGTCTTGAAGCTTAGATATCTAAAATGGCCTTGCATTGGTCATTTGGACATCTGCAGCCCAGGTTATGGGTAAAAGAAGGGCCGGGAGTCAAATTGGCAATTTGATTCCCGACCATTAAAAGTCAGGAATCGAGCTCTTCCCAACCTCCGAATTGAGAGTGCGACATGGCGTTGGAAAGATCTCGACGAGGGCTATAACTTTGGTGTAGACCTCGTTACGATCAGACTCTGCGGTCGGGAGTTATAAGCGCTCAAAGTCCCGAGACTCGAACCAGGACAATTTCAGGACAATTTCGGGACTCCAACTTGGGAGTTTCGGGAAAAAGAGCCATTTGGATGTAGACCTCGTGGAGCGTTGTAGAGAATACTATATGGGGGAAGGTGGTGGCTTCCCCCAAGTCCGGGCCGTGGTGAGTCTTGTGTGTCAAAGTGCCCGTGGCTTGTCCCAACACCCAAGGGTGTTCCCGAATGCAAACTAACCTTTTTTGTGGTTGGTTTTGGATGCAGATTCAAGTTTGATAATCTAGTCCCTTTTCCTAGTCTCATCTCGGGACTTCTAGCATGCCCCTCTACCCCTTTTTAGTGCTGGAAGTCGAGAGCGCTCTCCAAGTCCCAACTTTCCGCAACTACACATAGTTGAACCCTCAAGTGGGTTCAACAAGGGACTTAGGAGTTCGTCACTAGGACTCCTCTAATTGCAAAGTCGGAGGCATTGGAGTGGATCTCAAAATCCTTATCAAAGTCGGGCAACTTCAACACCGGCGCCTTCACCAAAATACCTTTCAAGGTCTCAAAGGCTTCCCCGCATGCTCCTTCCCATTCATAAGTGACAACGGACTTCTTCAAGAGGTTTGTCAAGGGTGCGGGTATCTTCACAAAGTTCTTGATGAACTTGCGATAATAGGAGGCCAATCCTAAAAAGGATCTTAAGGCCGAAACCGACTTGAGTGGTTCCCAATCCACAATTGCCTTGACCTTGTGATCATCCATTTTCAAACCTTCTTGAGTTATCTTATGCCCAAGGAAGTCCACTTCCGTCACCCCAAATTCGCGCTTCTCAAGCTTGGCATACAAGTTGTTTTGCCTTAGCTTTTGGAACACCTTCTGGAGGTGCTCCGCATATTCCTCCAAGGAGTCGCTATTGATCAAAATGTCGTCTATGTAGACGACCACAAAATCATTAAGCCATTCTCGAAAAATGTCATTCATGAGAGTGTAAAATGTGGTGGGTGCATTAGTGAGCCCAAAGGGCATCACCATGAACTCGTATGAGTCATACCTTGTGCGACAAGCGGTCTTTTCTTCGTCCCCTTCTATAATCCAAATTTGGTAATATTTCGAACGTAGGTCAATCCTACTAAATACCTTGGCTCTCGAAAGACGATCAAATAAATCATCGATTCAAGGCAAGGGATACCGATTTTTCACCGTTGCCTTGTTCAATGTTTTATAATCAACACACATTCTCTAAATCCCATCCTTCTTGTGAACAAAAAAGACGAGTGCCCCATATGGTGATTTGTTTGGTTTGATATAACCTTTCGCAAGGAGTTCCTCAAGTTGAACCTTGAGCTCCTTCAACTCTTCATGGCTCATTTTATATGGGGCCTTGGTGGGAGGTGCCACTCCCGGCACCACCTCCATCGCATGATCAACTCGTCTTCTCGAGGGTAGGTCTTCGGGCAACTCTTCGGGCATCACATCTGGGAACTCTTCCAAAACTTGTTTTATGCACTTGGCGAAAGTCACCAACTTGGTGGCTTCCTTGGGCTCATAGTCATCCAACACCCGCATAACACACATGATGCCGTAACCTCCCACGCATTCCTTTTCCCAAGTTTTTCCTAACATAAAGTGGATGGTTGACCCACCCCCACAAGGCAACTCATGTGCCTTCACCCGCACAATCCCACTTTTAGATGGGATTTTAACTAGCCTATTGTGCCCTTCTATGAGCACATTATTTTGGGTGATGAACTCCATTTCCAAAATGCAATCCATTCCACCCAAGGTGGAAACCAACAAGTCCACATTTCCTGTCCAATTTCCCAATTGAAGAGGAACTCCTTTCACTTGAAACGTAGTGGGATGGGGAACCCCATCCATGAAGTGCACCTCAATGGGTGCCTTGAGCTCCTCCAAGTAAAGCTCCATCCTTTCGGCACTTTCCCGGGTTATGAAGTTGTGAGAAGCCCCTGTGTCTAAAAGACATAACACATCCTGCTTAGCAATCTTCCCCTTCAAGAAGATAAGTCGATTGCATTCACCTTGGGCTAAGTTGGCATTGAGGGCGATTACCTTAGAGCCCCCATGCCCCGCTTTGGACTTGGGACAATCCTTCTATTACCTGTTTAAACCAAATTTGGCTAAATCTTTGTTTAGATGATTGCCCCTTCAGGTCAATCACAAAATTGGGGGAAAAAAAAAAACCAAAGAAAACTATTGCTACCTTGTAAACTTGCTAGTGATGATACTTTTTAATGCAAAACAGGCATTGAGCAGCTTACTTCAAATGTTCATCAATGAACTATGTTCAGATGAAATAAGCATGTGAAAAGCCATTGGATCATAAAAGAGGAAAAAAGAACCTGAATTCATGAATTGAAAGCATGAAATAATCTTGAACCCATCACACAAAGGGCAACCAAAAAAAGACCAGTCAAGAGATAGATTAAAAGTGAATATGTACATGTAAGTTGTCTCTGAGATTTATGCTAGCTTCATCACTTGATGACTCCCTTTGGTTGAACAATGAGATGCTTTCATGCGCCAGAAGAAAAAATAGAGCTTGCAGGCTGTTATGTGGAGGAAAGCTCAATTTGGCCAGCAGGGTTTTGATTTTTAGTACTGTGACAATCAGAATTTTGGCCATTCTTTTGAAAAACCTCAAATCTGCACTAAAAAACCAAAAACAACCCACTTTTTACTCTGAAACTTTTGTGGAAAAAAGTCACTACTATGGTGGGCCTATAGAAAGGTTGGGTGACTGACCATCACTATGACTACCTAATAGACAGGTGAGAGTAAAGTGGAACAGAGGGCCTTGCCAGGTAACCTCTATGATCCTTGATCACAGAAGATTTTTTTTTTTTCCTCCACTTTGTTAACATTATCAACACAAGCTGTGCAGGTATTAAAGAACAATTCTTCATATGGCCTGGTATGGGCAAAAGACATTGTGAGCAGCTATTACCATGCGCATGTAATATGTGTACCAATGA
>Ga0116228_10000945_pt1 | contig 23515 bp, 21 predicted proteins | sample S1TSphfallax_2_FD_89694 | JGI IMG/M metagenome (GOLD analysis project Ga0116228, IMG submission 89694) | Host-associated microbial communities from peat moss isolated from Minnesota, USA - S1T2_Fc - Sphagnum fallax MG | ecosystem: Host-associated > Plants > Peat moss > Unclassified | place...
AAGACGGCCTTCTTTTTTGAAAAAAAGAAGCAAAAAACTTTTGCTCTTTTAGAGGTGCCCGTTGCAAGGGACGCTTGGACTCTGTGGGGATGAATGGCGTGGCGCTTGACGGGATGATGCAGCAGATATGCGGCAAGGGCGGTTTCATCGCGGCGCTGGACCAAAGCGGCGGGTCCACGCCCGGCGCGCTGCGTCATTACGGCATTCCGGACAGCGCCTATAGCAGCGACGCTGATATGTTCAGGCTGATGCACGACATGCGCGTCCGCATCATGACCGCGTCTTCGTTCACCGGGGCGAAGATCCTTGGCGCGATCCTGTTCGAAGCGACGATGGACGCGCAGGCCGAGGGGCTGCCGGTGCCCAGCTTCCTGTGGGAGACGCGCGGGGTGGTGCCGTTCCTAAAGGTCGACAAGGGGCTGGCGGCCGAGGCGGATGGCGTCAATCTGCTGAAGCCGATCCCGGATCTCGACCCGTTGCTGGCGCGCGCGGTGAAGCTTGGCGTGTTCGGCACCAAGATGCGGTCGGTGATTACCGGCGCGTCGGCGCAGGGCATTGCCGCCGTGGTGGCACAGCAATTCGAGATCGGCGCGCAGATCGCAGCACACGGGCTGGTGCCGATCATCGAGCCCGAAGTGTCGATCAAGAGCCCGGACAAGGCGGGCGCCGAGGCGATCCTGCTGGCGGAACTGACGCGCCATCTCGATGCGTGGCCGGACGGCCGCAAGGTCATGTTGAAGCTGACCCCGCCGGAGACAGCGGATTTGTATTTGCCGCTGGCGCAGCACGCGAACGTGGCGCGGATGGTGGCGCTGTCGGGCGGCTATTCACGCGCCGATGCCTGCGAAAGGCTGTCGCACAATCACGATATGGTCGCGAGCTTTTCGCGGGCGCTGACCGAGGATCTTCGATATCATATGAGCGATGCGGAATTCGATGCGACGCTGACGGCGGCGATTGATGAGATTTACGCGGCGTCTACCGTAAAGCATTAAGAAAGAACATTTCTTACTTCTTTATGCGTCCGCGACGCGACCGGGCAAGACGCGCGTTAACGCCGCGGTCACGCGCTGGCGCAGTTTCGTGATGCGGCCGACGGCGGCGAGGCGGCGGTCGAGGAACGCTAGGGTGGCGGCGTCGGTTGCGCTGTCGTTCATCCAGTAAAACAAAGTTGCGGTATAGACGCCCGCGAGGATGGCGCGTTTCGTGTACCAACTGAAATCGGCGGAGATGTCGCCGGCTGCGTGCCAGATGGCATCTACCGTGCGGGCGGTGCAGCGCGTGGCCAGTGCCGCGTGTTGCGGCTGCGCCAGCAGGAAGGCGGCGCGGCGGATGGCGGGTTTGTGGTCGCGGGCGAGGTCGAAACGGGTGGCGATCAGCGTGCGGACGCGGGCGGTGAGGCGCTGGTCCGCCAAATGCGGGGCGGCGTGGTCGGCCATGCGGCGGTCCATCAGGTCGATATAGGCTTCGACCAGGTCCGGGGCGCCGCCGGGAAATAGCATCGGCGCGCCTTCGCCGGCGGCTTCGTGCAGCGCGTTGGTGGTCCAGCCGAGCGCGGCGACGTGCGGGACCAGCAGATCGATGGCAGCGTCGCGTTCGGGGCTGCGTTCGGGCGGGGTGATCATGCGGCTTTCTCCTCGGGCGGGGGGACGCGGCTGAGCTCGTCGACGAAGCCGAAGGTGGAAAAATCGGTCATGCGCATCGGGTAGAGAATGCCATCCAGATGGTCATACTCGTGCTGGACAACATTGGCGTGCAGCCCGTCCACCTCGCCGCCCACCGCGTTGCCGTCGCAATCGACGCCGCGATAGCGGATGCGCACCCAGCGCGGCACGCCGCCGCGCAAGCCTGGGATGGACAGACAGCCCTCGAAGCGCAACGCGCGCTCTTCGCCGACGGGCTCGAAGGTCGGGTTGATCACGACAGTGGGCGGGATGGCGGCTTCGCCGGAGCGGGCGGCGGGCACATGCAGCACGAACAGGCGCAGCGGGATATGCACTTGCGGCCCGGCAAGGCCGATGCCCGGTGCGTCGAGCATGGTTTCGATCATGTCGGCTGCCAGGCGGCGGATGTCCGCAGCACCGGGATCCGGCACCGGTTCGGCCTTTTGCAGCAGCACCGGGTGGCCCATGCGCGCAATTTTCAACAGAGCCATGTGCGGTCGGGGGCCTCGGGTTCAGAAATCGCGACGAAGCCCCTTGGGGGCTGGCACAAGCCTGTGATATAGGCGCCGCTTCCCCGAGGTCAAAGCCGGGGCGCTTCGCCATGCGCGCGTTCCGGATTGTCCGGATCAAGCGGCAGGCGCCGGAAAGGAGACGGCGGCCAAGTGCAGGTTCTTGTTCGTGACAACAATGTTGATCAGGCGCTCAAGGCGCTCAAGAAGAAGATGCAGCGCGAAGGCATCTTTCGTGAAATGAAGCTGCGGCGGCACTACGAAAAGCCCAGCGAGAAGCGGGCCCGCGAGGCGGCCGAGGCTGTGCGCCGCGCGCGCAAGCTGGAGCGCAAGCGGCTGGAACGCGAAGGGTTTTAAGGCGAATCCGGTTGAGAGTGAGAGGCGGAGCCGCTTCGCTCCTCCGCCCTGCGAGCAAAACTTTTTAGTTCTTTTTTTTCAAAAAAGAACACTTCCTACCTGACGAAACGGTGCCGCCCTGGTTGCAGGGCCGCAGCCGTTTCCGTCGGTAGTGAAAGCGTGCCTTCCACGTTCGGCGGCAGCGTGATGTCGTAGACAATGCGGCCCGCTTCGCGGCGCCAGCCGCTTTCGATGCGGCCGGGCATGGCGTCGTAGCTGGCGCGAGCCCAGGCCAGTGTCGGGATCGGGCGCGGGGCGATGAGGGCGCGGGCGAAGCCGGGGGCGGCCGCGCCGATGCCGGTGACATGTTGATACAGCCAGACCAGCAGATCGCCGGTGAGCATCGTGTGGTCCAGCGAGGACATGCGGGAGGTGGGCGCGTCGCTGTCCCACAGTTCCCACAGCGTGGTGGCGCCGTGGTCGATCATGTAGCCGAGGCTGGGGCGGATGCTGGCGACCGCCATGCGGTGCGCCAGGTCGCCGCGGCCGGCATCGGACAGCACGCGGTTGACCCATTGCGCGCCGATCAGGCCGAAGCAGGCGTGCGGCCCGCCGTCGGCGAGGATCAGCGAAATCAGGCGCCGGCGCACGGCCGGGACGTGCGACGGGTCGGCCAGGTTGAAGGCAAGTGTCAGGATGCAGGCGGTGGCGCCGGCGTCGCCATAGAGATTATCCGGCAGGCGGTGGAATTTCTGCTGGAACGTCGTGCGCACCGCGGCGGCGCGGGCGGTGTGGGAGGCGGCGTCAGCGGTGTGGCCGAGCAGGGCGGCATATGCACCGGCGCGTTCGTAGCAGTGCGCCAGGTAGGCGGTGCCGATGAGCGGGGTGGGCAGCCAGAGCTTGGCCATTTCGCCCCAGTCCCCGTACTGGTCGCGGCCCGCGTGGTCGGGTGCCGCGTTCCACATGCGGTCGAGCCAGCGGACCAACGCGGGGTAGATTTCGGCGACGATGGCGCGGTCGGCGTAGTGGTCGTGCAGCGTGGCGGGGATGATCGCCAGCATGGCGGGCCAGGAGACGTCGTCCTTGTAGAGCGGCAGCAATGCGGGGGCGATGTCGGGCAGGGCACCGTCCGGGCGCTGGGCGTCGATGATGTCGCGCAGGATTTTGGCGTAGAGCGCGGCGTTGTCGAACAGATAGGCCTCGCCGCGCGCTTCCTCGGCAGGGTCGCCGAGCCAGCCGAGGCGTTCGTCGCGCTGCGGACAGTCGGTGCGGATGCTGCGGGTGTTGTTGCGGGCGCTCCAGAGGGCCGCGTCGTGGAGCCGGTTCAGGCGGGGGTCGGAGCAGGTGAAATGGCCGGTGCGGGGCAGGTCGTCGCTGACGACCAGGGCGGTGAGTGTGCCGGGGCCCGGGGATTGCGGCAGGCCGGCAGCGGTGGCGTAGCGGAAGCCGTGCGTCGTGAAGCTGGGGGTAATGGTTTCGACGCCAGTGCCGCCGAGCGTGATGACGTCGCGCGCCGCGGCGCTGCGCAGGTTGAGCGTGTCGAGCGTACCGTCCGCATGCAGGCGCTCGGCGTGGCGTAGCGTGATCTGTGCGCCGCGCGGGCCACGCGTGCGCAGTCGGCAGATGCCGGCGAGGTTCTGGCCGAAATCGAAGGTCCAGGTAGCGGGCGCGGTGTGGGTGACGTGGATCGGATCGCGGGCTTCGACGATGCGGGTGGGGTGCTGGCGCATGGCCGTCAGTACGCCGCCGGGGGCGTCGACCTCGCCCGCGGGGTGCCAGGCGGACGCGTCGAAGCCGGGGGCGGACCAGCCGGGCATGGCCAGGCGCTGGTCGATGATTTCGCCGTCATACTCGTTGGAGTCGCGGATCGGGCCGGCCAGGGTGAGCTGCCAGGATCGGTCGCTGGTGATGACGGTGTGGCTGCCGTCGGCCAGCGTCGCGTCGAGGCGGAGCAAGAGCTTGGGCCAGCCGTAGGTGCGGGCGCTGGCGCGGGGCGCGATGAAGCGGCCGGGGCCGAGGATGGCGCCGAGCACGTTCGCGCCCGGGCGGAGCAGGCCGGCGACGTCGTAGGTGACGTAGATCAGGCGGCGATCATAGTCGGTTAGCGGCGGGGAAAGCCGGGCGTCACTGACCGGCGTTCCGTTGATGTGGAATTCGGACCAGCCGAGGCCGCAGAACGAGACGCTGGCGGTGCGTGGCGCGGCGGCGAGATGGAACGCGCGGCGCAGAGTGCGGGCCGGCACCGGATCGGGCGGGTGGACCGCGATCGGGCCCCAAGGTGGGACGCCGGTGGCGCCCCAAGCGATGGCGGGGCGCCAGGTGGAGTCGTCGAAGGCAGGGGATTGCCAGCCCGATTCGGCGCGGTCGCGACTCACCCAGCCGGCTTCGGTGTTGAAATGGTCTTCGAAGCGCAGCGCGATGCCGCGGGGTTTTACGTTGGTTTCGGGGATGATGGTTTGGGCGGTCAGCACGTGCCGGCCGGCGGCGAGCGCGGGAACGCGCAGGGTGGCCGCGTCCGCCCAGCCATAGGCGTCGCCGATCGGGATGCCGTCGACGGTGAACGTGGCGGCGGGGTCGGCGCAGGCGAAGGCGATCAGGTCGCCGGCGCAGGCAGGCCGGGCGAGCGTGAAGACGCGGCGGAAGAAGCGTGGGCCGGGGAGGGTTTGCCCCAGTGGGCGGGACTCGTCGTGCCAGAACCAGGTGGCGTCGAGCGTGCGGTGCGGCGGCGGTGTGTCGAGGCCGATCCAGCGCGCCTGCCAGTCGGCTGGGGCGAGCAGGCCCATGGTCCAACGCGCGGCGGGCGACCAGGGGCCGGGGCGGCCGGAGTCGTCGTGCAACCGGACGGACCAGAAAATCTGCTGACGGCTCACGAGCGCGCCGCCGCCATAGGGGATTTGCAGCGAGGTGGACGCAGGGACGACGTCACTGTCCCAAAGATCGGCGGCGCCTGGGGCGCTGCCGGCGCGGATACGGTACGCGGCCTGGCGCGGGCCGGCGACGCAGCGCCAGGACAGGCGCGGGCGGGCCACGTCGATGCCGAGCGGGTCGGTGAGATACTCGCAGCGCAGATGGACGGCGCGCAGCAGGCCATTGGGGCTAGCGACGGTGAGGCTGCCGGCGGCGGCGAGGACGCCGCGGCGGGTCATCAAAGGCAAAAGGAAAAAGCAGCTTCTTTTTTGAAGAAAAGAAGCAAAAAGATCATGTTGAGCCTAACGGCGCTCAAGAAAGAAGAACAAACGGGCCGCGTATGCCAAACGGCAAGAGTTTTTTGGTTCTTTTTTTCAAAAAAGAACACTTTCTTCCTTCCTAAGCCCGATCCAGCCCCTGCACGATTTCCTCAGTCATCTTCTTCGCATCTCCAAACAGCATCATCGTGTTCGGGCGAAAGAACAGCTCGTTGTCCACGCCGGCGTAGCCAGAGGCCATGGAGCGTTTGACGAACAGCACCGTCTTGGCGCGGTCCACCTCCAGGATGGGCATGCCGTAGATCGGCGATTTCGGGTCGGTCTTCGCCGCAGGGTTAGTCACGTCATTCGCTCCGATGACGTAGACCACGTCGGTGGTGCTGAATTCGTTGTTGATCTGCTCGAGCTCGAACACGTCGTCGTACGGGACATTGGCTTCGGCCAGCAGCACGTTCATGTGGCCGGGCATGCGGCCGGCGACCGGGTGGATGGCGTATTTCACCTCTACGCCCTCGTGCTTGAGCTTGTCGGCCATTTCGCGCAGCGCGTGCTGCGCCTGCGCCACCGCCATGCCGTAGCCGGGCACGATGATCACCTTGGAGGCGTTCTTCATAATAAAGGCGGCGTCGTCGGCGTTGCCGTTGCGGGTGGTGCGGTCGCCGGCGGCCGCGGCGGGTCCGGCGCCACCCGCGTCGGTGCCGAAACCGCCCAGCAGCACATTGAAGATGCTGCGGTTCATGCCCTTGCACATGACATAGGACAGGATCGCGCCGGACGCGCCGACCAGCGCGCCGGTGATGATCAGCGCCAGGTTCTGGATCGTGAAGCCGATGCCGCAGGCCGCCCAGCCGGAGTAGCTGTTCAGCATCGAGACGACCACCGGCATGTCTGCGCCGCCGATCGGGATGATCAGCAGGAAGCCCAGCGCAATCGACAGCACCGCGATCGCCCAGAAGATTTCCTGGCTGCCGCCGCCAACGAATTTCAGGATCAGCAGCACGATCACTGCAGCCAGGCCGGCGTTGAGCTGGTGCTGGTATGGGAAAGTGATCGGCGTTCCCTTCATCAGGGCCTGGAGCTTGGCGAACGCGATCAGCGAGCCGGCGAAGGTGATGGCACCGATCGCGAGCCCAACCGACATTTCGATCAGGCTTTCGGTGTGGATATGGCCTGGCGTGCCGATGCCAACCGCTTCGGGCGCGTTCAGCGCCGCGGCGGCGACGAACACCGCGGCAAGGCCGACCAGCGAATGGAACGCGGCCACCAATTGCGGCAGCGCGGTCATCTGGATCTGGCGGGCGATATAGGCGCCCCCCGCGCCGCCGATGGCGATGCCAAGGATGATCAGGTCGACGCCGGCGGCATGCATGCCCGGACGGGCGAGCGTCGCCACAACCGCGACAGCCATGCCGATCATGCCGAACTGGTTGCCCTGCCGGGACGTAACCGGGCTGGACAAGCCGCGCAGCGCCAGGATGAACAGGACGGCGGCGACGAGATACAGCAGCGAGACGAGGGTTTGGGACATGCGCGCTGCCTAATAGGAAAAAGAAACTGTTCTTTTTTGAAAAAAAGAACCAAAAAACTTTTGCTCCCACGATCCCGTTCCGGGCGGCGTCGCTGGGTGCAGCTTGCGCGGAACCAAAAGAGCAAAAGTTTTTTGGTTCTTTTTTTCAAAAAAGAACATGTCTTACTTCTTCGACTTGAACATCGCCAGCATCCGCTGCGTGACCAGAAACCCGCCAAAGATGTTCACGCTGGCCAGCGTGACGGCCAGGAAGCCAAACAGATGCGGCCAGAAGCCGTGGCTGAGGCCGGTGCCCAGCATGGCGCCCACGATAATCACCGACGAGATGCCGTTGGTGACCGCCATCAGCGGGCTGTGCAGCGCCGGGGTCACGTTCCACACCACGTAATAACCGACAAAGCAGGCCAACAGAAAAATGGTCAGCAGATAGATGAACGGGTCGGCGGCGACGACAACGGTCTGCACGTGGGCCAGGACATCGGTGGGGTTCATGGGGTTCCTCCGGTCTTGTCCGGCGCGGCGGGCGGGGTCGCCGCCTTGGGTTTGGGCGCGGGCGCCGGTTTGGCGGCCGGTTTTTCCGCGGCTTTCGCCGGCGCGGGCGGTTTTTGGGCCGGCGCGGCGGCTTGCTTGGCTGGCTTAGGCGCGGGCGGTTTTGCCGCTTTCGGCGGCTCAGATGTGGCGACGGCCGCGGCGGGTTCAGCCGGCGCCGGGGCCGCGGCAACCGCTGCCGGCGTCGGCGGATCGGCCGGTTGCGCGGGGGCAACCGACTCGGCCGGCTTGGCGGCCGGCGGCGCCGTGGGTTTCGGCGGCTCCGGTGCGACGGCAGCCGGCGCGGCCGCCTCGACAGGCTTTGGCGGTTGGGCAGCCGTCGGCGGCGTCGGCGCCGCGACAGCAACATCGGCGAAGGCGGGGTGAATGATCGCGCCGCCGCGCGTGACCAGCACGCCCTGCACGATGGCGTCGTCGGCGGGGAATTTTGGCGCCTTGGCGTCCTTGTCCCAGAAAGTGGTCAGGAAGGTTAGCAGGTTTTTGGCATACAGCGTGCTGGCGGCGACGCCGATACGGGCGGGCCAGTTGCGGTAGCCGAGGATTTTGACGCCGTTGGCGGTGATGATGGCTTCGCCCGGCTTGGTGGCGGCGCAGTTGCCGCCGCCGTCGGAGGCCAGGTCGACAATGACGCTGCCGGCTTTCATGCCATCGACCATCGCCTGCGTGACCAGCGTGGGGGCGCGGCCGCCTTGCACCAGCGCGGTGCAGATGACGAGGTCATTCTTCGCCACCGTGGCGGCAATCAGTTCGGCCTGTTTCTGGCGAAACTCGGCGCTCATTTCCTTCGCGTAGGCGCTGGTTTGGGTGGCGGTTTCAGTGTCCTCGACGCCGACGAAGCTGGCGCCGAGGGATTTGATTTCCTCCTTGGCGGCCGGGCGGACGTCGGTGGCGGAGACGATGGCGCCGAGGCGGCGGGCGGTGGCGATCGCCTGCAGGCCGGCGACACCGGCGCCCATGACGAACACGCGGGCGGGCGGGACGGTGCCGGCCGCGGTCATCATCATCGGGAAGCCGCGGTCGAACGCGAACGCGCCCTCGATGACGGCGCGGTAGCCGGCGAGGTTCGCCTGGCTGGACAGCACGTCCATGCTCTGCGCCCGTGTGATGCGCGGCAGCAATTCCATGGCAGCCAAGTCTACGCCGGCGGCGGCAAACGGAGCGACGGTGCGTTTGTCGGCCAGGGCCCCGGAGATGCAGACCAGCAGGGCGCCGTTGGGGATGCCGGCCGGGTCCGGCAATTGCACCGTAAAAACCACGCTGGCACCGGCGAGGGCAGCGGCGGCGTCGCGGGCAATTTCAGCGCCGGCTTCGGTGTAGGCGGCATCGGCGATCGCGGCACCTGCGCCCGCGCCGGTCTCGACGGCCACGGTCAGACCGAGCTGGACCAGTTTCTTGACGGTGTCCGGCGTGGCGGCGACGCGGGTCTCGCCCGGCCGACGCTCTTTCAGCACCGCTAGCCGCATGGGCCGTATTCCTCTCGATCGTAGAGCATTTTGTGCGGGGCAGGTAACAGGCGGGCGTGGCGGGGCGCAAGGGCGGCCTGCGGCGGGCTGCCGACAGACCAGAGACTTGGACTTCTACAACCATAGCGTGCTACCCTCGATCAATATCGGCGCGCGGCACGGCCTGGTGGCGCCTTTGCCGCACAGTGTTTCCTTGATTACCGCCCTGTCAGACGGCACATAACAGGCTTGGCCGCCGCGGCGGCCACCACTTTGAGAGGAGAGTTCCATAGCCAGAGGTCCCATGCCCGCCCCGCCAACCCGCGACGGGCCCCGTGTGAACGAGGAGATACGCGTCCCCCAGGTTCGCCTGATCGATGAAGCCGGAGAGATGCAGGGCGTGCTGACGGTGCGCGAGGCCCAGGCCCGCGCCTATGCCGTCGGCCTGGACCTGGTGGAGATCAGCCCGAACGCCGATCCGCCGGTCTGCAAGGTTCTCGATTACGGCAAGTATAAATACGAGCAGCAAAAGAAGAAGAACGAGGCCAAGAAGAAGCAGAAAATCGTCGAGATCAAGGAAGTCAAGGTTCGTCCCAACATCGACGAGAATGACTACCAGGTCAAAATGCGCGCGATGAAAAGCTTCATCGAGGAAGGCGACAAGGTGAAGGTCACCCTGCGCTTCCGCGGCCGCGAAATGGCCCACCAGGATATCGGCGTGCGCGTTTTGGAACGCATCCGCGGCGACCTGGAGGCGGCGACCAAGGTGGAGCAGATGCCGCGCATGGAAATGCGCCAGATGGTCATGGTGCTCAGCCCCAAATAGGCATGGTGACATGAGCGACCCCGCGCGTCCGATGCTTGGTGCCGACGATTTCATCGCCTGGGCCATGGATCGGCCGCCGGGAGAGCGCTGGGAACTCGCTCATGGTGAAGTAATCGCCATGGCCCCGGAGCGCGCCGCCCGCGCCAAACTGCGCATCGCCGAACGTCTCGCAGCCGCAGTATCCGCGGGCCTGCCATGCGAAGTTTTCCTCGACGGCATGGCGGTCCAGGTGGACGAGGCCACCGTGCATGAGCCGGACGCACTGCTGCGCTACGGCGCACCCTCGCCGGACGACGCGGTCAAAATCACCGATCCGGTCGTCGTCGTCGAGGTTGTGTCGCCATCGTCCCGTGCCCGCGACACCGGGGCGAAGCTCGCCGATTACATGCGTATCCCGTCGTTGCGGGACTATCTCGTGGTCCGCACCGAGGACAAACCGATCATCCATCACGCGCGCGGCGCCGACGGCGCGATCATGACGCGCATTATCCGCGACGGCACTGTGGCGCTGGCGGCAGGGCTGACATTGACCCGCGTGTTTGATGCGCGCTGACATCGTGTTACCAAGGAAGAAAATATGTTCTTTTTTTGAAAAAAAGAACCAAAAAACTTTTATCTGTTGGGTTTCGCGTGAGTTGACGCTATGGCGCGCCCGGTGATGACGGCGCAGAAGCAAAGGTTTTTTGCTTCTTTTTTTCAAAAAAGAAGACTTTCTTGCTTCGAACCGGCGGCGAGGATTGGTGGCGGACACGGAGATCGACGCATTGTCGGCGCTGCTGCAGCGCTGCATCGACGGCGACGAGACGGCGTTGCGGCGGATCTATGATCTGCAGGCGGCGCGTCTGAAAGGCCTGGCGCTGCGTATCACCAACAGCGCCGCCATGGCCGAGGATGTGGTTCACGACGTTTTTCTGAAAATCTGGCACGCGCCGGATCAGTTCGACCCCGAACGCGGCTCGGCGCAGGCGTGGCTCACTATGCTCACGCGTTTCCGCGCCATGGAGCTCGTGCGGCGCAGCGGGCGTGAGCGCCCGACCGACCAGGTGCCGGAGGTCGAGGATGATGCGCCGGATGCGCTGGCGCGCATGATGGCGGAGGCCGAAGGGCGCGTGCTGGCGGCGTGCCTGCACGCGCTGACACCGCGCGCGCGGTCGGCGCTGATGCTCGCATTTAACCGGGGGCTGACGCATACCGAAATCGCCAGCACATACAATATGCCATTGGGAACATTGAAATCGCTGATCAGGCGGAGCCTGCGCGACCTCAAGCAGTGCATGGACCGATGAGCGGCACGACCCCAAACGACCCCCAGGACCGCGATACGCGCGCAGCAGAGTATGTGCTGGGTTTGCTCGACGCGGCGGACGCGGCCGCCGCGGCCCGCGACCCGGCGCTGCAAACGGCGATCCTGGACTGGAGCGAACGGCTGGAGCCGCTGAGCGCGCTCTCTCCGCCGGCCGCGCCAACCGACACGCTGTGGCAGCGCATCGCGCGCGACGTCCGCGGCGGCCCCGCCGTGCCAGATCTTGGCGCCGCGCGCGATGCCGGCGCCCGCCCGCCCGCCGCGACGCCGGCGCCACGATCGGGGCTCGCATGGCGTGTGGCCTCCGTCGCCGGATTTGCGCTGGCCGCGTGCCTGGCGGGCATCATCATTCTGTCCGGGCATCGGCTGGATGTCCGCATCACGTGGGATGCGCCGCAGGAGAAACTGGTCTCGGCGCCGGTCAAACCGATCGTCACGCCGCTCCCGCCCGCTCCACCAGCGCCGCATCCGGCGCCGCCCATCGCCGTTGCCGACAGGACGCCGGCAGCGCCGCCAGCCAAGCCGCCGCCAGCCCGGTCGCGCGCGGTGGCATTGCTGGATGCGCCAGGCCGCGATCAGGTGGCGATGAAAGCGGTGGTCGCGCACCCCGGCACCATCCGGATCGAAGCGCTGCAAACCGTGTCGGTGCCGGCGGACAAGGAACTGGCATTTTGGGTATGGCCGCGCGAAGTTGCCGAGCCGATCTATGTCGGCCGCATCGCCGCCACCGGCGGCGAACTGCCGTTCCCGTACCAAGTGGCTGACGGGACTCCCGTCATGGTGACGCTGGAGTCCGTCCACGTCGACCCAACCGGCCAGCGCGGCCCCACCTTGTTTCAGGGTGCGTTGGCGTTGACCGACTAAAACCCGCCGCCATTGCCGACACTCTCGCCGTCATTGCGTGAGTGTCGGCTGTGGCTATGACCGTAGCGTGGGTTCTCAGCCCACATTCACCCGACCTCTACCTTGGATGCGTGCTGCGCACGACTTGGGTCGAGGGGGCGTCACGCGAATGCGTGCTTCGCACGACACGCGAATGCGTGCTTCGCACGACGCCCCCTGCCTTCCTTGATGAGTCGAATTCAAAGCGGATTGGTATAAGAGCCCCCGCTACGGTACACGCGGCGCCGACTGCTGTTACACCGAGCTCAGATACGCGTCATATTCCACATCCGTAACGCGGCGCCGAAACTCGTCCTGCTCCTGCGCCTTCACGGCGCTGAACAGATCCTGATATTCCGTGCCGAGATAATGTTCCATCACCGCACTGGCGTCGAACGCGTCGATCGCGTCGTCCCAGTTGAACGGCAAAGTCGCATGACCCTCGCGTTCCTCGCCGGTAATCGGCGGACCCGGATCGATATTCTTGTCTAGCCCATGCAGCACGCCCGCCAGAATGCCGGCGACCGCGAGATACGGGTTGCAATCCGCACCCGCCACCCGATGCTCGATGCGCGTGTTACGACCCGCGGTAATGACGCGAATGGCCGCGGTGCGGTTATCGAGGCCCCACGTAATATTGGTCGGCGCGTGCGTGCCGGGGCACAGGCGGCGATAGGAATTGGCGTGCGGCGCCAACAGCAGCATCGCGTCCGACATCGTTGCCATCATACCGCCGACCGCGTGGCGCAGCCGATCGCTCGGCGCACCGTTCTCCTCGGCGAAGATGTTCCGGCCGTCACGGTCCAGCACCGACATATGCACATGCATGCCGCTGCCGGCGACATGACCGTAGGGCTTGGCCATGAACGTCGCGTCCCAGCCATGCTTCCGCGCGACACCTTTCACAATGCGCTTGAGCAGGAAAGCATGATCGGCGGCAGAAACCGGATCGGCGACGTGCTTGAGGTTCACTTCATATTGGCCCGGACCGTTCTCGCGCACTGCAGTATCGGCAGGCAGATTCTGCCGGTCGCAGGCCGCGAAAATGTCCGCCAGCACCGGCTCGAACGTGTGCAGCTCGGCAATCGACAGCACCTGCGTCTGGCCGCCCTGCCAGCGCCCCTCGTTGGAAAATGGCGGCGACACCGGATCGCGCGCGGTGCGCCGCTTGTCGATGAAATAAAATTCTAGCTCGGTCGCCATCACCGGCGTCAGGTGCGCGGCGCGGAAAAACCCGGCGACGCGTTGCAACACCTGGCGCGGGTCGCCGTAGAACGGCGAGCCGTCCTGCTGCACCATGTTCAGCAGCAATTGCTGCGTCGGCCGCGTCAGCCACGTCACCGGCACCAGCGTGCCCTCCACCGGCATGCAAATGCCGTCCGGGTCGCCGGTGCCGACGGCGAGGCCGGCTGCTTCCACGTCGCGGCCCCACACATCGAGCGCGTAGACCGACCGCGGCAGCGCAATGCCCTTGCGCATCACGTCGGGGATGCGCTCGGCGGGCACCCATTTGCCGCGCGCGATGCCGTTCACATCCACCACGAACGCTTCCAGCACCGAAGGGTCGCGCGTAGTGCTGTGAGATTCGGTCTGCGGATTATCCAATTTTACCTACCAACAAGAAGAGGAAGACTTCTTTTTTGAAAAAAAGAAGCAAAAAACTTTTGCTACTTTGCTGATACGGCCTCATTCGAACAGGGCCACCTACGCCAGGTAGCAAAAGTTTTTTGGTTCTTTTTTTCAAAAAAGAACACGTCTTCCTGCTACGCTGCCAACCCCGTTGCCCTACGCCGGCGCCAAGCCCGCGCCGCATCGCCGAAAGCCCGGAATATTTCAACCGACACGGCATTGCTGCGAAACTGCCATTCCGGATGCCACTGCACCGCAAGCAAGAATCCGGCCGCCTCCCCGCGATACGCCTCGATCAGCCCGTCCGGTGCGACCGCCTCGACCGTCAGGCCGGGCGCCAGGCGATCGACGCCCTGGCCGTGCAGCGAATTCACCTCGATCCTGTCCGCGCCGGCCAGGCGGCGCAGGAGACCGCCTTCGGGCAGCGAGACCAGATGGGACGGACCATATTGCGCCTCGAGCGGATCGCCATCGCGTTCGCGATGATCGGCCAGGCCCGGCACGTTGTGCACTTCCTGATGCAAGGTGCCGCCGAGGGCCACGTTGATTTCCTGAAAGCCGCGGCACACGCCCAGCACCGGCAGGCCGCGCCGGATCGCGCCGCGCGCCAGCGCCAGCGCCACTTCGTCCCGCGCCGGGTCGGAAGGCGAGTTCGGGTTGCTCAGCGCGGCGCCGTAGCGGCCCGGATCGACGTTGCTGGTGGCGCCGGTCAGAAACAGGCCATCGAGCAGATCGAGCACGCGATCCATATCGGCGTGGTCGGTGAACGCGCCGCCGGGCCGGTCGATCAGCGCGGGCACCACGAAGGCGAGCGCGCCGGCGCCCGCTGTCACCGCGTCGAGATATTTATCGCCGACACTATGCACCGGGTGCGTCGGTTTGCGATTGAGGTCCGCCACGACCCCGATCACCGGTTTTGCATCAACGTTCATGCGAAACCCTTACAATTTCGGCCGCCGGAGCGCCACAGCGCTTGCGCAACCCCAGGGCTGCGGCGAAAATTGTCGCCGCGACGCCCAACTCTGATCATAATGCCAAGCAAGATGACAGCGCCGCACAAGGATATTACGCCGGACCTGCCGCTGCGCCTGGCGCCGGCACGCCGCCGCACTGGCGAGACGGTGCAGGAATTCGCCTTCCGCCGCCTACGCCACGCCATCATGACCGGCCGTTTCCCGCCCGGCCTGGCGGTGACGATCCGGGGCCTGGCGGCGCTGCTCGGCGTGTCCGCGATGCCGGTGCGCGAGGCGATGCGCCGACTGGTCGCCGAACGCGCGCTCGATTTGCTCGACAACCGGCGCGTCCGCGTGCCGGAAATGACCGCCCCGCGGTTCGAGGCGTTATTTGCCGCCCGCATCCTGCTCGAATGCGAGGCCGCCCGGCAGGCGCTGCCGAACGTGACCCACGTTCATCTCGCCGAACTGCGCCGCCTGGACGCGGCGGCCGACGAAATGTTCGCCAAGGGCGACACCGAGCGCACGATCGAAGCGAATTTCGCTTTCCACCGCCATCTCTACGGCCTGGCGCCGTCCGACGCGCTGACCCCCCTGATCGAGAGCATCTGGCTACAAATCGGCCCCTTCATGCGCGCCGCGCTAAAAGGTGCCACCGTTTACAACCGCGCCGACCGCCACGCCGAGGCCTTGGCCGCCATCGAACGCCGCGACGCTGCGGCACTTGCGGCGGCGATCGAGGCCGACGTGCGGGATGGGATTGGCCACCTCACATTGGCGACGCGGCAGGAGGCCGCGTGATTGCGCCCCGGGGAAGCGTCGCGGACGCCAACCATGCGGGGACGGTTCCGACCCCGAATGCAATCCCAGCGGCTCAGCCTAAAATGCTCCTTTTGGTTGACACCCCACCGCAACCTGACCATCTCCAGTGAGACCAAGCGCAGCGACATAGCAGAATGGGCGTGCTTGGCATTCTGAACATGAGCGGCGCGCTGCCGCTAGGACATCGGGCTGGTGAAATTCGACCATGACCTGCCGCGTGTCGACGCGATCTCGTCCACGGATATGCAGGTGCAACTGACGCTGAAAGGGCTGCGGACCCAGCTTTCATGACCGCGCCCGTCGGCGCGCAGCGTGATTGGGTTGCTGCCGCAGCACTGTGTCTAGCCTTCGCCGTAGGCGCCGCGATCACCTATCTGGATTGTTATTCGACGTTAACCAACCGCGTCGGCACGGTGCCCGCCAATTTCGGCGCCAACCCATTTATTCTGGTGCTATGTGCCGCTTGCGGACTGATCGCGGCCGGCATGTGCTGGGCCACGAGCGGCGGACAAACCAACGCCTTCAATAAGGTCCTTACGTTGATTGCGCCGGACCCCTGGCGCGGCGCCACCGTTGGTCTCTCCATGCTTGTCTTGATTCGCAGCAAGATCGCCAACCTCGGTGACAAAAACCTGGGGCTTGATGACGCCTACGATCTCGCGCGTGACCTCGCTGCTGCGCGGCACACCTAATTCTTCTGCCGCGCAGCGCGCGTGACACCGGCGGCGCGCCGGCGGGGTCCAGGGGCGTCACGCGAATGCGTGCTGCGCACGACGCCCCTGGCCTTCCTTTTTCGCACTTGTCCCCGCGCCCCCGCCCCGCCAAAATGTGATCACAAAATCGGACGATATCATGAACGACCTCTCGACCCTGGCCGCCCTGCAAGCCCGCGACGCGAAGCACCATTTCCACCCGAACACCGACATGGCCGCGCTGAACGCCGAAGGCACGCGCGTCATCGTCCGTGGTGAGGGCGCGTGGCTGCACGACGCCGCCGGCCGCAAGATCCTGGACGGGTTTTCAGGCCTGTGGAACGTCGCCGTCGGCTACGGGCGCCGCGAAATCGCCGATGCCGCCTACAAGCAGCTCGTCGAGCTGCCGTTCTACAACACGTTCTTCCGCTCCACGACGGTGCCGGCGATCGAACTCGCCGAAATGCTCGGCCAACTCGCACCCGGTTTCTCGAAAGTGTTCTTCACCAACTCCGGCTCCGAGGGCAACGACACGATCATCCGCATGGTGCGGCATTACTGGAAGCTGCGCGGTCAGCCGCAGAAATCCACCTTCATCGCGCGCCACAACGCCTATCATGGCTCAACCGTTGGCGGGGCCAGCCTCGGCGGCATGGACTACATGCACAAGCAGGGCGACCTGCCGATCCCCGGCGTCGTACATGTGCAGCAGCCCTGGTGGTGGGGTGAGGGCGGGGACATGACTCCGTCCGAATTCGGCCTCTACGCCGCCCAGGAGGTCGCCCGCGCCATCGACCGTGTCGGCGCCGAAAACGTGGGCGCCTTCATCGGCGAACCGATCCAGGGCGCCGGCGGCGTCATTATGCCGCCCGACACCTACTGGCCCGAGGTGGAGCGCATCTGCCGCGAGCGCAACGTGCTGATCGTGTCGGACGAAGTGATCTGCGGCTTCGGCCGCACCGGCGCCTGGTTCGGCAGCCAATATTACGGCTTCACACCAGACCTGATGACGTTTGCGAAAAACGTCACCAGCGGCTACCTGCCGCTCGGCGGCGTCATGGTCAGCGACGCGATCTCCGATGTCCTGACGGCCGGCGGCGCGTTCTGGCACGGTTTCACCACCTCCGGCCATCCGGTCTGCTGCGCCGCCGGCGTCGCCAACCTGAACATCATCATCAACGAGAAACTGGTCGACCGCGTCCGCGATGATATCGGCCCGTACCTGAAACAGCGCTGGATGACACTCGCGGATCACCCCCTGGTCGGCGAGGCGCGCATGGTCGGCCTGCTCGGCGCACTCGAACTGACGCCCGACAAAGCCGCCCGCGCCAAGTTCGAAAAATTCGATGCCGTGGGCAGCCTGTGCCGCGATTTCGCTTACGAACGCGGCCTGATCCTGCGCGCCACCGGTGGCACCATGCTGACCGCGCCGCCTTACATCCTGTCGGAGTCCGAAGCCGACCTGCTGGTCGATACGGCGCGCGACGCGCTGGACGATACTGTGGCGGAACTCAAAAAGCGCGGGTGGCTCTGAAAAGAAGGAAGATATTCTTTTCTAGAAAAAGAACAAAAAAACTTTTGCACCTTGGCGTCCGCGGCCCATGTCGACATGGGCCGCGGACTGGCGCTAATCCGCCACTACTCGGATCTTCCCCATCATGCCGTTATCCTCATGCTCCAGGATATGGCAATGATACACGAATTCACCAATATCCGCCTTGGTGAACGTCATGCGCAACCGCACCCAGCCGGGCGCGCCCGGATAGCCGGTCGCCACGTTGCCGATCAGCGGCGCCGCCGGCAGGTTGATCACATCCAGCAACGGCTGATGGTCCGGGGGCACGCCCGCATCCGTCACGTCCCGGAAATGGATCTGGTGCATGTGAAACGCGTGGATTTCCAGAGTCGAATTCTCGACCAGCCAGTCTTCCGTCACGCTCTCCTGGCCGTGCAGATGCGCCACCACCTGCGGCGGCGACACGTGCACGAACGGACGCAGCGCGGTGTTCGCCGGGTTGACGCTGCCGTCGTCGGCAGCCGTTTCGACAATGTAGAAATCGGTCTGGCTCGGATCATATTGCGCGGACGTCGGCACGGCATGCGGCCAGTCGGTCACGCCATATGTAAAGCCGCGTCCATATTCCGCGAACACGAACGTGCGATGCACGCTGGCCGTGGCGCCGAGCGTGGACAGATAGGGTTGCAGCGACGGCGTATGCTTCAGCAAATCGCTGTCGTCGGGCGAACCCGGATCGACCGGCGTGCCGGCGTCGGTGATTTTCAGCAGCCGCCGCGCCGGATATAAGTTGCCGCCGCAACCCGGCGCCACCTGGTCGCTCTGCACATACAGCGTCGCGCCGGCCGGCGGCGCATGCACGACGAACTCCACCCGCGAGGCCGGCGGCACGATAAATTGCGTGTGCGCAACATCAAAATACCCGAACCGGCGGTTGCCCGCCGCGTCGGCGAGACCCACACCGTCCCGCGCAAACACCTCAAGCGGCAGCACGGTCTCGACGCCGTTCTGGGAAAGCACCAGTTTCGGCGCGATGAAGGAATTGGCCGAGGCGTTGATCAGCCGGAAAATCTGCCGCTGGCCCGGCTGCATTGTCTTGGCGAGCAATTCGCTATCCGGCGGAAAGCCGGTCTGGCTTTCCGGCACCGCGGCGCCGTTCAGCAGCAGCGTCCAGAGTTCATAGCCGCCGTCATTGTTCGAAGCGCCTTGCGCGCATTCGCCGGCCTGATCCACCTGGTCGATCCGCGGGTCGAGCGCCACGTCGGTGGGCGGCGTCGGCGCCACCGGGCCGCCCACCGGATGCGTGGCGCCCCCGCGCGCCATTCGCCGCGGGAACAACGGCGTGCCGCGTCGTTGCACATCGCAACTGACACCGACAATGCAGGCCGGGTTTGGCGTATCGGTCACCAACAGCACGTCGTCGGTCACCCCGATAGATTTTCGCCAGGCGTCGCCTGCATCCTCGACGACGATCGCGCCGACCAGCCCCATCTGCGTCTGGTGCTCGGCCTGGCCGTGCCGGTGGGTGTGATACCAGTACGCGCCGGCCGGATGATTGGCGGGCAGCCTATAGGTATATGTCAGCGTATTCGGCGCCGCCTGGCACGGCGGCAGCGCGCCGACGCGGCCAAGCCAGTTGGCCGGATAGATCGCACTGACCAGCACTTCATCGCTGCACGCCTGCGGCGAAACGAACAGCCCATGCACATGCAGGTTCGACGTGCCGTCCGCGGTATGCGCCTCATTGGCCATCAGCGGATAAAAGCGCCCGTCCGCGCCGGGCAATTCGGGGAATACAGGCTTGGGCAAACAATATCCCTCGCCGCCGAAGGCGTCGATCGGGCAATTGGTTTCGTTCAGCTTGCCGGTGTCGTGCAGCGTGTTGGCGATCCGTACCGACAGCGCGTGCCCCACGCCCACGCGCAGCACCGGCGCGTCGGTCGTTCCGGTGGCGACAAAGCAGAGCCGTTTGGTATCCGCGTCATAGCCGATATCCAGATTGACGCTGGTATCGGCCCCGTCGCCGACGGAGGGCAGCGTGTGATATCCGGTAGGAATCGGCGCGCATTTCGCCACCGGTAGTGACGCCGCGCGCGCAGCGGCGGCCGGGTCGATTGCTGTGCCGCCGGCGATGCAGATGCGGCCCCAGATATTATCCGGCCCAACTGCGGTGCCATTTACGGCCAGCGGCGCTGAGATAAGCAACGTGAACGCGGCAAGGCCGATCGCGCGAGGCTTCACGGGCGTGGCTTCCACAAAAACAGGAAGTGTTATTGTTTGAAAAAAAGAACCAAAAAACTTTTGCTACGTGGCGTACGTGGCCCTGTTCGAACTGGGCCGTGTCAGCGAAGTGGCAAAAGTTTTTTGCGTCTTTTTTTCAAAAAATAAGTTCTTCGCTTTCTTTCCGAATACAACCGGGCGGGCACAAGGCCCGCCCGTTGCTTTATCCAAGCTACTTCTTGAACTTGAAGTAGCTGGTCAGGTCGTCGATCGCCGGCATGTTGGTGGGCACATACGCGTTGGCGGCGGCGACAGTCGGGTTCGGCAGCGCATCGCGCGTATAGCTCTCGATGCTCGGCAGGCCCCAGTTCTTTTCGACGAACTTGAGGAACGACGCATGATCGCCATAGCTATGCACCACGCCGACGCCCTTCGAGTATGGCGACACCACGATCATCGGAATGCGCGTGCCGTCACCGAAGAAATCCAGCGTCTGTTCGAAGCCGGAGTCGTAATAGCCGCCGCCTTCGTCGTTGGTGATGAACACCGCCGTGTCGGCAAACAGCTTCGGATTGGCCTGCAGCAGATCGAGCACTTTCTTGGTGAACGCTTCGTAGATGTCATATTTGGACGATGACGGATGTCCGTCATTGAACCCGCCCGGCTTGACATAGGACACCGCCGGCAGCGTGCCGGCCTTCAGGTCGGCATACAGGTCGGTCGTGTCCTTCAGATTGGTGGTGCGGCGGGTTTTGTCGCCCATCACATAGGACTGATACAGGAACGGATTACAAATGGTGCAATAGACGCCGCTGAGTGGCTCGTTGGCGACGGCCGCGTTCCATTGCTCGCCATAATAGGTCCAGCTCACGCCACCCTTATCCAGCACGTTGGCAATGGATTTCTGGTGCTGCGGTGGAATGGTGAAGTTGTTCGGCCCCAGCGTCGCCTTCGACCCGTCCGGATTATAGCCTGGATTATAATTGTTCAGCAGGTAATAAGCGCCCTTCTGGCAAACCGATTTCGGCTTGTAGGACAGTGACTTCAGGTAGGTGTCGATGCCGTACACGCCCGGCTGCGAGCTGTCGGAGCAGTTCGTGTAGGTGCCGCCCGAATAGCCGTCCTGCGCGTACCAGTTATTGGTGCCGGCGGCCGGATTCGGATTTTCGATCTGGTTCGTAGGCGGCACGAGCGGCTGGCCGTAATCACCCTGGTAATAGACCGGGCCGCCGAAGCCGAGCACGACGCTGTCGGCGCCGGTGCCGCCCTTGAACGGCTGATGGTAGTTATCGCCGATCGCGTAGGTGTCGGCGAGTTGCTTGAAGTAGGGCACGTCGCCCTGCTGCACGTTGTAGAAGCCCATCGAGGTGGAACCCTCGCCGGTGCTCTGGTTATTGAAGCCGGCCGGCTGTGCCGCGCCGTTCGAACCGGCACCGATCGTGACCTCAACCCACGGGAACAGATCGTTCAGGCAGCCGGACGGGTTCGCGGCGGTGGCGTATTTGCCCGCGCAGTCCATTTGCTGGAACATCTGGTAGAAGCGATGCACCGGGCTCGCCGCGTAATCATCATAGCTGATCGAAGGCGTGAGCTGGAACGGCGCGTTGGCGGGCGTTGCCGCATTCGCGTAGCGCGTGTCGATCGAGTATTTTGCAACGCCGGTGGCGCCGGTGGTCAGGATCGCATAATCGCCAGTCTCGAGCCCGTAATCGGCGGCTTCCGCGGCCGCAACGGTGGCGAACGGCGCTGGGTTCGTATCGCTCGCGACCTCGGGTGCGCCGCCGGTCATCACCGGCGGGAACGCGTTCTTGCCGCCTGTGGTATAGGCCTTCTTATAAGGCGGTGCGATGGTGTATTTACCCGTATCGACAGCAGAATATTGTGTTGCAAGCTTCGCATTCGGGCCAGGCGTGCCGTCGGCATTGATAATGCCTTCGCTGAGCAGATTCTTCACGCTGCCGGCCGGCGGCACATAGGTGGCGAACAATTGGTCGAACGTGCGGTTTTCGCCGACGATGATAATAACATGCTTGATCGGCGTGGCGGTGTCCGCGTCGTGCGGCCCGGTGGTCGCGGCCGCGGCAGGCGCCACGGTATTGGCTGTCATCACGGCAGCCGACGCGAACGCCAGCAATTGCTTGCGTGTCTGGTATCGCATTCCTGATCCCCTTGAGTGCTCGCAATGAGCGAGGCGCGTCTTAGCCGACAGGTTGCGACAGCTTGATGACGGGTCCGCGAGGGATTGATGATATTTTTGTTGCAGGCCTTGTGATTGTTTTGTTGCAACACGCCTTGTGTTGCCTGACGGCAACCTGACTGTGGCCTGACTGCAAGGTGACAACATGCGTGCAGATCGCAGGCCGGACAGCAGACGAGCCGGCGGAATCCGACAGCGACTCCATGGGAGCGTGTGCGTCAGACATCGGTATAAGCACCCAGGATGCACTGGAGTGCTACATGCTCACCAAACTGCTCGCTGGACATACGCGAGCGGGACGTTGTTTCGCCGCAACTTCTGGGTCAGCGCCTGCGCATGCCGATGGCCGATATCGCCAGGCTCGCGCACGTGCACCGCAACATGTTGACCCAACGGCCGGAGTCGGCCGTTGTGCAGGCCGGGCTGGCGCCCGCCGTGCGGATTCTTGCTGCGGCCGAAGCGCTGACCGGCGACGCCGACCGCGCGATCGTCTGGTTGCGGTTTCAACCCATTGCCGCCCATGGCGGTCGTTCCGCCCAGGAATTGGTGGAGGCAGGTCATGCCGAGGCGGTGATCGCGCATCTCGAGGATTTGCGGGACGGCGCTTACGCTTGAGTTGGCGTTTCGCCGCAGCCCGGACAATTCCGATCCAGGGCCGATTCTGGCGGATGTTGGCGCCGCGCTGGGCGTTCGATCCATTGTCCGGCGCCGGTGCCGCGCGCGCCGGCGGACGTTGGAACGAGATCGGACAGAAGGCGCTCTACCTGTCGTCCGATCATGCGACGGCGATTGCTGAATACCAGCAGGACCTGCCGCGACCTGGCACGCTGACGGCGTACGATGTAAGGGCTGACAGCATGATCGATTTCACGGATCGGGATGTTCTGGCCGCGTTGGCGTTCGATTTGGACTTGCTCCGCGCACCATGGAAGCTCGCGCGGGATATCGAGCGGCGGCGACCGGCGTGCTGGGATTTCGTGACGGCGGCGGTCGCGCATGGATGCCAGGGCGCGCGCGTGCCGCCGGTGCAGGCGGAGGGGTCCAATCTGCTGTGGTGGCGCTGGAACGAGGATGAAGGCGCCACCGTACACTACGTCGATCCGCTAGGCGATTTGCCGCAGGATCAGCGCTCATGGCGCCGCTGATCGGTCCGTTGGGCGGCGACGCGCGCGGTTACCACGGATCGATCTTGCACCGGTCGCTCTGCGACATGGCTTCTATGCCGCCGTCTTCAACACGTCGCCGATAATACCAACCATCTC
>Ga0116228_10000946_pt1 | contig 23510 bp, 20 predicted proteins | sample S1TSphfallax_2_FD_89694 | JGI IMG/M metagenome (GOLD analysis project Ga0116228, IMG submission 89694) | Host-associated microbial communities from peat moss isolated from Minnesota, USA - S1T2_Fc - Sphagnum fallax MG | ecosystem: Host-associated > Plants > Peat moss > Unclassified | place...
CACCATCGGGGATCGCAGCGTAGGAGGATTGATCAGCCGCGATCAGCTGGTCGGACCGTGGCAGGTGCCGGTGGCCGACGTGGCGGTGTCGTTGCGCGGCTATGAGGGTTACGGCGGCGAGGCCATGGCGATGGGCGAGCGAAGTCCCGTGGCCGTGCTCGATGCGCCTGCTTCCGGGCGCTTGAGCGTAGCCGAGGCCATCACCAACATCGTGGCGGCCGATGTCGCGCGGCTCGAAGACGTTCGACTGTCCGCCAATTGGATGGCTGCCTGCGGCGAGCCGGGCGAGGATGCCGATCTCTATGCGACGGTGCGCGCCGTGGGCGTGGACCTGTGTGCGCAACTCGGCATCACCATTCCGGTGGGCAAGGATTCGTTGTCGATGAAGACTGCCTGGAGCGATGAGCGCGGCGCACACGCCGTGCTCGCGCCGGTGTCGCTGATCATCTCCGCATTCGCGCCGGTGCAGGATGCACGCGCGACCTTGACGCCTGCGCTCGATGCCTTGCAGCCGTCGCGGTTGCTGCACATCGATTTGAGTCAGGGCCAGTCGCGATTGGGCGGATCGTGTTGGGCTCAAGTGCATGGAAAAACCGGCGGCATCCCGGCGGATCTTGATCGGCCGGAGTTGCTGCGGGCGTTCTTCGTTGCGCTGCGCCGCTTGAAGGATGCGCACTGCGTGCTGGCCTACCACGATGTCTCCGACGGCGGGGTGTTGCTGACGGTGTTGGAGATGACCTTCGCCGGCCACTGCGGTGCGAGCATCGATCTCGGACCCAGCGCCGATCCCATCGCCGCCTGTTTTGCCGAAGAGCCGGGTGCCGTGGTTCAAGTGCCGCAGGCGCTGCTCGCGCACGCGCTCGAGGTGCTCGAGAACTGCGGATTGGCTGCGCACACGCGCGACATCGGCGCGCCGTGCGCCGGCGAGCGGGTGCAGGTGAGCGCCAATGGCGCGGAGGTGTTTGCGGCCTCTCGTATCGAACTGCGGCGCCGCTGGAGCGAGGTGTCGTTTCGCATGCGCGAACTGCGCGACAACCCGGAGTGCGCGCGCGAGGAGTATGCGCAGCTGCTGGATGCCGATGACCCCGGTCTGCACGTCAGATTGAGCTTCGATCCGGCCGAGGATGTCGCGGCGCCGTTCATTGCGCGCGGCGCCCGACCCGCGGTCGCCGTGCTGCGCGAACAAGGCGTCAACAGCCAGACCGAAATGGCGGCGGTGTTCACGCGCGCCGGGTTCGATGCGTACGACGTGCACATGACGGACATCCTGGCTGGCCGGGTGCAGTTGGGCCGCTTTCACGGCTTGGTGGCCTGCGGAGGCTTCTCGTATGGCGATGTGCTGGGCGCGGGGGAAGGATGGGCGAAATCCATCCTGTTCAACGCGCGCGCCCGCGAGCAATTCAGTGGTTTCTTCGACCGAGCCGGCACCTTTACCCTGGGAGTATGCAACGGCTGCCAGATGTTGGCGGCACTGAAGGATCTGATCCCCGGCGCGCAGCGCTGGCCGCGTTTCGTGCGCAATGTTTCCGAGCAGTACGAAGCCCGCCTGAGCCTGGTGCGCATTGCGGCGTCGCATTCGGTGCTGATGCGCGGCATGCAGGACTCGGTGCTGCCGATTGCCGTCGCGCACGGGGAAGGTCAGGCGGAATTCGATATTGGGTCGGATGCGGCGACGCTGCTGCGGCAGTCCCTGGTGACGCTGCAGTTCGTCGATTCTCGGGAGCGGCCCACAGAGCAGTATCCGGCGAACCCCAATGGTTCGGCGCTCGGGCTGGCGGGCCTGTGCAGCGAGGACGGCCGGGTCACCGTGTTGATGCCGCACCCCGAGCGCGTGTTCCGCACCATCCAGAACTCGTGGGCGCCGAAGGAGTGGGGCGAGGACGGGGGGTGGATGCGGTTGTTTCGTAATGCGCGGGTTTATGTCGACTGAGGGTCAGCTTTTGCCGGGCGGGATAGGGTATGGCGCGGCAACGATAAAGACATCAGTTGCCGCGCCATACCCTATCCCGCCCGGCTGGACGCTGGTCAGTCGACATTCCCGCGCTTACGGCAGGCTCTGACACTTCGTTTACGGCATCCGGTGTTGAGTGGCAAGCACCGAGTTTGGGGCGCCTAGTCCACGCAGCGGGTGAGGGTTCGAGGGTCGGCAACTGTGCCTTTGTCCGTTGCCGTCCCTCGAACCCTCACCCAGCCTCTGCGTGATTAGGCGCCACAAACTTCCGAAATGTCACCGCCTGGATAAGCCGCGCCTTGCGCACGAAGGTCTGGTACAGCAGATCGCGCATGACCTCGAGCAGGATGCCGGCACTTTGCGCATTGAGATTGGGTTGGTGCGGCCAGGGGTCGGCGTCGCTGCCGAACAGCACGCCGCGCAGCGTGGTGAAGGTGTCGTCGTCGAGTTCCGCCAACACGCGGATCTCCTGCAGGCTGTCGAACAGCTGCAGCTTGCCGCGTTCGCCCAGCTCCCGGAACAGCGATTGCGCGGTGCGCCGGCTCATGGAGGCGAAGGCGTTGAAGCAGGAAGCAGCGTGGCAGTTGAGGGCTTCCTTGAACAAGGCTTCCGCCTCTTCGGGCAGGTAGGTCAGCGGAAAGTTTTCGCGCGCGCGCTCGATCTCGACGTAGTTGGGGGCGAGCTCGACCCGCAGCGCGGTATATGACTTGGTGGTGAACTTGAGGAATATCGGCTCCGCGCACGCGTCGCAACGAAACACGATGCCGACATGCTTCGGCTTGCGCAGGCTGAGCTCGTCGAATCTCGGGACGCCGACCGGCGTGAGATGAGTCAAGGTCTGGCAATGCGGACAGGTCAGGGCGATGCCCTGATACTCCACATGCAGCTCGTCTTGCGGGGTGATGTAGATGCTCATCGTTCAACCTGTCAGTGGCTTGTAGCGTATGCGATGGGGTTGAGCGGCGTCCTCGCCCTTGCGCCGCTTCAGATCCTCGACGTATTCCTGATAGTTGCCCTCGAACCAATGGACTTCGGAATTTCCCTCGAAGGCGAGAATGTGAGTGGCAATCCGGTCCAAGAACCAGCGATCGTGCGAAATCACCACCGCGCAGCCTGGAAAAGCGAGCAGCGCATCTTCGAGCGCGCGCAGCGTCTCGATGTCCAGATCGTTGGTGGGTTCATCCAGCAGCAGCACGTTGCCGCCGGACTTCAGCACCTTGGCAAGGTGCACGCGGTTGCGCTCGCCACCCGACAGCTCGCCGATCAGCTGTTGCTGCTGCACGCCCTTGAAGTTGAAACGGCCGACGTACCCGCGCGATGAGGTTTCATAGTTGCCGACCTTGATCAGATCAAGACCCCCGGATATTTCCTGCCACACGCTGTTCTTGTCGTTGAGTGCCTGGCGCGATTGATCCACATACGCCAGCTTGACGCTGGGTCCCAAGCGGATATCGCCGCCATCGGGCTTCTCGATGCCGGCGAGCATGCGAAACAGCGTGGTTTTTCCGGCGCCGTTCGGGCCGATGATGCCGACGATGCCGCCCGCGGGCAGATTGAAACTCAGTGAATCGATCAGCAGCCGCTCGCCGTAGGCTTTGCGCAGCGCCTGGGCTTCGACAACCAGGTCGCCGAGCCGATCGCCGGGCGGAATGTAGATCTCGTTGGTCTCGTTGCGCTTCTGGAACTCCTGGGAGGCGAGTTCCTCATAGCGCTGCAAACGCGCCTTGGATTTCGCCTGCCGTGCTTTCGGGTTCGTGCGCACCCATTCCAACTCGCGCTTCAAGGTCTTGGCCAGGGCGTCCTGTTGGCGCTCCTCCTGGGCGAGGCGTTGCTCCTTCTGCTCGAGCCAGGATGAATAGTTGCCCTGCCAGGGAATGCCGTGGCCGCGGTCCAGTTCCAGTATCCACTCGGCAACGTTGTCGAGGAAGTAGCGGTCGTGCGTCACCGCGATCACCGTGCTCGGATATTCCTCCAGGAAGTGTTCCAACCATGCCACCGATTCGGCGTCCAGGTGATTGGTGGGTTCGTCGAGCAGCAACATGTCGGGCTTCGACAGCAGCAGCCGGCACAGCGCCACGCGGCGCTTCTCGCCGCCCGAGAGCTTGCCGACCACGGCCTCCCAGGGAGGCAGGCGCAACGAATCTGCGGCGATTTCCAGTTTGCGCTCCAGTTCCCAGCCGCCGACGGCGTCTATCTGATCTTGCATCTTCGCCTGCTCCTCCATGAGCTTGTTCATCTCGTCGTCCGACATCGGCTCGGCAAACTTGTCGCTGATGGCGTTGAATCGGTCGAGCAGGCGCTGTATTTCGCCGACGCCTTCGCCGACCACTTCGCGCACCGTCTTGGTGTCGTCGAGCTGAGGTTCCTGGGGCAGGTAGCCCACCTTGATGCCGCTTTGAGCGCGGGCCTCACCCTCGATGTCCTTGTCCACGCCCGACATAATCTTGAGCAGCGTGGACTTTCCGGAGCCATTCAAGCCCAGCACGCCGATTTTGGCGCCGGGGAAGAAACTCAAGCTGATGTCGCGCAGGATGATGCGCTTGGGCGGCACGACCTTGCCGACCCGGTTCATAGTGTAAATGAACTGAGCCATTACCTTGCCTTATAGTTGATGAGGGGCGAGCGGAGGCCGGCAGTATGGTTTAGTCGCGGAATGTTGTCACGACACGGCTTTGTCGCTAGGGAGGAATGCCCAAATGCGCTATGATTATCGGCTATTTCCCGGGAGTGCCTCATGTTCAATTCCAAAATGACAATCGCAGAGTTCGATCCAGAATTGGCGGAGTCGATGGCCGGTGAACGCCGCCGCCAGGAAGATCACATCGAGCTGATCGCGTCCGAGAACTATGCCAGTCCGCGCGTGCTCGAGGCGCAGGGCTCGGTGCTCACGAACAAATATGCCGAGGGCTATCCGGGCAAACGCTACTACGGCGGTTGCGAGTTCGTCGATGTCGCCGAGAGTCTGGCGATCGAACGCGCCAAGAAGCTGTTCGGCGCCGCGTATGCCAACGTGCAGCCGCATTCCGGTTCGCAGGCGAACGCAGCCGTGTACTTCGCGCTGTTGAACGCCGGCGATACCATCCTCGGCATGAGCCTGGATCATGGCGGTCACCTGACTCATGGCGCGAAGGTGAACTTTTCCGGCAAGTTGTACAAAGCCTTTCAGTATGGCCTCAAGCCTGACGGCACCATCGATTATGAACAGGTGGAGCAGCTTGCCCGCGAACATCGCCCCAAGATGGTCGTGGCCGGTTTCTCGGCTTACTCGCGTGTCATCGATTGGGCGCGCTTCCGCGCCATTGCCGATTCGGTGGGCGCGTATCTGTTCGTCGACATGGCGCATGTCGCCGGACTGGTGGCGACGGGGCTGTATCCGAACCCCGTGCCGATCGCCGATGTCGTCACGACAACGACCCACAAGACCCTGCGCGGACCGCGCGGCGGTTTGATCTTGGCGCGGCCGAATGACGATCTGCACAAGAAGTTCAATTCCATGGTGTTCCCGGGCATCCAAGGCGGCCCGCTCATGCATGTGATCGCCGCCAAGGCGGTGGCCTTCCTGGAAGCGCTGCAGCCGGAATTCAAGGCTTATTCGGCGCAGGTGATCGCCAATGCACGGGCCATGACGGCGGTGCTGCAGGAGCGGCGCTACAAGATCGTCTCCGGCGGTACCGACAATCACCTGTTCTTGGTCGATCTCATCGACAAGAACATCACCGGCAAGGATGCGGACGCGGCGCTCGGCCGCGCGCACATGACGGTCAACAAGAACGCCGTGCCCAATGATCCGAGATCACCGTTCGTCACCAGCGGACTGCGCATCGGCACGCCGGCGGTGACCACGCGAGGGTGCAAGGAAGCGGAAGTGCGACAGCTGGCCGGTTGGATCGCCGACGTCCTCGATCACATGGGCGATGAGGGCGCGGTGGCGCGCGCGCGTGCCGAGGTCGTGGCATTGTGCCGGCGGTTTCCTGTCTATGGCTGAAGCCCGAGCGCGGGTGCGCCCGAGCGCCGTAGGTAGCAGCCATGCATTGTCCATTTTGCGGTCACTCGGAGACTAAGGTAATCGACTCGCGCCTTGCCGGCGAAGGCCGGCAAATCCGGCGGCGTCGCGAATGCTTGCAATGCAGCGAACGGTTCACGACGTTCGAGACGGCGGAGCTGCTGCTGCCGACGGTGGTCAAGGGTGATCGCAGCCGCGAGCCGTTCGATGAGAATAAACTGCGCACCGGGATGCAGAAGGCGTTGGAGAAACGGCCGGTGTCGCGCGAGCTGATCGAAGCGGCGGTCGCACGCATCTGCCACAACCTTCGCAGTTTGGGCGAGCGGGAAATCGCGGCCCGCCGGGTGGGGGAGATGGTCATGGAGGAGCTGCGCCATCTGGATGAGGTGGGTTACGTGCGCTTCGCGTCCGTGTACCGTAGTTTCCAGGACGTCGAGGCGTTTCGCGCCGAGATCGATCAGCTGCGGCGTCATCGGCGGCGACGCGAGACGAGCAAGGATCAGCTGCCGCTCCTGCCGGGCGAGGAAGCAAAGCCCGATCCGGGCAAGGTCGAGAAGTGAGTACCCCTGCCACCAGCACGACTCCTTCCGTACATGACGGGATGCATCTGCGGCGCGCGCTCGAGTTGGCGGAACGCGGGCTGTACACCACCGACCCCAATCCGCGCGTCGGTTGTGTCATCGCCGACCAGGATGAGGTTGTCGGCGAGGGCTGTCACATGCGAGCCGGTGAGCCGCACGCGGAGGTCTTCGCGCTGCGTGCCGCCGGGCGGCGGGCACGCGGCGCGAGTGTATATGTGACTCTCGAGCCTTGCAGCCATACCGGCCGTACCCCGCCCTGTGCGGATGCGTTGATCGCCGCCGGCGTGAAACGCGTCGTGTGCTGCACGACCGATCCCAATCCGAAGGTGTCGGGCGGCGGCTTCGATCGGCTGCGCGCCGCGGGAATCGAGGTCTCCACGGGCATGTTCGCGCAACAGGCGCGCGCTTTGAATCCCGGCTTCTTTGCGCGCTTCGAGCGCCATCGTCCGTATGTCAGGTTGAAAATGGCGATGACGCTCGATGGGCGCACCGCGCCCGCGGCAGGCGGCCAGCTCTGGATCAGCAGCGACGCCTCGCGCGCCGATGTGCAAACGTGGCGGGCACGCAGCTCGGCGGTGCTGACCGGGTCCGGCACGGTCTTGAGCGATGATCCGCGCCTGGACGTGCGCTTGGACTATGGCGCTTGGGTGCGTCAGCCGTTGCGGGTGGTACTGGATTCGGAACTTGTCTGCCCTCCTCAGGCGAAGATTTTTCGCGATGGCCATGCGCTGGCGTTCGCGGCGGTTGATGCGCGGGGAGGCGGTGCTGCGGCGGGCGGCGCACAGCCTGGCGGCGCGCCGCCAGGCGAAGCAACGCCACGCGTCGACATCCGCATCGAGCGCGTGCCGCGAGCACCCGGTGGCTTGGACCTCGACACGGTGATGGCACGGCTGGCTGCCATGGAGATCAACGAAGTGCTGCTGGAATGCGGAGCGCGATTGGCGGGCGCGTTCGTGACCAAAGGCTTGGTCGATGAGATGGTGCTGTACGTCGCGCCCAGCCTGATGGGCGAGTTGGCGGCGCCCCTGTTGTATCTGGGCGCTGATGTATCGCGCGCTGCCGCGTCGCAGAGTGCCGCGCCGAAGAGTGCCGCGGCGGGGGGGGCGGCGCCGACGCTGCCGGCATTCGAGTTCAGCGATGCGCGACGCGTGGGAGATGATGTGCGTCTGGTTCTGACTGCAAGGAAAAACTGACAATGTTCACGGGAATCGTATTGGCGAAGGGCCAGGTGATCTCGATCGCGGAGCGCGGCGGCGACCTGGAATTGGGGTTGGATGCCACCGGCCTGGAGTCAGCGCGCTTGGGCCTGGGTGACAGCGTCTGCGTTCAAGGCGTGTGTCTCACGGTGACCCGCCGGGACGGCGCATGCTTCTTCGCGGATGTGTCGCGCGAGACGATGGCCAAAACCACCTTGAGTAGCTTGAGGGTCGGTTCGCCGGCGAATCTGGAGCCCAGTCTGCGTGCCGGAGATGCGCTCGGCGGCCACATGGTGAGCGGCCATGTGGACTGCACGGCCAAGCTGGTCCACGCAGCGCAGGATGCACGTTCGACACGCTTGCAGTTCGAGGTGCCCGCGACGCTCACGCGCTTTCTGGCGCCGAAAGGCTCGATCTGCATAGATGGTGTGAGTCTCACGGTCAATAACGTCGAGGGCACAAGATTCGACGTGAACCTGATTCCACACACGCTGCAGGTGACGACGCTTGGGGGTTTGCAGGTCGGCGATGCGGTGAACATCGAGATCGACGTGATCGCGCGATATGTGGACAGGCTTTTGCCGAAAGGGGCCGCCGGGTAGCGCCACGTTGAGATTGTGTGTTTCAGTATGGCAGAAACCGGTTATGCTAAAAAAATGAGTTCGTCGAGTTTCTTGCTTCGGGACCGTGTAGGGGTTACACCCGGGTTCACCCAGTCACCTTCGCGCAGCGCGCGCTTGCGGGGGATGTTGCAGAGCAAAGAGCTCGAATTCCTGATGGAAGCGCATAACGGCTTGTCGGCCCGCATCGTCAGGGAAGCCGGATTCAAGGGAATTTGGGCGTCCGGCCTGTCGATCTCGGCCCAGTTCGGCGTGCGCGACAACAACGAGGCGAGCTGGACCCAGGTGGTCGACATGTTGGAATTCATGGTCGACGCCAGCGACCTGCCGATCTTGCTGGACGGCGACACGGGATACGGGAACTTCAACAATATGCGCCGGCTGGTGCGCAAACTTGAACAACGCGGCGTGGCCGGCGTTTGCATCGAAGACAAACAATTTCCGAAGACCAACAGTTTTTTGAACGGTGAACGACAACCGCTCGCCGAGATCGAGGAGTTCGCGGGCAAGATCGCGGCCGGCAAGGACACCCAGTCGGATCCGACCTTTTGCATCGTTGCACGGGTCGAGGCGCTCATCGCCGGCTGGGGCATGGAGGAGGCGCTGAAGCGTGCCGAGGCTTATCGGATCGCCGGTGCGGATGCCATTCTGATCCACAGCAAACTCTCCAAACCCGATGAGATACTGGGTTTCGCCCGCGAGTGGTCGCAACGATCGCCTTTGGTCATCGTGCCGACCAAATACTACAGCACACCCACCGAGGTGTTCAGAAAGGCCGGCATCAGCACCGTCATCTGGGCGAATCACTCGATACGCTCCGCTGCGGCCGCCATGCAAAGCGTGACGAGGGAAATCTTCGAAAGCGAAACCCTGGTCAACGTCGAGGATCGGATCGCGCCCGTCGATGAAATCTTCCGGCTTCAGGATGCGGAGGAATACTCGGCAGCCGAGCAATTGTATTTGTCCGCGGTCCAGAAATCGCGCTCCGCCATCGTGCTGGCGGCCAGCCGTGGCCACGGCCTGGCAGAACTGACCATCGATCGTCCGAAGGTCATGCTGCCCATCGCGGGAAAGCCTTTGTTACGCTGGCTCGTCGACGGCTTCAAGCGGGAGCGCATCGACGATATCACCGTCGTGGGAGGCTACAGGGCGGATGCCATCGATCCGTCCGGCATCAAGCTCACGCTGAACGAGCGCTACGCCGAAACCGGAGAACTGGCCTCCCTGTCCTGCGCGATTGGCGCCGTGGAAGGCGACACCGTGATCGCATACGGGGATTTGATCTTCCGCAGCTACGTGCTGCGCGACCTGCTCGAGTCGGACGCCGATTTTGCGGTGGTCGTGGATTCCTCACCCGGCGAGGGGCGCAACCAGACGGTGCGAGATTTTGCATATTGTTCCGAGGACGACGATCGCGGTCTGTTCCAACCGAAGGTTCTGCTACAGCGCATCACGAGCGGCGGCGCCGTCTCGAGCGCAACCGCAGCGGGCAGCAGCGCCTTGCGCCCGCAAGGGCGGTGGATCGGTCTGTTCAAGGCAAGTCGCCGCGGTCTGGTGCGGCTCAAGCAAGTGTTGGCAACACTCCAAGCCTCGGACGACTTCAATTCGCTCGATATGCCGCACCTGCTCAATGCGCTGATTGACGACGGCGCCGCCATCGAGGCGCTGTACATTCATGGGCACTGGCGCGGTGTGAATGATCTCGACGAATTTCGGAGCGCGATGGATTTCGCCCACGCGCAAAACCCTTCCGGCAGCCCACCGCCGCAAGCCCCGACTTTGCCATGATCGAGGCGCGTCAGTTCATCGAAACTGCGCGCGAGCGCGGCTTCCAGTGGTATGCCGGCGTTCCGTGCTCATATCTCACGCCGTTCATCAATTACGTGCTGCAGGATCAGACACTGCATTACCTGTCGATGACGAATGAGGGGGATGCGGTGGCGCTGATGGCCGGCATTGCATTATCGAGCGATCAGGGCGGCCCGCGGCGCGGTGTTTCCATGATGCAGAACTCGGGTCTCGGGAATGCAGTCAGTCCGTTGACTTCACTCACTTGGACGTTTCGCCTGCCGCAACTGCTGATCGTGACCTGGCGGGGTCAGCCGGGCGTCGCCGACGAACCGCAGCATGAATTGATGGGTGCCATCACGCCGACCATGCTGGATACCATGCAAATCCCGTGGGAACTCTTTCCGACGGACGGCGCACAGCTCGGCGGCGTACTCGATGCAGCCACGGATCATATGGAGCGCAGCGGCCGGCCGTTCGCGCTCCTGATGCAGAAGGGCAGCGTTGCCGACTATCCGCTTGCCCCGGGTGCGGGCGCGCTCAGAGGGCCTCGGGAGACGGCCCGGGCGGGCATTTCCGGGCGGGTTCGCGAGCAAGCCTCATACAGACCATCGCGGCGGGAAATCTTGAGTGCGGTGATCGAGGGGTCCCCGCCGCACTCTACCGCCGTCCTGGCATCGACAGGATTTTGCGGCCGGGAACTCTACGCGATCGAGGATCGTCCGAATCAACTGTACATGGTCGGATCGATGGGCTGCGTCGCGCTGCTCGCATTGGGACTTGCACTGGCCCGGCCCGACTTGCGCATCGTTGCGGTGGATGGAGATGGCGCCGCCCTGATGCGCATGGGCGCCTTCGCGACCATCGGCGCCTACGCGCCGGCAAATTTATGGCACCTGCTTCTCGATAACGGCGTTCATGATTCGACCGGTGGCCAAACGACCGTCTCTCCGCTGGTGGATTTCGTGCAAATCGCCGCCGCCTGCGGCTACGCCGCCGCGTACGAAGCGCACAACCTGCAGCAGATAAGCGAGTGGCTCGATCAACCGCATCAAGGGGGACCTAAGTTTGCGCGCGTGCTCATCCGGAGTGGCACGCCGCAGCATCTGCCGCGACCCACCATGGCTCCGGCTGACGTCGCCCGGCGATTCATCAGACACTTCCATTCCGGCGCCGGAGGACGATGATGCTGCTGCTCAATCCAGGCCCCGTCAACCTGACCGAACGCGTGCGCCGCAGCCTGTTGCAAGCCGACCTGTGCCATCGGGAAAGCGAGTTTTATGACTTGCAAGACGAGGCACGCACGCGCTTGTTGGCGACCTATGACCTCGATCCAGCGCAATGGCAGGCGGTGCTGATGACCGCCTCCGGGACGGCGGCGGTCGAAAGCATGGTGGCGGCGCTGGTGCCGGAGCGCGGACGGGTGTTGGTGGTCGAGAACGGTGTCTATGGCGAACGGATCGCGCAAATTTGCGCACGCTATGGCATACCGCACGAGCGCTTGATCGGCTCGTGGATGGTGGCTCCGGATCTCGATGAGATCGCGGCGCGTCTGGCCGCGCCGGATGCACACGAGCGCTTCACGCATCTCGCGGTCGTCCATCACGAGACCACGACCGGACGGCTCAACGATCTGCCGGCATTGAGCCGGCTGTGCCGGCAGGGCAATGTGAAGCTGTTGCTCGATGGGGTGAGCAGCTTCGGTGCGGAAGCCATCGACTTCAGCGATCCCAGCCTCGACGCCGTCGCCGCCACGGCGAACAAGTGCCTGCATGGCGTGCCGGGTGCGGCCTTCGTGATCGCCCGTCGAAGCAGCCTTGCTGCGGCCGCGAGCCGCACCTTTTATCTCGACCTGGGGCGACTTGCGACGCTGCAAGATCAGCGCGGAACGCCGTTCACGCCCGCAGTTCATGCCTACTACGCGCTCGTGGAGGCGCTCAAAGAATTCGCGCAAGAGGGCGGGCGCACAGCGCGTCATGCGCGTTACGCGGCATTGGCATCGCAGGTTCGGACCGGCCTGGCAAAACTCGGTATCCGTTCTTTGCTGCCGAGTGGCGAAAGCTCGGTGGTGCTGTGCGCTTATCATCTGCCCCAGGGGATGAGCTATTCGACGCTCCATGATGCGCTGAAGACCGAGGGCTTTGTGATTTACGCCGGGCAGGGCGATCTGTCGAAGACCTTGTTTCGCATATCGACCATGGGAAATTTGTCGGCGCAGGACATGCAACGACTGATAGCTTGCTTCGCCGGGTTGAGTGCGGGGTAGCGACCGTAGGCGCTGAATGGCGGGGCGTGAAGCATGCTTGTGATTAATGTATTTTAATCAGTCGCTTACCCGAGGCGCACGTGTGCGCACGATCTCGGGCGCGAGATGATGGGAACCTTGGAAGCAGGACGACTTATGGCTGAGCTGAATTCGATAGACGACATCCTCGAGGACCTGCGCCAGGGAAAAATGGCGGTGATCATGGACGATGAGGATCGCGAGAACGAGGGCGATCTGATCATGGCGGCGGATTTCGCGCGGCCCGAGGACGTCAACTTCATGGCGCGCTATGGCCGTGGGCTGATTTGTCTCACGCTGACGCGCGACCGCTGCCGGCAACTGCGTTTGCCGCTCATGGTCAGCGACACCGATGTCAGCCACCGCACCAACTTCACGCTGTCCATCGAGGCTGCCGAGGGAGTCACCACCGGCATTTCCGCGCATGATCGCGCGCACACCGTCAAGACCGCGGTTGCGCCGGATGCGAGGCCGGAGGATCTGCGCCAACCCGGCCATATCTTTCCGCTGATGGCCCAGCCCGGCGGCGTGTTGACGCGCGCCGGACACACCGAGGCGGGATGCGACCTGGCGCGATTGGCCGGCGCGTCGCCCGCGGCCATGATCGTCGAGATCTTGAACGATGACGGGACCATGGCGCGGCGCCCGGACCTGGAGCTGTTCGCCAAGACCCATGGCCTCAAGATCGGCACGATCGCCGATCTGATCCGTTACCGCCTGAAGAACGAACGCTCCGTGGAGCGCATCTACGATGCGCCCGTCGACACCGACTACGGCGGTTTTCGGCTGTGCTGCTACGAGGATCACGTCAACAAGTCGGTGCACATCGCGCTGGTCAAGGGCGATTTGAACTCCGCCCTCCCGCCGCTGGTGCGCGTGCACATCAATCACACGCTGCGCGATGCCGTCGGGGTACGCAACGAGAATCTGGGCTGGCCTTTGCGCGCCGCCATGCGCCGCGTGGCCCGCGAGCCTTCCGGTGTGGTGGTGGTATTGCGTCCGGAGGAATCGCCGCGGGACTTCATGGGCAGCGTGCGGCTCCTGGATGCGAAGCCGGTGCCGCACGGTGCCCGCGCGACGGTGGTGCGCACCTACGGCATCGGCGCGCAGATTCTCAAGGATTTGGGGCTGACGCGGATGCGGGTGTTGAGCGCACCGAAACAGCTGCAGGGCTTGGCCGCGTTCGACCTGGAAGTGACCAGTTACGTGGATGGCGAAGATTGAGCGCCCGACAGCTTATACTTGCGGCGATGCAACGAAAGGATACGACCCGTGCCCCATGATCAGCCCAAGATAACCGAGGCAGAGCTGCTGGCTCGCGATCTGCGCTTCGTGCTGGTGGCGGCACGCTTCAATGAGTTCGTGGTGGAACCCTTGGTGCGCGGCGCACTCGATGCGTTGAAGCGACACGGCGTGTCCGAGAAACAAATCGAGATCGTGCGGGTGCCGGGCGCCTTCGAGCTTCCCATCGTCGTGCGCAAGCTCGCGCAGTCGCAGCGCTACGATGCCATCATCACCCTGGGCGCGGTGATTCGCGGTCAGACGCCGCATTTCGACTATGTTGCGGGGGAGTGCGCCAGCGGCATCTCGCGCATCGCGCTCGAGTTCGGCGTGCCGGTGGCCTTCGGTGTGCTCACCACCGACACGGTGGAGCAGGCGGTCGACCGCGCCGGCGGCAAGGCCGGCAACAAGGGCGCGGATTGCGCGTTGGTGGCCATCGAGATGGCCAACCTGCTGCGCCGTCTGGACACCTAGTGTCCAATCACCGGGCGCGCAGTTTGTCGCGGCGCCTTGCCTTGCAGGCGCTCTATCAGCTGCAGATCAATCCGCTCCCCTGGCAGGACATCGAGCGGCAATTTGCCGCCGATCCCGAGGCGGAGCGGGTCGACAAGGATTACTTCTGCGGCCTGTTTTCCGCCATTGCCGCCGATCGCGAAGCCCTCGATGCGCGACTCGCCATCTTGAGCGAGATTCCACCTGCTGAACTCGACCCGGTGGAACACGCGGTTCTGTGGCTGGGACTGCACGAGTTGACGGCACATCCGGAGCTCCCCTATCGCGTGGCCATCGCGGAGGGCGTGCAGCTCGCCAAGCAGTTCGGCGCGACCGACGCGCACAAGTTCGTCAATGCCGTGCTGGATCGAGCCGCGCAGGAAGCCCGGCCGCACGAGTACGGCCAGCCGGCTTGAGGCCGTGATGATCACGCCGTCCTCCGATCTGGGTGAGTTCGGCCTGATACGCCGCTACTTTCAAGAGCACGAGGCGCAGCGCACCGCGGCACTCCGCGATCAAGGCGGCGTGGTGCTCGGCATCGGCGATGATGCTGCCCTGTTGCGTCTGCCGGAAGGCACCGACTTGGTGGCGGCGGTGGATACCCTGGTGGCAGGCCGGCATTTTCCATCCGGCACGTGCGCGCATTCCATCGGGTACCGGGCGCTGGCGGTGAACTTGAGCGACCTGGCGGCAATGGGAGCCACGCCCGCGTGGGCGACGCTGGCGCTGACGATGCCGGCCGCAGAGGCGCAGTGGCTGCAGGAATTCTGCGCGGGCCTGTTCGATATCGCGCAACAGCACGGCGTACTTCTGGTCGGCGGCGATACGACGCGCGGACCGCTGACGGTGAGCGTGCAGATACTGGGCAGCGTACCGCGCGGCGCTGCACTGCGGCGCGACGGCGCCAAGCCCGGCGATGTCCTCGCGGTGAGCGGCACGCTCGGCGACTCCGGCGCGGGCCTCGCATTCGCGAGCGCCGCGCCCGGCGCCGTTGATCGTCGCGGTGCGCGGGCAGCGGCGGTCGACGCGCTCATCAGGCGCTTCGATTACCCGACGCCACGAGTGCAGTTCGGTATCGCAGCACGGCACCTGGCATCCGCTGCCATGGATGTTTCGGATGGTCTCGTCGGCGATCTGCCGAAATTGGCTGCAGCGAGCGGCGTGCATGCGCACGTGGACGTCGAGCGGCTGCCGCTGTCGGCGGCGCTGCGCGCGACGGTGAGCGAGCCGCAGGCGCGCGAATATGCGCTCGCCGCCGGCGATGACTACGAGTTGTTGCTGGCGGCGTCGCCGGCGAACTATCCGAAGCTCGAGGCCGCTGCGCGCCAATTGAACTTAACGCTGAGCATTATTGGTGAATTGAGCAGTGGTTCTGGTGTGAGCTGGTCCGCGGATGGCGTGGCCTGCATGCCCGCGTCATCAGGCTTCGACCACTTCGGCCAAGCCTCGACTCAAATCACAGTTTAGGTGCAGCCGCCCCAGTATCCTCATCGCCACTTCTTTCACGGCGCCTCACAACGCACGGTAACCCTTGAGCAACAGCCGCTCCACCAGCAACGCAAAAGTCCACAGCGCGCGCGCGTCATCGCCGGAGAAAATCGGCAAGTACGTGATCATCAACGAAGTGGGGCGCGGCAGCACGGGTATCGTCTATCTCTCGCACGATCCTTACTACGGCCGGGACGTCGCGATCAAGGTCTACAACATCGACGCCACCGGCGATGAAAACCGCAAGCGTATCGCGCGCAAGATGTTTCTCTCCGAAGCGCACATGGTCGGCATGCTGCAGCATCCGAACATCCTGCCGATCTACGATGCCGGCGAAGAGAACGGCCATTGCTACATCGTGACCGAACACGTGCACGGCGCACGCACGCTGGCCGCATACTGCAGGCCGGACAATTTGCTGCGCATCGATGATGTCGTGGAGCTGGTCTACAAGGCCGCGCGCGCGCTGCACTATGCGCACAGCCGCGGTGTGATCCATCGTGACATCAAACCCAGCAACATCATGTTGACGCTCGAGAGCGACGTGCGCATCATCGACTTCGGCATCGCGCTGGTGGCGGATTCCGAGATCTCGCGCATCGAGGGCATCGCCGGCAGTCCCTCCTACATGTCGCCCGAGCAGGTGCAGTCGATCGAACTGACCAACCGCTCCGACCTGTATTCACTCGGCGCGGTCATGTACGAACTGCTCACCGGCACCCGGCCGTTCAGGGCGGGCAATCTTCAGAAGCTGCTGCATCAGATCGTGTTCGCGACGCCGCCGCCGATTCACACGCTGCGGCCGGAGATCCCGGAGGAACTCGAGAATGTCACGGCGATGGCGCTGCAGAAGGATCCGGACAAGCGCTACAAGACCGGTCTGGATTTTGCCGCTGAATTGACGCGCGTGCATCAAAAGCTGCGCGCGCAGTACAACCGCATCGATCAGCAGGAGCAGTTCAGCCTGCTGCGCAAGCTGAAATTCTTCCACGAATTCTCGCACGGTGAGATCTGGGAAGTGCTGCGCGCCAGCAGCTGGCAGGACTACGCCGACGAGGAGGAGATCGTCAAGGAAGGCGAGATGGACGATCGCTTCTACATCATCGTGCAGGGACGGGTCAGCGTGCAGCGGCTGGGCAAGGCGCTCGGGTTCATGGAAAACGGCGAGTGCTTCGGCGAAACCAGCTACGTTCGCGGCGCCAAGCGCACGGCGACCATCGTCGCGGCGGGTCCGGTCACGGTCATGAAGGTCAGCTCGACCTTGCTGGAACAGGTTTCTGCCGAGTGCCAGCTACGATTCAATCAGGTGTTTTTGCGCAGTTTGATCGGGCGACTGCAGAGCGCTGAACGGGGGATATCGGCGCAGGGCGCTGCCGCCGCCTCCGCCGGTCCGGCCTCACCGTAGCTGGGTGGGATAGGCTGCAGCGAGGACACGGGGAAGACAGCAGTGCCCTCGCTGCAGCCTATCCCACCCGGCTGACGCGCGGCCGGTCAGCGGCGTCGCGTCGACGGCGAGGCGCACTTCAGTCGCGTTCGCGCTCTTATTGAGCGGCCAAGGATCAGGCCGGGGGTGACAGACCGTCGGGCGGAAACTGCTGCCTTTACGTTGCCGCCCGACGGTCTGTCACCCCACGCTTTCCTTGTCATGCTCAATGAGAGCGTACGCCGAATGATTGTGTATCGACTCGAAGTTCTCCGATTCGACCACATAGGCGCGCACGCGCCGGTCCTTGTTGAGCGCGACCGCGACATCGCGCACCGTGTCCTCGACGAACTTTGGGTTGTCGTAGGCGCGCTCGGTGACGAATTTCTCGTCGGGCCGCTTGAGCATTCCATAAACCTCGCAGGACGCCTCGCGTTCGGCGATGTCGATCAATTCCTCGAGCCACATGTGTTCGGTGAGCCTGGCCGTGATCGTGATGTGCGAGCGTTGATTGTGCGCGCCGTAATCTGAGATCTCCTTCGAGCAGGGGCACAGGCTGGTGGTTGGAACCACGACCTTGAGCCACACCTCGGTCTTGCCCTCGCTGTGCTCGCCGAAAATCGTCGCCTGATAGTTCATCAGGCTCTCGACGCCGGAGACCGGAGCCTTCTTCATGACGAAGTAGGGAAAGTTCATCTCGATGTGACCTGATGTCGCGGCCAACCGCTCGGTCATCTCCGAAAGCATCCGGCCAAAGGATTCGACCGAAATCTCGCGCTCGTGCCGGTTCAGGATCTCGACGAAACGAGACATGTGAGTGCCCTTGAAGTTGTGGGGCAGATTCACGTACATCTTGAAGCTGGCGACGGTGTGCTGCTCGCCGCGCGCCCGGTCCTTGACCCGGACAGGGTGGAAAATGTCCTTGATACCCACCTTGTTGATGGGTATGCGGCGGGAATCGGCATGGCCTTGCACGTCCTCGACGCTGTTGACGGTAGGCTTCTTGACGGGCACGGCGGCGTTCATGGTCCAGTATCCTGAGGCAGCGACAGGCACCGACATGGTACCGAAAGCGCACTTCTCAAGAATTTTAGACTATTCGCTCTGGTTTGGCTGGGACCAGCGGCCCAGGGGTGCGAGGAGCTGTTGAAATTCGCCCGCCCGGGCCCTGAACGCCTGAAAATGGGTTCCCGTCCGGCTAGCCATCGCCCCTCTCAGACTTTTCGTTCGATCACATACGCAGCGAGCCAGGCAAGCACCTCGGCCCGCTCGCCGAGGACAACCAGCCGCTCGCGGGCGCGCGAGTGCAGGTCCCGCGCCCGTGTCTTGGCCGCCTCCAAGCCCATCACACTGGGGTAGGTAGGTTTGGCGCGCGCCGCATCCGCCCCGATGGTCTTGCCCAAGACCTCAAAATTGCCCTCGACGTCCAGAATGTCGTCCTGAATCTGAAAAGCCAACCCGATGTCCTGCGAATAGCCGTCGAGGGCTTCCCATTCGGAGTCGCTGATGGTGGGTGAGCAGGCTGCGGCCATGAGTACGCTGGCCCGGATGAGCGCACCGGTCTTGAGTTGGTGCATCGCCTCGAGTTCCTGCAGTTGCAGGCTACGACCGACCGCCGATAGGTCTATGGCCTGGCCCCCCGCCATGCCTTCGGTGCCGCTGGCATCGGCCAAAATGCGGATCATCTTGATGCGTGCCTCCGGGCTGACGCCATCGGCGCCATCGCGCGCCAGCAGCGAGAACGCCAAAACTTGCAGCGCGTCGCCGGCCAAAATGGCGGTCGCTTCGTCGAAAGCACGGTGCGTGGTGGGTTGACCGCGACGCAGGTCGTCATCGTCCATCGCCGGAAGGTCGTCATGCACCAGCGAGTAGGAATGAATCAGCTCAACGGCGGCCGCGGGCGCGTCCAAGGCTGCCGCCGGGATGCCCAGCGCCTCGCCGGTGCAATACACCAACAGCGGCCGCAAGCGTTTGCCGCCGCCGAGCACGGCATAACGTTGTGCTGCATGCAGGCGCTGCGGGATGCGTTCGGCGCTGGGCAGCACGGAATCCAGCACGGCTTGCACGCGCGATTGATACGCGCGCATCCGCGCCTCCATCGCCGCCGCATTCACGTCGATTTCAGCCAGTTTTGCTTTCTTCGGAGGCGAATTCTTCAACTGCAGGTTCACCTGCCTTTTTCAACAAGATCTCCACTTTCTGCTCGGCATCCTTCAGCGCAGCCTGGCAGGCGCGGGTCAGCATGACCCCGCGCTCGAAGGCGGCCAGAGATTCTTCCAAGGGCAGGTCGCCCTGTTCCAAGCGCTCCACCAGCTCCTCGAGGTCGCGCATGGCCAGTTCGAAGTCCGGCGCGGCGTCTTTTGCTGCTTTTGGGGTGGGCATCCCTAAACGGTACACATGCCCTTCCGCCGGGTCAAACGGCGTGACATATCCAAGTCGTGAGACGCGTCACAGCGGTATGGGTCGCGCTGCGGCCGGTTTTGGGTACCATGATGCGTGAGCAGTCATATGGCAATGCCAATCAAATCAACCGTCGCGCGAGTGCTGATTTGCGCCGCAATATTGGGCGCGGCGGCGTGCAGTCCGCGCAAGATCCCGCCCATGACCGTAGCGGACTTCATGGAGGACCGGGTCAAACTGGATGGCGTGATCATCAAGTGCAATGAAGATCCGGCCCGGGCACACAACGACGCCGACTGCGTGAACGCGCGCATCGCGATAGAACGGCTCGCCAGCCAGAACGAGGCGGCACGCGAGGCCAAGCGGGCTGAGGAGTTCGAGCGCAGCCGCGAGCAGTTGCGTGCGTTGCAGGACAAGCAGCGTGAGGAGCAGGAGGCCAAGACCAAGGTCGATGCCTATCACCTGCCGCTGGTGCCGGTCGAGCCGACGCCGCCGCCCAAAGATCCTCAATCGCCCATCGTCGGTCAGACCAACCAATAAACAGCAGTCGACGCAGCTTTGAAGCTGCTAGGGTGCGCGCCGCTCGACCTGCAGGACCGCGGGAGGTTCGTTGCGCTGGTGACGTGACCAAGCCATGTCGAGACCTTGCTCCAAATTCCGGCAGTAGCGCGTCGGATCGAAGAATGCCGCGCGCGCACTGCTGCTTCGCAGGCGCTCCTTCAAGTCCGCGAGCCTGGGCGCGTTGCGTGCAAGGTCCATGGCGAGACGCTCATACTCGGCCAACGTGTCCACCGCCAGTTCTCCCATGCCGCAGGCTTCGAGGATGCTGGCGGCCACCCGCCCGGCGAAGGTGGTACCGCGCAGCGTGACGATCGGCACGGCAACGCCCACCGCCTCCGCTGTGGTGGTGTGTCCGTTGTAGGGACTGGTGTCGAGAAACACATCCGCCAGTGAAAGCCGCGCGATATGCTCCGCTCGCGTGGCGGTGCGGGGCGCGAAGATGAGCCTCTCCGGATCGATGCCGCGCTTCGCCGCCTCGTTCTGCAAATTGCGCCGCACGAGATCCGTTCCTTCGCGCAGCCACAGAACGCCCTCGGGTACAGCGCCGAGCACCGTCAGCCAGGCTGCGAACAGGCGGGGAGAAATCTTGTAGGGCGCGTGGAAACAACCGTAGACGAATGCATCCGCCGGCAGTCCCGCTGCTGCGCGCGAAGGCACCATCGTCATCTGCGGCACGCCGTCGGTCGGCAGGAATGAATCCGGCAGGTAGATCAGCTGTTCGGCGTAGTGCCGGCGATCCGCTGCCGGCACGACCACGGCGTCGGCGATCATGTAATCGATGTAATTCGTCGCCAGCGTGCCTGGAAACCCCAGCAAGGTGATCTGCACCGGCGCGGGCCGAAAGCTCAACACCCGCGTGCGGCCGCCCGAACTGTGGCCGCCGAGATCTATCGCGATATCGATGCCGAGCTCCATCATTCGCTGTGCGATCGCGCGATCGGACCAGCCGAGCACATTGACGAAATGGTCGAAGCTGCGCTCGAGCCGGCGCCTGAGCTCCGATGCATCATCGGGGCCCGCTGAGAAGCAATAGGTTTCGAAGCGGTCGCGGTCGTGTGCCTCGAAAACGCCGGCGAGCAGCTGGCCGACCGCATGATCGCGGATATCGGATGAGAGGTAGGCGACACGCAGCCTGGTATGCGCTTGCATTGCCGGTCGGGACAGCGGAGGCGCATCGGCCGCGCAGCGATCGGCCGCGTAGATTTGCGCGCACCTACGCTGTGCCGGCAGGGACTCGCTGTACGCCAGGAAAGCGTGCGGAATTTCCGCGCGCGCGCCGCGCCCGATCAGATCGGCGATCGACGCAGCATTCTCGTCGTAGCCGCTCCAGTCGCAGCACTGCAGCTGCGCATGAAAGTGAATGCCGGGCAGGTAGTCGATCGGCGGCGTGGCGGTTCGCAGCGCCTGCAGCCCCGGCAGGGCCTGATCGAATCGGCCCGTTCCTATCAGCGCCATCACCCGGCCTTGTTCCGCGACCGTGTGGCCGGGCTGCAGGGCCAACAGGCGACAAAACGCCGCATGCGAGCTTTCAGCCCGGCCGCGCTGCAAGAACTCGTAGCCAAGCTGCACCAGCATCGGGGCCGCGCCGCCCGGATCGAGCTCGACTGCACGGCCCATCGCGGCGATTGCCGCCGCGTCCGCACCGGTGCGCGCCAGTGCCAGGCCGTGCCCGGCATGGGCATTGGCCAGATCGGGCCGCAGCGCCAATGTTCGTTCGTACATTTTCAGCGCTTCGGCAGGCAGGCCGGCGTGTATGAGCAGTGCGCCGAGTTGCGTGAGCGCCCGCACATCGCCGGGGGCAACTTCAACCGCGCGCTGCGCGGCCACGATCGCGTCATAAAGCTCTGTCATCCGCGCGACTCTAGACCGCAGGATGGGCGAAGTCACGCTCCCGGCGTGCGCAGGTCCCGGGAATTCTCCAGGAGCCACCGCTTGAGCTTCTCCAGACTCAACGCGGGCGAGAACAGCCAGCCTTGCGCCGTGTGACAGCCCATGGCCGCCAGCGCGTCGAATGTCGCACGGTTCTCGACGCCTTCGGCCACCACCTCGAGCTTGAAATGATGCGCCAATTCGATGATGGTGCGGACCAACTGCTGATCGGAAGCGTCGGCGGCCATGTTCAGCACGAATGACTTGTCGATTTTCAGTTCGTCGGCCGGGATCTTCTTGAAGTAGCTGAGCGAGGAGTAACCGGTGCCGAAATCATCGATCGACACCCGCAAACCCATGTCGCGCAACTTCTTCAGGCGCGCGGTTGCCTGTTCGAAATCGGCGATGAGGCCGCCCTCGGTGACCTCGAGCGTGATCTGATGCTGCTTGACGCCCCAGGTGGAAACCGCGGTCCGGATCATGTCCACGAACGTGCGGTCGTGCAGCATGCGGGGAGAGATGTTGACCGCGACCGACAGCCCGCCGCAGTCCGCCGAGGTGCGCAAGGAGTTGCTGAGCGAATACCAGGTCGTGTTTTGAATCAGCCCGGCCTCCTCCGCCAGTGGGATGAACACGTCGGGTGTCGCGACCGGCTTGCCGTCCGTGAACCAGCGCATCAGGGACTCGACGCCTGCCGGTCGGCCGGTGGCCATGCTGACCTTGGGCTGGTAATAAACGGACAGCTCACCGCTTTCCAGCGCATGCGCATACGCCGCACCCAGCGCCCAGGGCTCGAGCAGATCGGAGCGGCATTCGGCGTCGTAAACCACGACGCGCACCGAACGGCTGCGCGAAGCCTCCGCGGCCAGCTGTGCCTGGCGCAGCAGCGCTTCCGGTTCGGTGGCCTGCGACGGGAACAAGGCCACGCCGACGTTCAATTGCGGTTTGATGCCGAGGTCGATGCTGTTGAAGACATCATCTGCGGTGCGCAACAGCTTCTCGCCCGCGAGCACGGCGTGGCCGCTGTTGCGAATGGCGCGCACGATGGCACAAAAGCTGCCTTCACCCAGCCGGATGACGTATCCTGACTTGCCGACAGCCGAATTGAAGCCCTCGAACAATGACTGCAGCAAAGAGGCACTCTCGGCATATCCCAGGCGCGCTTGAAACTTGGATATTGCCGGCAGGTCGATCAGCAAGATGGCGATCGAGGGCGATTCCGCCATGTCCCGTCGCAACGCGAGCAGCGCGGCTTGGTAGTTGGGGGAACCCGCCGGCGACGCCTGAAGCGCGGTGTTCAGAGGAAGAACTCCGTGGGATCGACGCCGTAGGCGCCCGGTTCCAAACCCTGGGTGATCCACAACGCGGGGTTGCCGTTCTCGTTGTCCTTGGTGAACAGCTGCAGGTCGATGGCCGGGAATTCCTCGCGCACTTTCTTGTCCGCGTCGAGGATCAGCATGATCTCGGGCCGCAGGCGGCGGAACCGATTTTGCGCGATCACGATCCCGACCTCGCCGCTGTTCAATTCGACCAGCGTACCGGTGGGGAATACGCCGACGGCCTGGATGAACAG
>Ga0116228_10000947_pt1 | contig 23510 bp, 16 predicted proteins | sample S1TSphfallax_2_FD_89694 | JGI IMG/M metagenome (GOLD analysis project Ga0116228, IMG submission 89694) | Host-associated microbial communities from peat moss isolated from Minnesota, USA - S1T2_Fc - Sphagnum fallax MG | ecosystem: Host-associated > Plants > Peat moss > Unclassified | place...
GGTGACAAGCACCATCCTGCGAACTGAGTTTCTGCTGCAATTCCAGAAGCAACGGGAAGACTCAGCCATACTACTGGCTAGCAACAGACCCCACAACAAAGACCAGACAAAGAAACATAGAAAGAAAGAAAGGGAAAAGAACAAGGGAAGACTAAGAACAAGTGGGCTTACAGGAAGCTCCCCACTTACATGACCCCAAGCAAAATCATTCTGAAAATGCCAAAAGCAGAAATTCCAAACAGGGATTTTTCAGAACATCTGTGCTGGAAAAGCATGCCAAACACCAGGAGCAGGGATCAAGCACTAGAGTTTCACCAAGGTAATTGTACCCACAGACAACTCACACAAGAAGACGAAGATGTGATCAAAATTTTGTCTATATTCTTTTCTCCACTGCCCAAATCACAGCAATGAAACTGGTGACCAGGGTAGTGTTCATACCCATACAAGCACAACCTTACCAAAGATTCTACAGCAATGAGGTTTGTGCAAAGCACACTGGAGCAAACTGTTGGAGCAACCCAAAACGTGTTGAGGAAAAAAGGAAACACTGGTTCCAGTACAGGTGATAGAGCTTCTTCATCTGGACTCTGTGATGATTCTCAAGTCAATATTCTCAAGCACAAGAAGATTTGTGTATAACATCAATCACCGTGAATTGATCAGGAAAGAGGAGCCTGTATGCACATTGTGAAGCAAATTATGGGCGATTGTGTCACGGGATTGTATCGCAGAGGGAGGAACATTTCCTTGCTCTGGAAGCATCTCATCGTCATCAACCTTAAACATGAGCTCTGGATCAAAACCTTCCCGGTGCATTTCACAGACATTGTGGAGCACACAGCATGCCCGTAAGACTGCAGGGAGTTCTTGCAACTTGACCTCTGTTCTCCGCTGCAAGAATCGCCAGCGTCCTTTCAAGCGGCAAAACGCACCTTTAGCTACTTGTAACACATCCCCTACTTTTTCATTGAAAGCATGTTGAGCCCAAGTCAGGTTGTGTTGAACATAAGGAACTAGAAGCCAGTCCAAGAGTGGATAGCCTCGCCCACCCACTACATACATACCCTGAAGCTCTCCACTGTTTCCTTTCTGGAATAATGCAGATTTCTCCAGCACTTGCTCGTCGGCTAAGGATCCAGGCAACCCAACACACACATCCGTGAAAGAGCCATGGATATCCACCATGCCTTGTAAGGTAATGGAATAAGATGTCTTGTGATTGTGCTCTGTGTGTCGCTTGTTATGGTACGATGCAACATTGAATTTAGGAGCAATTATTGGAATGTGAGTTGTGTACAGTGTGCCCAACACATTATGCATTCCTGAACTGGACTCATACTCCTGCATCACTCGTTGAAGCCGCTCTTCTGTTGGCCATTGCACATACTTTGGAAGAAGAACATCATTGATAGCAGCACAGACCTCAAGCACCATCTTGTGGCATGTTGAGATTCCCAGTCCAAAGCGTTTGGACACGAGCCGCAGTGGCTCCCCTGTTGCTAGCCGCCATATGCACACTGCAACTCTTTGCTGTACAGGTATAGCTGCCCTCAGCATTGTGTCTTCTTTGGCCACTGCAACTGCAAGCTGATCACAAATGTGATCAAATGTAACACGAGACATCCGAAAAGCTCGATGAAACTCAATTTCTGGAAACCCTGGATGGTTGCATTGTGTCCACCATGCCTGTGACCTTGTCTTCACCCATAGCCTACGCTGCACACTCTGTTGGGTAGACACAGCTGCTCCAAGAGCAGCTACTGCTACACGAGCTTGACGTAGCCGACAGCTCTCAAGCACTGTGAGATCAGCATACAGGGACTGCAACTGACCATAGTATCGTTGCAGCCATGCTCTACGCCTAGCATGTTGCTGTTGCCATTGCAGGTACGCAAGAGCTTGCTGCCGATCTTCCCGCTGCTGCCGCCTATCTTCTTCCTCGTCTAACAGCAGCAGTAATAGCAATTGCCACTTCCAGTTCTTGCGAATGCGGCCATCACTGCCAGGTGCTGCTGCCATTGTCATTTTATGGCATCACTCTTCTAAAACCCTTTCTGTGTGCACCAACCAGCATGTAGAATGCTAAAACCTGCCCCTCCCCTTCCACCCCACACCAGTCTGAACGCTGCAGGTATTATTCTTATGCACAAAGAAGCATGATACTCTCTCCAAAGCAAGACCCAAGCCTGCAAGAAACAAACATAGCAGGCACTCTGGTGCTCATTCATAACAAGAAAGGGACAAAACAAGCATCTTGCTTCTTGTCCAAACAAACCATCAACAAGAGCAGCTGCTCATCATCATCAACACAACAACTCTCAATTTCATGACACTCTGTTGGGTGACAGAACCTTGACATATGTGTGTGCATGGGTTCTTCTCATTCTTTGATTGTGGCCAGCTAGTCTTCTTGAGCAATAAAGAACTCGGTGAAGTTTTCAGCCATCCCAAAGCTCATTTGCTTGTGCACTCTGTGTGTCCCTGTTTGTGCGTGTGTGCACGAGCGTCTTTCTCCCTCATCAGACAGAAAATTGAAATACAAGAGACATGCGGAAACCATGGCAAACGCGTCATGGAACTGCGACACGCACCCGCGTATGAGGAAGAAAAGAAGAAAAAGAAGCAACTGTCGCTGAAAAAGACATCAAGAACAGTTGTGATCTTCTTGAACCTCGAAGATGTGACCTTCTAAACCCAATCCTCGAAAAAAAACGAAAGCTGAAGAAAAGAGATGACAACAATCAGAAGAAGCGTCCAATTGTTAAGTCTTCATACGTCTGTCTGTGCGTCTGTCTTCCGGCAGTTGCTCACTTGTGGTGTGCCAAGAGGCCAGAAAGAAGTTGGCATGAAAAGCCTTGCAACCCACACGAAAAACCTTGCAACAACCCACACCCATCACGCAGCACAACAGACACAACAGGCTGACCTCCTAACCCTAAAATGGTGCTTCGAGCGAGAGAAGACCTTTTTTGTGCTGTTTTCTTGTTTCTTTTGTTTCCTTGAGCGTCACACTTTGTTGCTGTGTGCATCGGACTCAACTGTAGTTTCTCTTCTGATCTCGCCTGTTGGGTCTTGCTTGGCTGTTGGAGATCAAGTGAACCCTAACCCTAGAATGGTGCTTTGTGTGAGAGAAGACCTGTTGTGTGTTGGTTTCTTATTTCTACTGTTCGCTTGAGCGTCAGAATTTGTTACGGCTGTGTGCTTTTCCATCCTACGCAACCGTTGTTTCTCTTTTGATCTCGCCTGCTGGGTCTTGCTTTGCTGTTGGACATCTCGTGAACCTTTGGGTCTTTTTGTGTTGTTTTCCTTATTTGTATGCTTGTGGGTGGGTGTGGTTTTTTGTGGAGAGACACAGGCGAAGAACAAGAAGAAGAGATGTCCCGGCGATATGATAGCAGGACCACAATCTTCTCGCCGGAGGGGAGGTTGTACCAAGTAGAGTATGCGATGGAAGCGATCAGCAATGCTGGAGCAGCCATAGGTGTGTTAGCGAAAGATGGAGTGGTTTTGGCAGCAGAGAAAAGAGTGACATCCAAGCTTCTTGCCACAACCAAGTCCACAGAGAAGATGTATAAAATCGATGATCATGTAGCAGTAGCAGTAGCAGGCATCATGGCAGATGCCAACATACTCATCAACACTGCCAGATTACAAGCTCAACGCTACACTCTCGCTTACCAGGAGCCCATGCCAGTGGAGCAATTGGTGCAATCTCTCTGCGATACAAAGCAAGGCTATACCCAATTCGGAGGTCTGCGTCCTTTTGGAGTCTCTTTTCTGTTTGCAGGTTATGACAACAACTTCGGTTTCCAGCTTTACATGAGTGATCCTAGTGGGAATTATGGTGGCTGGAAAGCAGGAGCCATAGGTGCAAACAATCAAGCTGCACAATCCATGCTGAAACAGGACTACAAAGATGATATCAGCAGAGAGGAAGCAGTTCAGTTGGCACTCAAGGTCCTTAGTAAAACCATGGACAGCACCACTCTCTCCTCTGAGAAACTGGAGCTTGCTGAAATCAGTCTGAGCCCACTGGGAGATGTCAAGTATCAGGTCTGTTCTGCTGATGATTTGAACAAGTTGCTTGTCAAATTTGGCATCACTCAGCCAACAGAGGAGTCGTAAACTTTCTCTCTCTACCTCACAGATCCAATCAAGGACCTCATATGTGGCAGGATGGAAGAATCAATTCTTCCAGGTTCTGTTCTCTTTCCTTTTGGAAGCTCATCAACCTAAGAGCAGAGTGATTCACCAGTGAAGTGCAGATGGAGACTGAATTCTGGCTGCATCTTTCTAGCAGTGGATCCAGTTTTCCAGCTTCTTTCTGCAAGATTTGCATGTTTGCTGTTTTACATAGAGAAAATTCCTTCAATTGTCAGAGTGACAATATCAGCAGGTATTTTCAGCAGAGTTAGATGATTGTTGTCAGGTTTTTAATGCCAAATGTTTCTCTTTTATTCCTTGAGCTCATCAGTTGGGTGAGCAATAGTATCAATAGTAAAGCACAAAACTTCATTCTTCTTTGTTGGCTATTGACTTGCATGGGGTTGTTCGGTTCTACTTTGTTTTACACCAAAAGTGGGATTTGTCTTTAACCATTCCCTCTTCATTGTTGGACAGACATATATGTTCATGGTATTGCAAGGTCATGACTGCACTCATTTTTGTTTTGTTAGGTTATAGGTTTTGCTTGAACCAACAGAACGATTACATTCAAAGTGTGGTTGGAAAATTTTTACACCATAGGCTTCTTAGATGCTTGCTTGCTTCTACTGGGGAACCACACGAATCCTTTTGATTTAGTTTTGGTTTTGCCAGAACTGACAGAAGAGTTAACCTTCAGACACATTGTTGTGGAGCCTTAGGTTTAGATGCTTGCTTTTGCATGGACATCCACACTGATAAGCATATGTGCAAAACTTCACCTTTAAATTTCAGTTTCTTTGAATTCAAACAAATGTTACTGGAGTCACTAAGTTCATAATTTTCAGACTTTTCTTGTCAAGCTGTTTTGTGCCTCAAAATTAGCTCATGGAACAGTATCAATTTTGGAGACTTTTGATCCCTAAGGAACTCCGTGTTGCAACCAGTGGCTTGGTGAAGGTGGTCAATCAGCAACTGTGAATGAGCAAAGGAGGAAAAGCATCAGCACCCAATCCAATGGTGTCAGTACTGAAGTCAGGAACTGCAGTACAGGGATCAATGCAAGTGGTAGTGTTACCTAATTTGAGTACAAGCTCAGAACTAAAGAGGACTTTAGACCAAGTTAGCCATTATCTGAGATAATTGGTCCTTCGAAAGAATCAACATCATTAGGAACTTTGTAGACCATTGCTAAAACTGATCTAAAATGAATTAGTCCGGGACACCCACAAAGTATCAGACCATCAGCCTCCAGCTTCACCTTTCCACATGAACAACAGTGACTAGCTGACATGAGTCCCTACTCACTTGATAAGCTCCTTATGGTGGGTTCAGATAAGCATATAATCTGTCTGCCCAAAATGTCATGCAAACCATTATACAAAATCTCCATCCTTAATTTCTACTACATTTCTGGAAGCAACTGGAAGACTTGGTTGTTATATTGGCTAGAACTGAAAAGAGACAGCCCTTGAGAGTAGCTAATAAACAAAATCTATAGTACCCTCATCCAAGCTGGAAAAAGCTTATGAGCAGAAGCTTCAAACCTTTCAGTGTGTGCATCACCAGCACGCATATAGACATAAAGAAGCCTGCATAAAAGGTTGTGCATGGGACCTCCTGGACACAGAATACTCTTAAGAGCACACTACTGGTGACTACTTGGAAGCATTATGTCAGCTATAGCCACTAGAATATATATGTGTGTGTGTGTGTGTGTGTGCAAAGAAACTCCACCATAACACTTGACAGTACCCATTATGGCAGTTCCAGCAAAGCCAAACTAATGCAACAAGAATCATCCACAAAGTCTCACCTGCACCATGAGTAGCAGCAACTAGGAACCTGTGATACATGAAGTCTGACTTCTATCTTCAACTTGCATTCCAGAGTCTCCTGCCATGTATAGTTCATGTACTCGATGTACCAATTGACCCCTCCATTAAAATGCCGATGGAAGCTTTCGCAGAACAAACTTAGATTGTGTCTGCAAAGAAAGCACATAAAGAGACAGCAAAGACAAGCAAAATCCATCCCCATAGTTTTGCATCAAGTTAAATGACACTATAACAGCATTTGTAGTACAAGGCAGTAAGAAACGAAAATGATATTAAATGTTGTCATTCTCCCTTAATTGCACATAATAGGCTGAAAAGCCTTACAATGAATCACCTCAAAAGCAAAAAAGCCTCTGCAGGAATACTGAGGCTCATGATTCAGGCTTTTTTAGCAGCCACAACATCCTGGATCAAGTCTGCTGCATGCTGTACTGTTACAATCTGTTCTGCATTATCTTCATCTAGTTGGATCTCAAATTTCTCTTCAAGGGCCATCATGATCTCCACCTGTATCCAGCCCCAATGCATTATGGTTAGAAGGAGGTGGTTCAAATTATGGAGCCAAAGAGTTTCTTCTAAACAGGAAAGAACAACATAGACCAGCTGATCAACAAAGAGCCTACAGCCATACACAGCATACTTATCCACAAAAGTAAATGTCTCTTCATGAGGTAGACCAACATGAAGGTGTAGTCACCAACCAATTTCAAGCAGCAGTTTGCATAAACCATTTAGGTTCTAAAAATACAAATCAACTGGGCAGCCCTGACCATCTGGCATCACTGATAGTGAACAAAATGATAAACAACCTGGACCCACAATCTACTGCACAATTCCAGCAAAAAATGTCACTGATAAAGACCTAGAAACCTTAGGAGTTTTCACCATAATACTCTTACCGTATCAAGGGAGTCAGCCCCAAGATCAGTAAACTTAGAATCAGCTTTCACTTGACCTATGTCAATGGCCAACTGCTCAGCAATCAGTGATGATACAACTTGCAAAGTCTCTGGATCAGCCTGCAGCACAAAGGCACCTTGCGTAAGCCATATTCAACTGGAGCTGCTACAATTGAGAAGTAACATGGTTCCATACATGTGATTTCACATCCCCGAACATCGAAATGTGCACAACATCCTTACTGATATTGTCAGAGTTTCTCTATTCTAAATCTAGAATCAGTTGCACAACATCTGCTCGCAACACTGGCCTCGGCTATCAAAGTTTCACAAAGATTAGAAAGAGAAGCTTTTACTCACGGCCGCAGAGATGCGCAGAGGGCGTCTAGAGGCAACTAGCCTTAGTGCAAGCGCAGTTGGCCTTTTCTTGAGCACTGGAAATGCCTTCATTCCGTTGAAAGTAGCGACACGCTACAACAAAAAAAACCGCAACAACAACACAACAAGATGCAGCTCCTTCTTCTTAGAAAGACGGTAAACAAGCCACCTTTGGACAGACGACACACATCCAAAGAGTATACGAATCCACCGAGATTCGGATCGATCACTACCGAAAAAACCTCCAAAGACGCCACACTTCAAACAAACATTACAGTCATCATCTCCGCTATTCACGACCTTCTGAACAGATGGCACGCTCTCGTATTCTTTGCATTCAATGCATCAAAGAACTAAACTAGATCAATCTCAACTTTTTAAGGCCGCAGAGTTCAGCAAGAAAGTATGCCGCGGCTATACACCTTTTGTGAGTGTTGGAATAAGAGGGGGAAAAAACATGAAAAAGAATCTCGGCCCGAAGAAGAGGGCAGAGGATAGCCATACCAGCGCCGACTTACCAACTGCTGTGGGGCTTGCGTCGGGCATGGAATGCTGACGGCAGCGGCATTCAACGACAGAACGGCCTGAACCGTTGCCATGGTGCAGAGGGGTGAAGAGACCGTCGCCACAAGCACAGCGCGCACCCCAGCGGACGCAGAAGACAGTCTCCGAGCAAAACTGAGGATCAAAACTGCGAAGAGGGAAAAGAATGTCACCTGCGCGCCTCGGGAGACTTATCGGATTCGCTTGCCGCCCTTTTTCTAACAGGTGCAAAAGGGTGGCAGCCGGCATCTTGTGGACGAACCAAACCTTTCTAAGGGAACGCAACTAGGCTTTGGGAACAGCTCTTTTAGGGTTTCTAGGCTTTGGGAATAGGATTTTGTAGGGTTTCCTGGGTTTGGGAACAGCTGCTTTGGGGTTTCTTGGCTTTGGGGAACAGCATTATTAGGGGTTTTTGTTTTAGGGTTTCTTGGCATTTGAACAACATTTTTAGGGTTTTTGGGCTTTGGGAATAGCATGTTGTTAGGGTTTATAAACTTTGAGGAATATCATTTTTCAGACTTTCTAGGATTTGGGAAACATTAGTTTTTAGGTTTCTCTTGTGAGAAAACCATAGGAGCTTTCTACTAGCCTCATGAATTGGGTGAAGGTCCTCATGTTCCTTTTGTATACCTTGAAATGTTTCCACTGAAGCAAAACAAGCACAAATGACATTATACATTATCCTACTATTTTTGGACTACAACATCCTAGCTTTCTACACATGCTCTTTGATGCTAATAATGGAATTGCCAATGTGTATGAAAGAGATGAAGTCCAATCTTTGAAAAAGAGATTCCACATGGAGATTTTGGAACAATGTAACATTTGCATTTTTGTTGCACAAGTTTGAAAAAATATATTGGGAGTCTAATAGGAAGGCCATCAAGAACTAGAACCACGAAGCTTTTGTTACATCCTTCAACACTCCCAATTGATGTGCAATGTACCTTGGGCCAATGTAAAGACAAATTCAACAAAATGAAGGACAAGCACAGTGTTGAAAAGAAAAAAACCACTATCACAAGTTCCACCTTCAAACTAGCTTTAATATGAGAAATTCAATTACTTGTTTGTTGGTACTATTAAATTGGATGGAATGCCCCATGGTGTTGATTAAAGAGTATGCATTACTCATAAAAAGACTAATGTTGGAGTCTTTTTTATGAAGATTAGAGTGTTCTTGAAACTCAAAAGATTTTTACATCTCTTGTGATGCATTTTTGTGCATTTGGAGATGTTGTACCTCCAAGTTGATACGTTAAGGATTAGGCATGCAAATTGCTTAGTGTTTAAGGTCAACATAATAGAAAGTTGGAAAAGAAAAAGATGAAAATGGATGTTGGACCTAATACATTGTTGTTGATGTTATCAAAGAATTTTCTACTAGTGTGAAGGAAATTAAGAAACTCAAGATTGAGATGACTAAAAAAATCAACTCACAAACGTTACAGAGTCAACTGTAAATTATGTATGAGTGTCATATGGTTGGTTTGATATGACTAACTTGATTCATTGATTATATGTAAGATGACATGGCATTATATCAACTAGATTTGTCTATAACCCTATAACCTAAACTTTAGGAAATTTTTTAATTCACACCTTTTTTGGTTAAATTCACACCTTTTCTTCACGCGTCCGATTATATGCAAATTAAATTTGAGTGTGTCTGCCCCACCTCCTTGTAAACAGTACGCACAACGCAATAGGAGATGGAGTTCGCGACGCAGCAAGAGTTAATCGAAAATCTCAGCAACAACTACGAACAAGAAGGAGTGGTCCTCACCATCAAGACAAGCAAGGAGAAACGGGTGGTCATGAAGTGTGACCGAGGCGGGGAGTACATCAACATGCTGAACCTGACGGATGAAACCCGCTAAAGGGAGACGCATACGAGGCGAACTGGCTGTGAGTTTGAGATCGTCTGCTCATCGGTGAAGGGTGTCTGGGCAATCCGTAAAATCTCAAGCAGCCACAACCACGAGCTTGGTGGCAACCTGGCAAACCATGCGGTGAAGTGCCGCTTAAGCGAGTTAGAAAATGCTAAAGTGCAAGCGTTTGGTGGGCAAGGTTTAACACCAAAGGACTTTCTTTGCATCCTCCGTAAGGACTTTGCAAACAACCACTTAACGGCCAAGGAGATCTACAACGAGCTTGTTGATGTTCGAGCAGAGGAGTTAAGAGGCCGCAGACCCATCGAAGCTCTGGTGGAGTTGATCTCCTGCTCTTATTACTTTAGCAAGGTGCGGCTAGTGGAAGGTGTCGTTGACTAGATGTTCTTTATGCATCAGTAGTCATCAGTTAGCATGTGCCAGACGTTCAGCACGGTCTTCCTTCTAGACTGCACATACAAGACCAACAAGTTCAGCATGCCTTTGCTAAACGTGGTTGGCATCACGTCAACCTATGCGACGTTCAACGCTGGCTTCGCCTTCTTACATGCGAAGAATGAGAAAGCGTATGCTTGGGTTCTGGAGCAGTTTGCCAAGGTCATGACTCCAAAAGTCCTTTGCACGAACCGAGAGTTGGCCCTAATGAACAGGATTACACAAGTCTTCCCAGGCTGCCACAACATCCTGTATTGCTAGCACATCAACAAGAACATTCTTGTTAATTTCAAGACACGCTTCTTCGATGTTGAGTGGCAACAATTTATGGAGTGATGGAATATGCTTGTTTCCAGCACGTCAGTCGAACTGTTTGATGCGGCTCTTGGTGTATTCAAGGAGACCTATTCGGGAACCCGTCTAGGTGCCTGGCAATATGTTAACACGACGTGGATGCCTCATAAGGAAAGGTTTGTTGCCTGTTACATTAAAGAATTTCCCCACTTTGGCAATGCCAGTACCTCGAGGGTGGAAGGAAACCACCACATTATCAAATCGTATCTCCGTGTCGGCACTCTTCACCTATTGACGTTAACAAAGCGGTTGGGTCTCATGTTGGCCAATCAACGCGTGGAACTGAATGCTGCGATTGAGAAACAGAAGGTGCATAAGGCACATCGGTTTGGCCATAGCTGCTTCAAGGACTTGATCTACAAGGTCTCTAATTTTGCTCTGGACAAGCTTTTACAACAACTTAAGCACGCTGAAAAGGGGGGCCATGAGGAGCAGCCATGCTTTGCGCGGCTCACAAAACCGTGGGGGCTGCCCTGTCATCATTACATTCACGGCTGTTTAGAAACCGAAACTTCGATTCTCCTGCAAGACATTCATGAATAGTGGTTATTGGAGAGAAACCCCCTCATCCTTCCAAGTGTCAATGTAGCTGCGCCGCCACACGAACTGACATCACCACGAAGTTTATTCATGCAGACGATGATGGCTACCCTATAGCAAGTACTCGATAATGGGAATCCTCGAGTAGGTAGTTTGATTGCCCGCCTCAATCAAGTCGTAGATGCGCCTAATGTTCAAGTTCAAGAGCCCTTGGTTGTGGTCAAGAAACGCAGCAGACCTGAAGGTTTTAAGAACAAGACAAGCACGACCAGAGACAAGTCTCACTTTGAATACGTGGAAAGACACAAGTGTGGGGTCTATGGTCAATCAAGGCACAACTCGAAAACTTGCCCGCAGAAGTAATTGAACTGATAAAGGAACATACTCTTAAAGTTTAATCTACATAAAATCGGTCGCGTGAAGGGTGTGAATTTAAATACTACCTATATTTGGTGTATATGTGTTATTGTTTTTTTATAAATGTTTTTTTTTTCAAGTTGAAATTTTTAATATAGTCACAAAGTTGGAAAATTATTGTTTGTATGCCATGTTAATAGCATGTAAATGCACGTCACTTTGTAAAAAATTGGATTGTGATATAAAAAGTGAGCCACCCTACCTTGCAACCACCTTAATGAGTAAACTTTAGTTAAATATAATGGTGAAACTTAAGTTATACCTAATGACTAAATTTAATGGTTAAACATAATGACTAGGTCAAAACAAAACAAAATAAATAAATAAATAAATAAAGCATTTCCATTTCAATGATTCGACCTTATGCCACTCATATAACTACCATAAAATAACATGAAATTAGGTGAAAATATGTGTCAAGTAGCATTAATTTGTTCTATTAGTTTTATAAGAGTTTAATTCTATATTTAAATGAATTTAAATGAATTTAAAAAATAAATACAAAGTACATTTGAAATTGACCAAAAAATGTGTTCAAACTTACTTTTTGGTTAGAAAGATTAATGAAATTGATATGTAATAAGTTAACAAATGAAGATCAACATATGTTTTAGAGCATCATAAAAAAAATCTATGTCCTTTTTGTAAAAACCTACTTGACACCTACTTGAAACCAAAAGCCCACATTGAATAGTAGACATTAAAAGCTATTTATATTTTCAAAAACCTATTTAAAACCTACTTTTACAATTTGAAACATGAAAATCAATGCACATTAATGTAAACATATATATTTTTAATCATTGAAATGAAAAAATTCAATGTTTTACAATTTTATAATGACTTTTGTTGTTATTTTAAATCTATTTGTTCCAATTTTGACAATGTAATCAAATTGTTCACTTTATCTTGCTTACATCCAATTAAACCTTGGCTAAACATAGTGATTAAATATAGGTTAAACATCATGGCTAAATCTAATGGTTAAACATAATGATTAAAACTTCATTAAACTTAGTGGGTGAATCTAGTGGCTCTATATATAACACCTCATTTTTAGGTTAAACCTAGTGGCCAAATTTAATGGCTTAAATTATAATCAATGCCAAATCTAGTGGTTAAACATAATGCTTAAATTTAGTGGCTACACCTAATGCCTAAACTTAGGTAGCTAAATGGGTGGATAGGTAGGTAAGTAATATGTAAGTAGGTGAATGGGTAAGTAGGTAGGTTGTACAAAGGTGATAATATATAGGTAGTTAGGTAGGTATGTAAATTGTAGGTAGGTGGGTGGGTAATAGGTAAGTAAGTAGTTAGTTATGTAAATAGGTGGGTGAGTAGGTAGGAGGTAGATACATATGGTATCAGACCATGTTGCATTTGATTAAAGATCATTGGCCATTTTGACCAAGGTTGTACAACTTGATTATATGTATTTAATCAAATACCATTATAGTCAAATTGATCGGTCAAAAAATACATGTGTCATTCAAGCCCCTAACCTTAAGTCAAAATGTACATGTCAATTAGTAAAAAATGACAAATTAGTTAATTTCAACCTCTTGAAAAACCATGAATTGTAGTAGTGATAAACTTTGTTTTTCCCATTTACAAGAAACACCAAATGCTTCCAAAAAAGGGCCAAGAAACTTATAACCTTTCTCCCAAATGCTTAACCTTTTTGAGATACAAATCATGATGCCAAAATTGTATTGCATTTATGTTCAAGTTCCTTCCTATTTGTGTACCATTAACATGATCAAACTAAAACATTTTGTCCAAATTGTTCAATTGCATCAAAATATCAGCAAACATGTGTAAGAGAAAATGAAACTAAGATGGTTTCAACTTCTAGTACAAAGTATGTTCCTCCACATGAAATGCCTTCAAGAAAGCAAATGAAGTATACAATCCAAATTTTGTTTCATCAACAATCCTTATGATAATCATTTGACACCATGAATCTATCCAACAACTAGAGGTTCCTGCACTTTTTTTTCCATTAGGTTAGTGAATTCTCTTTGATGAATTCCTACAAGGCATTTTGCAAGTTAAAACATACCAAAGATGGCATGATAGGAATATGTAATAATATTTTTAAAAATTTATTTTGATAGTGGCAAAAATGTGATATTGTTGGATACCCATGTTTGAGGTTAAAAATAAAATAAAATTTAAACATACTTAATGATTCACCTTTAATACATTAAAAGACAAGTTTTGTGAACAAATTTTTTAAAATTTCACAAAATTTGTGTCATAATGAACTTCACCATTTTCCTTTAATTATGGAATTCCTATAAAACCCCAATTTTTCATGTTATTCTCAAATGGTTTGGACATCCCTATTTTGAATTATTTATGACATATATCAATTTTGAAGATAATAAATGGATTCATAATTACAAACCATGAGTATTTAGTGTGTCCATTTACAAGTTGTTTATGTATTGTTACACATGAGGTTAAGCACATTCAAAAGTCCCCCATTTGATCTAAAACATTAATTTTCAAATTTTTAAGAATTGCACCTAACTAGAAAACAATATTTTTGGGTCACTTTTCATGAAATTAATTAATTTTTTACTTGGAACACATTATAATCCATAAGAGTGTAGAAATAATTATTATGTTACATCCATATTGGTCCACTCTAGCTTGTAATCACCCTGTATGTATAGACCTTGTTCAAATATATTGTTCAAGACTACAAGCTCCATTGTAAATTTAACATCTACATCTATTTAAAACTTATTTATAAAAGAAAAAATGTAAAATAATATCATGGCAGTGCAGTAAACATATTACTTTGAACATACATCATATGTAATAGAAGGGGGAAAATGCCTTTTTGGAGTGCAATGTTTATTGATTCTTAACAACTATTGAAAGATCCTAATGAAGTCATGTTAAACCTTGTTTTAACCCTTGTCATTGTCATTGTGGCAAATGGATCCTAGTAAGAATGAAATCCTTCTATACCATATACATAATTTCTCTTGTTCTTCAACTCACATGGGCATAAAATTTACAAATTACTTACAAGGCACTATAAATCCTTTGTGCAACTTAAACTACATAAATAAGCATATGAAAAATCCTCAAAAACCTATGAATCCAATGTATGTTTATAGACTGGTCTATCTTTCACTATCCCATTGTATAATATATTCAAGCTTGTCAAAATCATGTTCATCTTGGCATCTTGAGCATCAAGAATATGTTGCACCAATAGTTGTTATTGTTTTGGAGCTCTTTCCATCTAGTATTGGCCTTAGTAATTATGTGGGTTAGCAATGTCTTGTGAGCTTTCATAGTTGAAAGAGTTACAAAAACTTACAACCAATATTGGTACCCCACTGTGTTGGCACCTCAAAATGTAAACAAGTTGTGCATTTCATGTAGTTTTTAAAAACCCCACTTGCCCTCCCCATTTGTACCATCATAATCATCAACATATTCTTTTATAGTGTTATTTTCACTAGCAAAATTTTCCTCCTTTAAGTTGAATGACCTATAATTAGTTCATCAATTAGGTGTTGAATAGAATTTGTCATTAATGTTAGACGTGCTGTATAGAACATGCCATTAATGTTCTTAGACATGCCTTTTATACTTTGAAACACAAAATTGAGATAAATATGACATTTGTGCATAATGCATGTACAAAAAATTTCCAATTCAAAATGTAAAGCAATAATTGAAAAATCTTATAAACAAACCCATCAATTATATGCATCTACAACTTCACATCTTGAAGCCCATGTTTATGTTTTTATTGATATGCAAATAAGATCAGTATTTTCCCCCTTCCCTTTTTGGGTCATTCGCTACTATTTCCCTACTCTTGAAAACAATGATCTCCAAAGATTCTCATCACAAACAATAGTCAAAAACTCAAAGTAGACATTATCCTTCCATAGTCATGATGGTATCCACTATGTACCAAGTGTAACTTGTGCGTCTCATGAATAATGTGCATTCAAGTTCCTATGCTACTACTTAAGGTTTGAGTAGTCAAAAGGTGAACCCTAGGAAAGAACATGCCTCCATCCGAACTTGGCTAGCATCTTTGCTCCATTTCCAATATATTATTTGGTGGTATGGTGCCAAACCGGCCATGCAAACACAATATTATATTGATAGATATTGATTCTTGTCATTAACAGATAATACAAATTAATTTGACTTTTTGGACTTGTCATTTTTCGATTGCTTGATTTGTGGATGAGTCCAAAATTTAAATTATCAATTTTGTGAGGTGTGTATTTTTTTTTGGGGGCCATTTGGCCTTAGGATGTATGACATTAAAAAAAACTAGTTAGAACCAGCCAAGGTTGTAACAGATGTCTTTTCTCCTCTTTGCCAAATCATCTGCCCTCATTGACAAGGGGTGTGCCTTTTTACACAAGGGGTTGTCCATGATAGTGTTGGGTGGCTTATATTGTTTTTATATTTCAGCTAGGTAAAGACAAATAATTCTTTTCAAAGAATACATTAGTTAAGTTAACATATATAGGTTAAAAATATTGTTTAGACTGGAAGTAAAGGGCAAGGGGTATACAAGCTCTGAAAAATAATTAAACCATGTAATCTAGTAAATGTAAATCACAAACATTTACCTTGTTCATAAGGTAAAGGTTGGGATAAATACCATGTGGGTATAGGTGAGTAAATATTGTAGGATAAATAAATACATTTACACAACTATTGCACATTTCAAAGTGGAGAAGATACTTACTCATGCCCTTTGGCATTGCAAACATAAACGCATGAAATTTCAAACCTTCTATAGATTTTAAAAATAATATAATTGAATGAAACCAATCAATAGCCTTAAAAAAATGCCTTCAAAGCATCTTATAATGCAAAATGCTTGTAAAATCTAAATGGGTTTCAAGAGCATATACAAAGAGTTTTTTTTCAAATTAATTACCATAATTAATAGACACAAAATGCCAAAATAAAAATTTCAATAGATAGTCACCATAATTTAAACAAATTAATCATAACCACATGCATTGCCAAACATGAAAATACATATATGCCATATGATGATTTCAGCGAATACCCTCTTTACTTGCTTGAAAACAACTACCTTCCCCAAGTCATGGAAAACCTTAAAAACTAGTTGAGGAAAGTAAAGACAATAGTCTCTAGTCTTCAACTGTCAGGTAGGGTAATTAAAAAGGTAAACCAAAAGAATAAAAAAATAAAAAATTGGCTATGCTATATATACATATGTGTGTGTGTGTGTGTGTGTGGGTGTATCATGGGAATATCTGGGTAAAATACTTACCACAAAAATTGATTCCATGAAGACTTCTTTGTTTGATCTTGGAGTGAGAATGGTTGAGGGTTTGATTCTCTGGTTGCATCTGATAAAGTCATTTTACACCCAAACACTGGATACAGACTAGTGGCATGCCATTGCACAAGGGCCTTGAAGTTATCTTGTTCAAAGTACACACAAGTACATGACTTTACCACATGGGAAATGACCTTGATTCTTGAGTCCAACCAATCTTCTCACTTACCTACAACCCAAGTCATGCAGCATCCCTGAAGTTGTCAAAGGACAACAAATTCTTCCACAAAAGGGTGTGCATCATCTTCCTATGGAGGTAAAGAGAAAACTAGCACTTTGTTCTCATTCCAATGGCTCACCACTGAAAAGACACAATGTCATATGTAGTCCTTTATTACCCATGTGAAGTTTGTAGATGCTATCAGTCATGGCCCATGGGCCATGGCAGGTCAGGTTTATGTCATATATACATATATATATATATATATATATATATATACATATAGAATATATTGACAAGTTGCATACATATAAGTAACATTTAGTGCGTGCTGTGGGATGAAGCCAGACAAGCAGGCACCCAGTATATATTTGGTCAAGAGTAATTTTATTTTTTTTGTTTTTTTTCTTCCCAGTTTTGTGATTTCCAAAGTTTGGCAAAAAAATTAAAACCATTTCTTTCGTTGAATTTACACTTTACAAACAAAAATTTCCTAAATTTTCCAATTTTTTTTGGGGGAGGAAAGTTCACCGAAAATTAGAATCATTGGTCAACAGGATAGTCTGATATATGTATATATATGAAAAATTAGAATCTAGGGGAAATACAAATTTAGTATTACTAGAATTAAAAGGAAGAAAATAATTCATTGTAATAATTTAGTGCCATAGGAATGGACCCAAAATTATTTAGTGAGATGCAAAATTAAATGCATGAACAGTTTGTCTCATAGTTACAATGAAAACATATCAGCTAGAAAGTTGGAATCCCTCATCTTCATATACATGGAAGAGCATTTTCAACAAATATTTGCACTCAGAAAATTTGTTGATATGATGGGTTATGGCCAGCCAGTGGTGGGTGCAACAATAACATTGTGTGATACCAAAGGCATCTATAGCAAAACATAGCCCACAAAGTTGGTTGCTGCCAAACCTTGGACTAGAAACACAGGGTTCTCTTGGACTTTGATAAATGGTATTTCACAAGTGTTTTCCAAGTTAAGTATGATTCACACCTAGTGCTCATAAGTTCATAGTAAGTCAATGTTAAATTTCTTATATTTTGGGATGCACTCACATATGTAACATTAGTTAGCATTGTCAACAATGTGGTATCTTAGTGGTCAAGGGGTGTTAATTTAGTGTTAAGTGTGTGTGCTACTAGTTAACATTAAATTTAACAAAAAGGATCAAATAATTCAATGTTACACAACATGAAAATGATTGTGGCATCTTGTCTCACGATCCTTCCCATTTACCCAAAAAAGGGAAAGGAAGTGGAGAAAGTGATGATCATTTTTGTTAAAGCATCAATAAAGACTATGACATAGAACATCACACTTGTGTGTGAATGCATAAGTTTTTTTACACAATTAACTTTCATTATTAGTATCACCATATGCCTTTTCTTACAACAAAAACTTAATGGCTATTTTTATGTTAGCCTCTTTTACCATTGATGCTTTAACACTATGTGTGAATCATGCTTTAAACTCATTTATGCTTTACTACATTTAGGGATTGCCATGGCTAAAAGCTTAGGTTATGTTGGAGAAAAAGAAAATATAAATTACACCACATGCCCACTTGGAAGTTGCATGTTCTTTCTTTGGTCATGTGTTCATTGAGAGAAAAAATGAAATGCTAGGTGGAACCGTTCATGTATAGTTCACAAATGATTACACTTGTGGATAGAAAAGAAAGCAAGATGTGTGCACACAGGTCCAAAGTTTGGTGAGTTGAACTTTGAAAGACTCCAATCAAAATTCTTTTTTCTAGCTTGCTAATTCACACCAATTTTTTCAAGTACGCAAACATTGTGCCAAATCCATATACCAAGGAGCTAGTATTTAGAAATTACGTGCATATTATTGCATGCTATGCAAAGATTGTGTAGTCACATACCTCCAAACCATTGGTTGTCAAGAAGACATATTGTGTTATGCCACAACAAGGTTCAACAACACTATTGAATCTAGCCATCATCATTAAGGTCAAAAGAAAAACATGAATGTTTAAAGTTCAAGAAGATCAATTCTTAACTCCTATCAAGAAACAATGAAAATATACATTTCTAACTTTGATTGAAAATGGACAAAAAGATATATTCCTAACTCCAATTGAAAAGGATTAAAATATATATCTTTGAATCCAATTGAAATTCTTAACTACAATCAAAAAAAGATTGAAAGATATATTTTGGACTCCAATTGAGAAAAATTAAAAGATACAATCCTAACTCCCATTCAAAAAATTATGACTCTTTTTGTGGCAATGCCATGTGAATGTTCAATTTTCATTTATGCAATAGCAAGGCCACTTATGTAAGTTGGTCAACAAATGAAAGCGAAATGGTATTTACACATTAATATTAAGGAATGTACTAGTTGTGGACAAGTCCATGTTCAAAAACACACAATGATAAAAATGTTATGAAAACATCTAAAGTAAAAGCCATAGTCATATAGTTTGGAGGTCTTGTAGAGTTCCTTGTTATTGAAATCAAGATCAAACTTCCAAGGAGTAGAAAGAGTGACAATTTGGAAAGAAGAAAATACTATTGATGAAATTTATAAATTTAGTAAGGCATTACCCACACACTACATTTGACTTCCCACACATGTTGGGTACAAATTCTCATATTGCAAGTCATGTACGAAATGTCGATAACATTAACAATTGATGTAATTGATTAACAACCAACTTATTACAATGTTCAACACTAGCAACCAAATGCACAATAATTGTCTCTTGTAGTAGAATAGAGGCCAAAATAAATGACTAGATTAAAAATTGACTTACAAATGTATCACAAAATTTTCAAGTATAGATGAGCAAACTTGAACAATTGCAAAAGTTCCAAAAGCTAGCTTACCCAAATTCTTGAAGGTTATGAACATTGAAGCATAAATTAATGCTAAAAGAAGAATAAGAATTGAAGGGAAAAACCAAAAGCTAGAAATACAAAAGAACTTAGTGACAACGGGAAAGAACACGCAAGAGCACAAGTATGCAAATTCTAGAATACATGCATTCAAGCGTACTCTCTCTTGTTGTCACCAACCACTCCTTACCAATCCCAATGGATCCCATTGGATCATTGGCGAAACTTGCTTGCACGATTGTGTCCAAAGTGCATACTTCACAAACATCCAATATTGTAAGCTAATTGGATCAAAACTGCACACATATTTTAGACACAATCAATGCTCATATTAGAGTTGAAAGACACAATTGCACACAAGACATTCAAGAACAACCATGAAATTTGGATCAATTTCTTATAGTCTCCTGCACTATCAAAAACACAGTCATTTGTCCACATACAGAAAAAATTTCACAACCAATTGCCAAGAGAGACTTGATCATTTAATTACAAACACAGAAAACATTGACGCATTCTGAGGTTGTAAAAATTTCCAAAAAACAAGAGAGAGAGCAAGAGAGAGACAAAGAAAGCCTGAAAAAACCAGAATTGAAGAATACAAGGAACCAATGATGTAGAAGGAGCCAAGCAAGAAGAGAAGAGTGTGACAGGGAAGGGACTTCACAACTCTGACAAGAGAGCAGAAATCAATGTCGTGAACTACAACCCAAGTCATGCAACATCCCTGACGTTGTGAAAGAAAAGGAATTCATCCCACTACAAGGACAAAAACGAGTGCAACTTCCTATGGAGGCAAAGAGCAAAGATTAGGACTTATTCTCGTTCTATTGAGCTCACCACTGAAAAGACACAGTGCCATATACTGATGTGATGTTTGTAGAAGCTATCAGTTATGGGCCATGGCACGTCGGGTTTATGTCTTATTACATGGGCTATTTGCACTCACGTGTAAGTAAGACTAAGTGCGTGATGCACGAGGAAGTGATGAAGCTCGGGGCCTTTCTAGCCTGCTCCTACATTTGTAGATGGGTTTTTCATCAACTAGGGGCCTTAGAAGCTGATAACTTAGAGTTGGTAAATGGGCATCCAGGAATTGTCTCTATACCTTTAACCTTTTCTAAAGGCCCAAAAAGAAGGCATCAAGTACATATTTGGTCAACAGGACAGTCTGACAAAAAACAACTAAACATATGTAGCAGCTAAATGAGAACTTGGAAAACAGAAATTTAGTATAAGTAGAAGGAAGAAAAGAATTCACTGTAATAATTTACTGCCAAAGGAACGGACCCAAAATCATTTAGCATTATACCGTGTTCTCATAAGGACTTTGTCGTTAAATGCATACGCACTTTGTCCTATTACAATGATTGGAATTCCTCATCTTCATAGACATGGAAGAGCATTTTTGTCAAATTTTTACATTGAGAAAATTCGCTGATATGGCAGGGTGATTAGTGATTGGGTACTTACCAGCCAGTGTTAGGTCCAACAACATCTTGTGATTTCAAAGGCATCAACTGCCCCCACAAAACTGGTTCGTGCCAAAACTTGGACCAGAAATACAGGGTTCTCTTGGACTCTGTACTTCAGGATGTGTACTTTGGGGTTCAATCCATACTAAAGTGGGGTTGGACACACACTAGATCCCCTTCCCATGTAAACACCACGAATCTATCTATGTGTAGGTAACACCCAAGGCTGCAGGCATTACTGGTAAGGGCCCACATGAGGCTGAGCCCAGGCAGGCCCAATTTCAGTAATGCCTATGTCTGAGGGTGTCCAAGAGTGTAAAAGTCAACAATTGTTTTTTTCAAATTTTCCAGTGATACTTGCCACAGAAAAGAAAAAACTGATGCCAGGCATTTGAGAATACAGAATGCCTGCAGGTTGGGTGTTTCATTTTTTGAAATGCCCCACACAGTTTCTTCCGCACTATAGTGCAGCCCAACATCATTCCTAAGAGGCAGAATGCCCTAGGGCATGTTCTGTAACATGTACAAGCCTGTTCCTGAAGCCTTTGCTCTTCAGGACAATTGTGCGAGTAGAATTTTGCTCAGTTTTGAGCACTGCATGTTTAGTAGGGGGGGGGGAGGATAATACTTGTAAAGCCCCTTGTCAGGCCCCATTAACAGCTGGAGTTAGCTAATTTCACCAGGCTTTTACTAAAGGCAACCGTCCCCATTTTGGGTATTATGGTTGTAAGTTCCCTACACCTCTGAACGTGTGTAAGGATGTACATTATGGTAGTCAAATATTTCAGCTCTTTCTCTGTCTGATCAAGTGATTGGTGGTGAGTGCAGGCAAAATTGTGCCACATGAAAGAGCCGTTTTTATATTAGTTTTCTGAACCCAAGTTACAGACTCTTGTGTAGGTATGAGGTTGGAATGAAAGCGAGCATCGAATTGTAATGGTAAGTAATAAGAGCATCTCCAGCCAGCAACTGCGAAACCCTTGTGTACCCTAAAATTAGCAGCGTTGATGGAGGGCCTGACCGTCATTTGTAAAGGCGGATCCAAAGTGAAGCCCACCCATCCCGAGCCTCATGGCACATCGCCACTTGAGGGATGTGTTTCCTTGCAACATGGCCGTCTCTGGGAGCTCGTTGATGCAAGCCAGCCAGCACCTTCATCTTTCTGATATTTTGTCTTGAAGCCCATGGCGGCAATTTCTGATCATTTGTTTCTCTTTGGTTTCTTGTCTACAATTTTTTCATCTATGAACTCTCTGATTTTTTTGATTCTATGCTTTTGTTTGTCTTTGATCTTTTTGCCTCTCCAACAAGATGGCACAATGGTGGCAACGACTATTTGATGGGATTGCACAAGCGCTTGAAATATTACACAACATGGTAATTGAATGTGAGCAAAGCAAGATCTTGGAGCTAACCATTGAACAACTGAATGTTCAAATGAGGAAAGGTTTGATGTTTGCAAAATATGTTTAAAGCACAAACGAAACTAAGAACTAACATGCATATTATAATCTAAGGAATGATATGATTGATCATCACTGCACATTGGAAGGATTAAACCATTTTTATTTTTTTTAAATTTCACACAAATTTTGCACATTGTTGTGTTGTGTTTATTTTAGCTTTTTAGTAATGTAATCTAGCTTGTTAAAGCCATGCAATTTTGATCGTGCACTTCTTCCATCGTCTCTGTGGTTGTTGATGGGCTTGCATTAGAAGAAATTTGAAAATCAATGATTGAATTTGCAACTCATTTGTAGTTGTAATGGACACATGAGACTAAAAATAGCTAGTTGCTTTGGACAAGTGCCATAAGATAGTTCACAAAAGACATGACATGGCTATGAAGTTGAATGTAAACCTTATGATTGGGCCACAAATTTTCATCCATTGCCATGCATGATCCTTAGTATGATGTGACTACATTTGGAATAGTTGCATGCTACCAAATGTGCCATTGATGGGTGGTTAGGATTTAGACACATGGTAATTTAAAAAACCAATGGCCATAAAACACATGGCAATTTTCCATTTGTTCAAAAAATATATATTATAATTACAATAATTAAATATTATAATTATAGTAATTAAGTATTATAATTACAATAATTAATTATTATAATTACAATAATTAATTATTATAATTACAATAATTAATTATTATAATTACAATAATTAA
>Ga0116228_10000948_pt1 | contig 23503 bp, 7 predicted proteins | sample S1TSphfallax_2_FD_89694 | JGI IMG/M metagenome (GOLD analysis project Ga0116228, IMG submission 89694) | Host-associated microbial communities from peat moss isolated from Minnesota, USA - S1T2_Fc - Sphagnum fallax MG | ecosystem: Host-associated > Plants > Peat moss > Unclassified | place: USA...
GGGGCTGGGGGTAGTACTTTCATCATCATCACTGAAATCATGCATACACCGAAACTGATTACGAGTGTGGGGTTGCAATGCACATACATAATTTCCATACATATGTGCAACAATCTCTTTGAACGTGTTTTGAGTTATGTTCATATATGGCAGCAGGGTTTAGGGTTTAGAGAGCAATATCAGAGGAACCACACACACATACTGTTCAGTGTGGCAGCATTGTCACTGACTAGGTGGGGGGCTTTGTCCTGTTTGATCCAATGGGTTGAAATGGCCTCTACATTAATGTCAGCTTCTCACAACTAGTTTCCTACATGAAAAGATTTCTCAAAACATAAAAGTCTTTTTGATAATTCCTTTTTTTTGCAGCACCAGCTGGATGAATTTACAATGCAAACTGGGGAATTGGATTTGCAATTTGCATTCATTTCAGAAGGTGAGTATATTAAGTGGCTGAAGGTACTTTACTTACTTATGCAGACAATTTTGGTCCTAAGAATTGACCCAACACTCGAATCTTCTCTTGCTTGTTGCTTTGCAATCAATCAAATGTCATGTTATGATTTTGAAGGACTCTTAAGCATTCTAACTGTCAAGTCATCTAAAATGCCAACTGATTCAAATCTTTCACTGATGCGTAAGTGTGGTTTGAACTTGTAACGTATTTTGCATTTGCATTTGCATTTTGGAGATTCTTTTATGGTGTTTCACAGTTTAGTAGGTATGTCATACCCTAATCCTTGAGTGAAATTTTCAGGCCATCATCTTCTTTGCCAAATAAATTCTACAATTGATTTGACTTTTCTTCATGCAAAACCTTTTTACAGATTTTCCAATGGGTTGAGAGTCCACTACCTACTGCGATTGTTTGGCCCAAGAAGGGATTAAGGATACTACATCAATCTTTGTGTAGAAGCTCAGAGTTAATGATTTTCTCAAAACCCACTTTTCTGCTTGGAGAAAAGTTTTGAAAATCTATCTGTTTTTAGGAAAGCCAAAGAGAAAGGACCATACTTGCAAACAAGTTTGCAATGCATTAATTTCCTTGCCAAAGTCTCTCCATAACTGGCAAAGTTTTGCAAATCTAGGCAAGAGATTTTTGCTCATATTCCAAGAGAGAAAATTGAAAGTTAAGGCTATGAATGAAAAGTCTTCAAACTAGTATATGATTTGGTTAAAGGGTTTTCATGGGTAGCGATTTGTGACAGATGACATCTTTTTGGTTTATGGTCTTTTATTTTATTAGTGTATTAGCGGTGTGTCCTGATTGCTATGTTCTTTCATGACATGTGTTTTTGCACTTATATTTGCTTGGGTTCCCATTCTTCCCTTTTAAATTTAAAAAAAAATTTATATACAGGATTTTTCATCTTTTTCCAATGACTCTAAAGTAACATTGCAAATTAGGAGCTGCTCATTTGCAAAAAGAGTTTAGTTAAAAACATGTATGTTCTCCAAGATGATGCATTGGATGAGAAGCATGCCTCTCAACTTGAAGTTACTCTAAAGAGTCCTGGATTGGAGTTGTAATAGTTAGTACTTTACACCAGTGAGGGATGTGGATCGTGATGGTGGGTGGATTGACTATGACTTCCGGGACGATAAATAATTCTATCAATGACTTGTGAATAATCTAGCAAGCACGCTCATTAAAAATGATGCTAAGTACTTAACCTTTCAACATTCAATTACCTACCTACTTACATCCCACTTCATGAAGTAAAGAGGATGATGCTAAGTACTTAACCTCTCAACATTCAATTACCTACCTACTTACATCCCACTTCATGAAGTAAAAAGGGTGTGAAGGAGGAGTGGAGGAAGGGAAATGGAAGCATGCTTTTGTTCTGGGGGGAGGGAAGTATATTTAGGCTTCTATGTTGGGGAGTGTCTACATGTTCTAATTTGTTTTGATGGTGGGCCAATCAAATTGCTCATTTTGGACCCAAAAAAAAATTTATGTGGGTGCACCCACCACTCTCACTAATTAATAGAAGCGTGAATAAGTACCCCTTCAGTTTAGGGTTTAGAAATCACTTTCAATGCATCCCCACACAACTAATTAGTACAGATAACAATAAAAGTATCCTTAGTAGGTAATAGTTGGCTATTGTGTGAAGGTCCCTGTCTATCTGTATTTGTGTTTGGTGCCCTATTTACTACTACAGGATTGGGTACACATGACAAGCAAACATTTGTCTTGGTACCAATCACTAAGGATTTAGACTTCCTCTTATGCAAGCAAGCAAGCAAGCCAACCCATTCATTCCTTAAATAATCAAAGGTTGCCCTCCTTGCAAGCTAAATGGACTTTCTCATTGGTCGGTGCAGTAACCTAAGCGACCGACTGCTGGTATAGTACATAGTTTGGTACCCAAAGCTAGTTAAGATCACCTAAGTAATAAGTAAGTACTTCCCCCTCCTCCCACAAGAAAATAACTCAAAATTGGACAACAAAAGTGCGGGGAAGAAAGCAACATTGGTAGGTTCTTTGCTTTTAAGTGTGGCAAAACCTTGAGGACGATGGCAATTATACATAAGGGTAGGTGATTATATGTATGTTGATCATGCACCACCACCACCAAATGATACATAACTAACTTAGGTTAAAGTGTCGGGCACTATCTCACACAATCAATAGACAAGAAGTTAAAAACATAACACTCAAAAGATGGTCGAAAACACTCTTTGTAAGATTTGGATGAGTTCTCATGATAACAAAGTGGGGAAAACATATGATGATCACATAGTGATAAACCCCAAAGTTTTATGCAAATTCTAAATCAAAAATTTGTGTTGGGCAGATGGGTGTAAAGAACATGATATTCTTGGAGGTCCCCCCCTCCCAAAACCATTATATTTAGACCAATCCCAACAAGTAATAGAAGCCTAAACTCCCCATGTGACACAAACAACTTAGCTTTTAAATTGGTTCTAGTTAAATAGATGAAAGGGTGGGTGGGTGGATGGATGGGTAAGAAAGATGGATGGGTGGGTAGGTTGGATAGATGGATGGATTAGTGGGTGGGTAGGTAGGTAGGTTGTGGTGCGCATAAAATCACAACCATAAAAACAAGGAAAAAAAGAAGAAGGAAGAGGGTAGATTGGAAGAAAGCCGTTGGCCAATTGTTTTGTTTTGGTTTTGTCGTCAGTGTTGTTGTTGGTGTTGTTGGGTTGTTATGGATTTTGGGAAGCTTGTTGGCATTGATGAGGAAGATAACAGAACTGGGCTTTAAATGCCAAAGGGGCCCTAGATTTCAGCAACTAAATTCTTCTCCTCCTGCCAACAACAAAAAAGGCCAAACTAAGTATGATGTAAAAGCCAATTTAAGCATCATGTGATGGATCACTACCGTTTTGTTGCAGCGTGTCTTTTTTTTGGTCTGCAAATCATTGCACCAGCTGCTTTGCTCTGCTTTTGCTTTCATGGTAGTAGCTATCCTAAGTAACTCTCTTGCTCTCTCATTTTTAGATTAAAAAAAAGGGTTTCTGAATTTTTGATCAAGGAAGAAGGTGGTGTAAAACTTAGCCTTAATTAATATTCATTTCATTTTAAGGGTTTCTGCTTTTTCAATTAAGGATGAAGGACTGCAAAAAAACACTACTCTTAATGTGAATTACCATATTTCAGACAAAAGGGTGCGGGTGCATAACTAGTACCCTTAATGTTCATTATTAGTTTTAGACAACTTAGAGGGTTTATGGTTTCTCAACTAAGGAAGAAGAAGGTGCAAAAAATTACCCTTTCATGTTCATTTATCATTCTTCAGGAATAGGGTTTCTAATTCTGAATCAAGGAAGAAGAGGGTGCAAAACTAACCCTTAAATGGACACATTATCAATTTTAGACAAAAAGGGTTTCTGATTTTTCAATCAAGGAAGAAGATGGTGCAGAAACTACCCTTGTTCATTACATCATTTTCAGACAAAAGGGGGTGTCTGATTCTCTCAGTCAGTTAGGGATGATAGGATGCAAAACTATCCGTGTTCATTATCAATTTTAGACAAATGGGTTTATGATTTTCAACTAGGGAAGATGGTGGGGAAAAAAAAACCTACACCCTTTTTCATTTATCATTTTTAGACAAAAGAATGGGTGTCTCTCATATTCAATCTTTTAGGGAACTTCAAGAGGCTGGTGCCAAAATAAAAACCCTTTCTTTGTTCATGAATTATCAATTGGTTTTGACAAACAGTTTGATGATCAATCAGGGAAAGAGGGGGGAGGGGGTGTTGCAACAATACTTCTACTTCTACTACTACTACTTTTGTTCATTATAGCTGTGGAGGAGACTACCCATCATGATGATAATAGAGGTGTTGACAGAAGAAGAGTGCAATGCAAAGCCTTTATACTCAAGTATTTTCCTTTTGTAATGCTTGTTTGACAGCCAATCTTTGTCTCTGTCTCTCTCAAATTCATTTCCCTAAAGCTGCTGGGCTGCTGGCTGATGATGATCATTCCCATTCCAATTTGCAGGAAACCCATAAATAATTATGTGAACATTGTGAGATAAGTTAGGATATCATGTGAACAAAACCTAAAACCTTTGTAGGGCAATATCGACTTTAACCTCTTCCACCAAGCTGACAGTTCAAATCTAGGTTTTGTTTCACATCTTTTTCTATCAGTGCAAAACACTTTGAGAATGAAATGGATCTATTCTCTTGATTCATACCCAATTTTCTCCACACTTAAAAAAAAGCCAAAACTTCTCTTAGGGATCCAAGCATGTGGGACTTGCTACACACACAAGTGAGGAAGACTCTACACACAATGCTGCTCAATACTGTGCTTGTTGGGTTTATCTTATGCAACATAAGTTGCTTGATTTCACAAGTGCATACTTGGAAGAATTTCCTCTTAATTATATACCTAGTACAAATTCTATGACCCAGCAAGATCAGTGTAAAAATGGGGAACAGAGCTAGAGATAAAAACAGTTCAGAGTTGAGAAGGAAACATACCAGAGGGACCATAAATGTGATTGTAAAATTTATTATTAAAAAACATTCCACAAATGTATGTATGCATGCACAATCAAGCTACACAGAAGAGAAGATAATAATCCTTCTACACCAATTTCACAGAAAAGATCACCCATCACAATTCTTTTGTTAAATTTTGAGTTGCAAAGAGATTAGAACTGTGTGCCATCATCAAGATCATCATCATCATGCATTTAAAAATCCATGAATATGATCATATTCATGAAAGCAAGTAAATTATTTACATCACTATAAGATCACCCAATACAAAACAAAAAACCCATGCAGAGAAGAATCTCTAAAACCCAGAAGCAGGAAGTAAATTGGATTGATGAAGGAAGTTGTTGCAAGGATATATAAAAAAAGTTTTTTTTAATACCAAAACACAAGCAGCAAAAATTACATTAGATTTGTTCAAACTGAAACCACAACAAGAGAAGCATGCAAAACTGTAGAATCTACAAGTAGAACTTTCACTAGCTGCTGAAGAGAGGTCAATCCTCTCCATCTCTCTAGTATCAGCAGAATCAGAAGCAGCAAACAAGTAGCTAGAGCTGGGCAATTACAACAACACCAGAAAGAAACGGACAGTGGATCATGCAGCAGCAACAGCAGGCAGGAGTGGCGGCTTCTTCTGCTGCAACTGCAGCTACTTTCTGTTGTACGAAGCAGGCTGCAGTAGACTGCTGGCGGCGGCGGCGGTAGAAGAAGCTGGGCGTTACGGTCCTGCGTTGAACTGCTGATCAAAAGCACCAGATCGACAATCTGCACGTCATCCTAAGTAGTCTGTCAGGCGTCTCTTGCAACGTTCGGCAGGAAGGAGGACGTTGTGTTGCAGGGAAGTCCGAGACGATCTCTTTGTTACATTAGTGCAGCTAGCCGGAGGTGCTGCCAGGGAGTGTAGAGTCTAATAGTACATCATCAGCAGTAGCAGCTTGCTTGGTCTAGACCAACAAAACTCAAATGCTAATATGATCTGCCTCATCTTCGCGTTTTAGTGCATTTGATTTACAACCGACATCAGTAGTCTTGATCTCCTTGGTCCAGAGCGCTGCACTTGCACTAGGCTGCAGGGAGAATATGCTGAAAGAAAGAAAGAAAGCAAGAAAGAATCTGCCTGCTGCATGAAGAAAGTATAAGCCATGACATAAAAAAGAAAGCTCATTAGTCTCTAGATGCTGATCAAACAGTTTGCATTCCCCTGATCAGACACAGACACACTGGAGAGAGAGACAGAGCCATGAGGAGGAGGCGAATTGAGCTGAGGAATTGGTACAACATGGTTTACTAGGCTTACTGCTAGCATCACCATCCGCAGCGTCATAGGACAGGTGCCTACCTACTTGCTTGCGCTCGCCGCACATACTTGCGTACTTCGCTCTCAAAGAGAAGATGTTGATGATCCTGGGAAGAATATATATATATTTTGTGCATGCAGCGACTTCAGCCTTGCTTGGTGAGCATGGTGTTGATCATCGTTGCTGCATATCAAAGCGGAGCGTGCTGAGGGGAATGAAGCCTGGTCCGAAGCACGAGCTAGCAATCGAGAGAACCCCTTTCTACCTCACGGGGGCGGGGGGGGGTCAAGAGATGGTGAGGAAAAGGAGGATCTGATGATGCGTAACCGAACCTCGGGCCAAGCGGCATTCCTCACAGCACAGCTCAGCAACAAAAGAAACTGCCAAACCATAAAAAGGCCTGACGACGATCACGATCCATTGCAGCAGCAAGCAGGAGGCAGCATGACCTACTTACTGCAACCAAAACCAAAAAAAAAAAAAAAACAGAAAAAGATCGTCCTTTGGGAAGATCATTTTAACGACAAAAAAACCGATGACAAACGAACAACTACTGCAGCACCACGGCTTCACAGCTAGCTTCTTCGACTTCCCGGCTCGCTGGCTGGTTTTGCAACTGGACCTCTCCCCCACAGAAACTTCGCCGCACTGAAAGAAACAACGGTAGCAACTTGCGCACACCTACAAACTCTCAAGGACGACGACGACAACAACCGCAACAACTATTAGCACTGCTGCTGCAGCGGCGCGAGATGCATTCAGTCAGCAGTGGCGAAGGTACTGAAAACCAAACACTCCATCCTATTCACAATAACTCCCTTGCACTTGCTAGCTCTAATGCAGCAGCATCTTAGCTCCAGTGCACAGTACTACACATCATAATAACTCTCTACCTGGCATCATGCCTGCAGCATCCATCTCATAGATCCATCGACAACCCCGGCCGAACATCATGACGTCCTTCCCATGACACCCCTTGGTACCGACCGACAAGGAGAGTTAAGACTAAAACTCAGGTCCCATCAGGTTGTTCTTCTTATACTTCTTCCTTCTCTTCTTCTCCGCTCTGCACCATGTCCAGCAGAAACAGCCTCCCACTCCCGGCCCCCTCTTCTTTCCCACCACTACCCTACAAGCTGCTAGCTTCTGATTGTCCATGAAGCCCCAACTAAGACAAATCCTTTCCTGCATGCTTTCTTCTTCTTCTTTCACTGCTTGATGTAATTCCCCATAACACCATTTCTACAACCTTCCCCTAATATTCCAACAACAACAACTACAAATTACGCACTTACAAGGTTCCCAAAACCCAACCACCACCCCAAACAAAACAAACACACAAACCCAATCAGACAACCTCAAAGATTCTCTCTAGACATTTTTGCAGCTACTTGTAAGTCGGAAGAGGCAGCTTCAATGCTCTAGAGACATGATTCTCAAGGAGTTCTGCTGCTGCTGCATGCATGCATGCATGGGTTTGAGCAAACAAAAGCTCCCAGAGACCGCTTATTGAGCTGATGCCACAACACAACCAACCAACAACAAAAAGATCCAAAAGAAACAAAGAACAACAAGAGCTAGGAACAACAACAAAAACAAGACCTAGAAGAACACCAAAAACAACAAGAGAAGAAGAAGATGAAGGACGACAACAACAACAACAACAACAAGATCTAGAACAAAAACAATAAGAAAGCAAAGAAAGCTTAGGTGTTTTGGAGTATTTGGGAATTTGTTGGTTTGGGTCTAGAGTACATGAAGAGGAGGAAGAAAGGAAGGAAATGGGGCCAATGGTGACAGCAAGTAAGTAGTAGGCTGAGGTAGAATGGCAACCAAAGTGAAGAGGGAAAGGGGAGAGAAGCCAAAGGGGAAGGTGGAGAGATGGGAGACTAGAATGGTGGAAGGGTGGGATTTATACCGCCTAGGTCCTCTCCTTTTCTTACACACTAGACCATAAAACAAACAGAAAAAAAAGAAAAAAAAAAAAGGAAAAGAAGCCCCCATTATAATTGGCCCCAAAAAAGAAAACCATGTTTTTTGTCTTCAATTTTTTTTGGTGATATATAACTGAAATGGAGATTTAGTATGAGTCAAGAATTTAAATTAGCCAAAGTTAGAAATATTTTTTAAACATGTGAATGGATTTTATTCCATACTTTTTTTTGTGGGGTGGGCTGTGGTGGCTGTCATCAACTGAGTAGAAGAACCCTATTATGCAGATACCTATTGTTGTTTGTAGTTTTGCTTTAATTTTCTTGAAATTTTTTTAATCTTCTTCTCTGGGTTATTTTATTTAAGAAGGGAGTTAAAAAATATTATTAACCAATTTTTTTTGGAAAGGAAAAAAAGCAAGTTGGTTCACTAGCCCACCAAGCATTTAAAAAACTTTTGGAATCATGACTAGTAGGGACAACAACACACAGAGTTATTAAATACTTGCTCAATTCCCAAGGAGAACACACACACTTTTCTGCTTCTGGTGCTCTTTTCCACATGCAAGATCCATTAAGCCATTCAAGTAGGATCCTCAAAGTCACTGCACATCATAAAAACAAGTATATCAATATAGACATATGCACATATATATATGTATGTATGTATGTATGTATTATACATACTGTATATATACATGTATGTACATACAGGATTAGGGAAATGTCAGTGGTTACAATGCAGGTAGTAAGTAGGTGAAGCACTTTGGTGGGTACTAGATAGGTAGACTATGCATGTGCATGGTTAGTACATATGGCTAGCCATCGTGGTTAGCTATCAGACAAGAATACGAACAAAGGAAAAGGTGATTCTTTTTCACACCACCATCCATCATGCATGGTGTTCTTTGGTGAGTGTTGTTGGTTCACTTTGGTCACGACATATATGGTAGATGTGCATATGGATGGTTAGTACATACCTAACGACGTTAACCATGTAATAGGGTTAATGATGGTTAGCCTGGTGGTTTAGCTATGGAACAAGAACAATATGAAAGAAGTGTTTCTTGTCCACATGATTCCATCCATCCTGCATGGTGCTCTTTGTTGGTTTGTTCAACCTGGGCCATATGTATCCATCAGTCATGCATTTGCAGGCAAGTTCCTCTCAAAGGTCATGTCCCTAGACTTGAAGCTTTAGATTTACAAATGAATCAATTTGTTTATACTTTTTACACTTGCTTTGTGCTTCACACCAATCTAATCCCATGCAGACCAGGAGGCATTTGGCTGAATTTTCAGGGATTTTGCTTGATGAGATTAGAATCTGCTCCATGAGCTGGTCGTGTATGGTGTTTACCATGGGATCACCCTTTGTACGTATCAAATTATGTAGCATTATTCTTTTTCAGGTTTTCACTGTCTCACAAATCATCATAACAAGTGTGCATTATATATAGTATAACGAGAAGTTGAGTATGATTGTTGACTAGGAAAGTTGCAAGTTGGTTTGAACATGTTTTTGAAAGAGTTTGCAATGGCATTTAATGATATAGCTAATTTCACATTGGATATTGAGCAACAACAACACACATCCTCCTCCTCCTCATCCGTGACATTTGTTACAATTTACAACTCATATCATTAAAACAGAAACCAATTATTAAAACAAATTCGGTGAATAAATCAGATTGAGCATTTTGAATGTCTAGACCTCTTAGTTATGACAGTTGGGTGGCGTCACCTCAGCTACCCAAGAAAGAGAAGATGCATAATAAATTTTTTTAGAGGTCAGAACATAACATGGTTGGCTACGCATGGGCTGATTGCCTCACTTGTCACTGGCCTATACATAGTAATACATGAGACAAAATATTGACAAAATTCCAACTTCCATAAAAAATTATTATATAGCTTAGTAAAAGCAACAAAACCGACCATGCCAAGTAAAATATGCCACACATTGAAGATAAGTTAAAGCTTACAGGTAACGTTCATTTGTCAGATTGACATAAGCACATGGGATTTGGAAGTTTTTGCAAGACTCGGTCATTCATTCATTCATTCACTCTAGTGGGGTTGGATTAAAAGAGGCAACCAAAATAATAAAAGGTGGAGCAAAACTCAACTTCTTGGTGGGATCAAAAGGATTATAAAAACAAGTTGACCACAAACTGCTCAAGTTAAAAGGGGTTTAGTTAGGGTTCTGGATTAAGTTCTGGAACCTTCAACAGAAAAGGGTGGCAAAAGGAAAGGAATAAATTACTTACTGGATAGGTGTACAAAGGTTGGGTTGGTGCAAGCAAAAGATTACCACCCTTGTGAGGATCAGTGTAAAATTTGCTGATCAAACTGTAGGGGGGAAAAGAACCTTTTGCTCTAGAAGAAGTGCACCAAGTTTTTGTTTTTTAAGTGGAGTATTTTTTTCTCTGAAGGTTTTATCCACAGGAGCAAAGTACTTTTGACTCGGCAAATTGCTTCTGTGTTCTTGTTTGCAACGTGGGTGGTAGAGTTTGAACAAAACATCTTGAACCCCACCCCGCACCTCACTCTGTGCCCCCCCCTCCTTACGAGGATGTGGAGCTTGACCCTATTAGCGAGTCGACTTTTTCACACTACTACTTTCTTACTTGTTTTCCATGCTCATCATAGATTATGATACAACTTGAACCCCCCAAAAAACCCTAAATTTGGTTGGTCACATGATGCCATTCCCAACCAATTGATGGGCTCAATCAAGGGTCCACACATGATGCCATTCCTGGGCCACTAGTAAGGGTTTACCTTTTGACGCAGTTTCTTTATTTCAATCAAAGAGTTCTATGCAAAGGAGTAAATAAGGAAGTGAGAGGAAAAGTAGTAACTTCAGAGTTCCGAAGATTCTTAAATTTTTTTTAGTTTGGGATTTGATTTTTTAAATGCCACGAGAAGTTCACCAATTTGAAAGATCTTTTTTCGTCTAGAAACACAGAAGTGGGTGAAATGTAAACAGAGCTGCTCAGCTTGAGAATCCCCCCTCTCAAGTATTGGATTAACATGTGACAAGAAGAACTCTTCTTCTCATGTGTGTTGCATTTACATGTGACAAGAAGAACTCTTCTTCTCATGTGGGTTCCATGTGGGTGAGGTCCACAACAAGCTAGATTTTTCCTTTTTACCCACCCTCTGCACTCTGATCCATTGTAAAAAACCTCTCAAAGGCTTTCATTTCGTGGGAAGAATTGACCTTTGTGCTTCTTTGATAGTTTCACATTTGTGTAAGAGTCTTTAGTAGTACCATGACTACTACTACTACTACTACTACTACTACCCGAGATTGCCACATATTCATGTACCCTTGACCATTTCTCCAATGTTGTAAGTATATCGACATTGCACTGGGCAACTTGCGGGAAACACGGGTGTGCTCTGTAGAATAAAACAAAGCACAGAAATTGTGAAGGGATCGTCTTGAACCTGTAAAGAGTGGCAAGCCAGAGAAGAAGTTATTGAAGAAGGAGTTGTAACGTACTACTTACTGGGTTCTCCAATGGGTACAATTTTTCTTTTCAAAACTCACAAGCTTGAAGTAGATAGATAGATCTGCATAGGGAACTGTGCAACAAGAGGTTTAAAGAAGGCTGTTAAAAAAAATTATGTTTCAATATTTGCCCAATTTGGTTTTCACATCTTCCTTCCTTGATTTGGGTGGTGGGTTTTATTTTGACAAAAGAAGAAGTTCATTCCTTCATCCACAAAATAGTAGTAGTAATAATAATAATAATAAATCCCACTGATAAAAATTATGGTTGTTTGTCATAATAGCAAGAATCACAAATTATGTTCAAAGTTCATAAGATATCTCCCAACTCGTTACAAGCTTTGGACTTGCAACTATGCTAACCCCGTCCCTTTTTTGTTAAGGGGTTGAATTTTTTTACATTTTTTCAACCTGAAAAATATTATTTTGACACACACACAAAAAAAAAAATTGTGAATTTTTTTTTTGGGTACCCTAATTCACCATTTTTTTTTACTACAGGTTCCAGCAGATAGGTAGCCAAAATATAAAAAGATGATTAAACTTTTCTACTTTCATATCTTGTCTTTAACCAAATTTGGCTACATCCTCATGTGGATAATAATCAGAAATTGGCTACATCACATAATTGGGGAGGGAAAAACAAGGGGCGGGGAAAAAAAAAATTTAAAATTATATATATATATATAAACCATGCTTCAGGCCATTGTTTTAGCTGTAGATTTTCCATAAGAAAAAACCCATCTTGATATAACTTGACCTTATTTCATAAAGAAAAAAAAAATCAAAATTTTTTTTGTGCCCATAAGTCAAAATGGTATGTATAGAAATAGTCATGTATAACCATGTAAACGGCCATGTACAAGCATGTGAGCAAAAAGAGAGGAGAGAGAGAGAGAGAATCTTTGTAGCTGACAATCAAGCTTGTTACATCAAAGAAGGAGGAGGATGAACAAGAGGAGGACAATGTAACCACATAAGAAGAGGATAATTTTAAGAACTTGACTCTAAGGGTACACTACACTAGTGTGCATGGGAAGTAAAGTACTACTTACCACCTGGATGTTTTTCTTTGAATGGTGTTTGTAAACAAACGAAGGACGTAATATTAGTGTTAAAAAATATACACAATTTTATACCATGTTGGTCTGAAGAATAGGCTTGTGCCTAGTTTTAGAGGCGAAAAAAAAAAGTGTGGCCAATGAGATTCTTAGAATGGGAGTTGTTTTGAAGTGTTCTCTTGAGTAATAGTAAAATGTTCACTTAAAAAATTGTGTTATAATATTAGCCTAAGTCGGGTTATGTGAATTTGTGAAGTAGAAAAATTATGTTGTCGACGAGATTGTTGAATTGATTTCTTCGAATGTTTTGAAAGTGTTGCCTCAGTGAACTAGTACTTGAATGTTCACTTGCATGCGGTTCATGCAAAAGGACATGAAAAATGTGAGATTTTCACACTTATGAATGGGGGATTGGGAAACAATGGTAGATCATGTTGAATGTGATAAACATTGCTAGAGGCCTGAATAAAGGGTGTTGGTGAAGGTGCTCTTATGAAACTAATTATATGGGTTTTTCCTATAAGGGAGAAACTAGAGGAATACATGATGATTTTGTGGGTTTTTCAGATAAAGGAACGACTTTGGGAACAATGTAGTTTTCATTTGACCTCACATTTTGAGGCATACTCATGAGGTGTTACTAATTTTGAGTTCAGTTTTGGAAACTTCATGCAAGATTTTCTATTTTAATTATTGTTAGTTTGAACTTATTTCATAGCACAAACATCTAACATCTCAAATACACATTGATAACTTAACATCATTACACTTGTGTTTTTCATCCTTTCTGAAAAGGGCCCATTACACATGCATAGAAATAAAGCATTCAAATTGAAAAAAAGCCCAAAGATATTCACACTATTAAAAGAAAGAGACATATTGAACATATTGAACAAGCCTGATGGCATTTGTGTTGCCTTATGTATTCCAAGTGATGAAATTTGATTTGAAAGCAATGTGGCCAAGAAAGGTTGCTCATGAATGTTGTTCATCCATTTCTTCCTGTTTCTAATGAAAAAATCAACTAAACATGCATGTGACATTTGAATCACATAGTAGTAATTCATTTCACTTAATTAATAATATTCATGATCAAGAATATAGATCCATCAATAAACATGGAAATAAGCAATTTTAACAAATTAATTTAAGTTCATAACTTATTCAATAATTGGGTTTCCCTTCCTCACTCATCCATACCCTGAAAACATTTTGTAAACTTTGTGAATTGATTAAAAAAAATTGAAATGAAATATTCATAAATTGAATAATGTTTACTTCAATGTAAAAATTTCCACAAATGATCTCCCATTTTAACTATATACTATTGGTAGAGGATTCAAACTATATTCAATTTCAAATCCTTTGAACATGGCTCAAATGTCGCCCCTTTGTATAATGAAAATCATCAAAATCAAAATGGAAATAATGTTCCATTTGACCAACTTTTTTCTTATCACTCCTCATTTCAAAAAGTTGTAACATTGAAGATGATTAAAAGAAATGGGATCCACAAGTTGGATGTTTGAAATTCTCCCACAAATTGAAGGTCTTAACATGATTTATATGATTTTATTCTTGAAAGCATTGGACAATGCAACAAGCATTATGTTTCAAAAGAACTTAGCATTTTGTATAACTTATAATCTCACTAAACATAAATGGGTACTTGGTAATGTTGCAAAAGTAAACTCTAAAAATTAGAAAATATAATTGGTTATGAGATTCATACCTATGTCAAATGATGGTTTTTAATTCGTAGTTTTATGCCATATATATGTTCAATACTAAGCTAATTATGAATGACCATTATTACAAATGTTCATATGCAATTCACGTTGAAATTAATATTTGAAATCAGTAAATGAAAATCAATTAGTCCTTGAATAAATCTTATATTGCATTTTAAATATTGAATTATGTAAAATCACCTTTTGATATCTACAAACTATGTGAATTCGAATTGTCAATAATATTTGTGCAAGGGTAACAAATTTTAAGCTAGGCACAAAGAACCCTAAACTTTAAGAAATAGATCACCAATTAAGGCCACCATTAAAACTATTCCATATGAAAAATCCACAAATGGCAAGTCTATATATATATCTCAACTATAACTTTCTAGTTGCAAAAGTCATGTGCACTTAATTCAAGAAGACCAAAAACAAAAATTAATTGCAATCATCAAACTCTATGAAATAGATGTTCATGAGACTTGACCTAGAAATATGAAAGGAGTTAAATATTTTTAATTATATGGCATTGTATATTTTAATTTAAATCTCATAATGTCAAGTATGATGCAAACACACACACACATACATATGCCAATGGCCTCATGTTTTGAAGTTTGGGTATGTTCCCATGTTTCTCAAACCTAGGAAATCCCAAAGAAGTTCAAAATTTTGCCTTTTCTTCCACACCCTAAAAAGGATGTCCAATCCAATGGGTCCACTAATGAATGCCAAACAAATAGTGAAAACTGGCACCTGGTGTCAATAAGTTTGTAAGCAAGGCTTAAGAGGGAGGGAGGGAGGGAGGGAGGGAGGTAGGTAGTAAACAATAATTAACATGTAAGTAGGTAATCTTCTCCAGTTGATCTTCCAACCCAAGATCTTGATTGCAAAAGCTACATTAACCTAATTTGATCTTCCAACTCAAGGATTTCAATTACTAAAACAAACATGATGAGTAAGTGAAGACACTACTACCTTAATCTCAAATGGGCTAATAAGTAAGAATCAGCTGAACTAGAAATTTCACACCATGTGAATAATAAACTTAAACCAAGCTTCCCATGTGCTACTACTCTCTCATGTGAGCGGGGGGATGGGTGGAGTCTAGGGTTGGAGTCAGAAAACCTGGCCCCCTTTACCTACCTACCATTTGGAAGGGTGAGCCAATTTAGATGTCAGCCAAGCATGAGATATTGTTAACTCAAGTGTCATGAAGGAAAGAACTAGGGGGGTAAAAGGAGTTGGGCAAGAAGAAGAGGGGTGGGTATATGGTGGTAGTATGAGAACACAAAAGGGTATGTAGAGTTTTTTTTGGGAGAAATATACCCTTTTGTTACCCTTCAATTCCACAAACTTACCCTTAGACTAAGTGTTTTGTACACCACCAAAATTTCACAACCTATGGTAAAATAAAACCCCAAACAAGGGTGTATATATATACCCACTCTTGATTTTACCAAGATTAGGGTAAGGTGAAAGGTATGTTTGACTCCTCAAGGGTAAGGTATGTTAATATATATTCTTATTGGGTTTTATCCTCCGGGTATATATATATATATATACACACACACCCACACACAAACAAACCTCTATATGGGTGTAAAAGAGTACCCTTCTTAACTCTAGTTTGTACCCCTTTGATGTCCCTGGTTTAATTTAGCTGGGCCTTAATTTTCGTGTCACAATCATTGTGAAAGTCATAATAATATGACAAGAATGATCATGAGATAGATGCACACAATTCAAGGTAGCTTGGTGATGTTTTTTCTTAATGGGAAAAATGTGGATTGTGAGTGGTGGGTACACTATTTACTATGTATTATATACTAGTATATACATTAGCTTTTCCCTTTTGTTATGGGTTATTTTTCCAATAGGTTATCAATATAATATTAGATTCCAAAACTTGATATATGTTTTGATATTGATATTGTGTATTGATGTTGAAGAACATATTAGTTGGGTATGACCTGAAGCACTTCCCTTCCTTAAAATACAAGTGTGTACCAAGTATGACTTTTGAAATTTGTTTCAATATTTCCAAAATATGGAGATTTTTCTTCATTTTTAATTAAATTCAAAACATACCCATTTTTTACCTCAATAGAGGGAATATGAATATGAGTACTTGAACCTTACCAATCTACTTTAAACCACAATTTTTGTCTACCTAGACCCCATCTCAAGAGTGAAAAGTTTTTGTGCTAATATCTCTTTACTTGATGGGTAGACCCAATTCAAAAAGAAGTGTATACTTTGACTTGGAGATATATTTAAAATAATATACTTTGCACAACATTGGTCAATACTTTCTGCAAAAATAATCCTTGCACCCAATTCCAAGACCAAACTAGAATGAACATGTAAAATAAAGCCCAAGGCATTGAGCTTTATTGAAATAAGGGCCCATGTGAGACATAGTTTTTAGTGGACCCAATTTTGGTAAAGTTGTTGCCAAGGGCCCTTTATGAATGCAACCACAAGGTTTGATTTATTTTTTTATTCCCATGATAGTTGACAGGTATCACAAGAAAATTAAATAAGAAACAATTTGTTTCATTGGAAATTAAATGCAGACATGAGAGCCAATCAAAGGGTTGGGTTGGAGGGTGTAAATAGTTATGAGGTTTAAAGATTAAGGTAAAATGGTATTAGGGTTGCAAAAGTGTTTAGTAGCCATCTAACAAAATGGTGAGGATAAAATGCATCAAGTTTACACCTTGAGTTTATGTAATTTAGAGCTTTTATGTTACAATGTAGGTAGTATTTACTTTGAGAGGTCAAAATGGATGTGAGATTATTCAAGTGCAAGATGAAATTTCAAGGTTGATCTGTAAAGTGCTTGAAAATCTTGAATGTGTGAACTAGTTGTCTTAGACAATTGGAATCAAGGATGTGAATGCATGTCGCTTTTTAATCACAAGCTTGTAATTTGTAACCAAATGCATTAAATATATGTTGACAAAGAGATTTGAAGGTTCTTTTTGGGGAGTTCATGTAATGTTTATTTTATGCCACAAATTTAAGTTCAAATAATTTCTTATAAAGGAATGGAACTATTTTGTGGGGATTTAATACAATTTTATATACTGGAGGATCCAATTTGACTTCAAAGTTGTGAGTTTAGTTTGGTTTCAATTTTTTCTAAAACCTTTCAACAAAACTTGTTTTTCGTTAATTTGATCATTTGTTTCCATCATTCTTCTAATATATTGTCAAAGATTTGGATTTTTCTAACCATTTTTTTAGCAAAAACAAATTGAACATTGTATCCATTGTCCAATCATATTGATTTTGATGAGAAACATGTATATTTGCCCCAAACCCAACTTTAAGGAGTTAACATAAATAAATTTAATGGCCCATATATGCATGTGATTTTAGTTCAAATTATTATAGATTCAAGCCATGGAAGAAATCTCTATGTATTACCCATGTTTAAAATACTAGCATTCAAATGGGTTGAAACCATGTTGTATTGTTTTTTATTTTGAAAAGAACCTTTGGTTCAAGTTTTGATTTATTTCTATTTTTTGGAAGTGCCTTCAATAACATTTTGAGAGTGGTTCTCAAGACTTATGAAACCTATGGTTTCCATGTTCTCACCACAAAAAAATTGGAGCTTGGTCCAATGTATGGCAAGGTCTAGTTCCATGTACATTACAAACAACAAAAGAGTTTTTATTTTTATGTGACATTAATGTGCTCAACTATTATGCAATGCATTGTTTTCACATAAACATTTAAGGATTTTCTAATTACTACTTTTGTAAATGTCCTATGTGTGTGTACACTTACTTCACTAACTCCCAACTTTCTTCTTGTTTTTGGAACAATTATAAAATAATATATAATAATAAAAAAATCATACAACCATTTTAATGTAACCACTTGCTTAAAACATAAGGCCCAATTCTCATTCTTAATTTTAATTTTAAAACCTATACCTATTTCAAAAGCTTATAAAACCTTTCAAGGTTAAATTCCTATTTTAAGGTAAGGCTAGTTGCAAGGTTTCGCTCTAAACATGGTTTTAACAAAACTAAACCTATCAAATATCTTGAATGTAACAATATTAAATAAAACCTTGTATTAAGGCCTTCAATTGTGTTCCTTTTGTTATTGCATAATTAGACCACATGCAACCCTTTAAACTTTGGGATGGATTGAACCTAAGCAACCAACTAATATCTTGTTTAAATTTGACAATTAGCACAATTGAAACCTTTTCACATGTAACAAAATAGAATGCACATATCACCTGTTGCACATAGAATGACATTGAATTTGATGCAAAATTCACCTTTGCATCTTGTTAAACATTTGGGACCAAATGATTTTAGTCACTCAAGTATAAAATAATGTTTTTATGACAAATGTAATTTTAAAGGCTTTAGTGGTTTGTGACTATGGAAGGTCAACCAACTTTCCAAGTAAAATGAACACCACCACTCATGAATGTGTTTAATAAGATTGTGAAATATTGTTGGATCATTTCAATGAAATGATTACATATTCCCTTTGTTTATATTAAATTATTCTACGTTGAATGTTAAAGCTTATTTTGGTGTCCTTATCATGTTTTAATGATAGCAGTCTTGGAAGTGAATGTTAAGTGTTCAATGTTGAGAGTTCAACTTATTCATCTTAAATTGGATTATTGTTTCCCCATTAAACTATTGCAAAATGTTTTGGGTGTGCATGCCATGGTAGAAGAATGAACATGGATATGTGAAAGAAAATTAAAGATAACATGGGCTTTAGTTTGTGAATTGGGTTTTAAAATTCACCACATGCTTTCAACAAATTTTCAATACATCATTATAGTCAAAACCAAAATGCCCATAAAACAACATTGGTGTAGTCTATGAAAACCTTGACATCTCTTTCATTGCAATAAATGTTTAAAGACTTAAAACATTAAATTACATGACATTGACATTTATAGCATACATTAGGGTGGTGTTGAAATTGGATATATGGTTAATTTAAATTATTTCCAACTCGTTCAAAATTAACTTGTTCGTTATGTAATGCAAATTCTTAAAAACATCAATTGAAACAATCTTGTATACTTCTTCAAGCATGTGAAAATTGGAAGCACTTTGGAACATGAAATGGATAAGGAACTTCAAAAACAAAAATTGGAACAACTTTGGGATTTTTTGAAACATAAGAAGAGTTTTTTAAACGCTAACAAGATCAAACTTGTTAATGCCAAAGTTGTTTCAAAATTATTCCATCACCATTGGACAAAGTGGACATATTGTATTGTCAACATTGGATCTAATGGACAAGAGGAAGTGTCATTGTAGGACAAAGTGGCAGCATAAAGTTGAATGAATAAGATTGGTTAAGAATTTGAATTCATGTTCATTGTGGGAAATCATGAAAGACTTAAGGAAAGAAGTTTTGAATTTGTGATCATGGAAACATACAATAGTTTTGAGAATGAAAATTAGCTCATGATAGGAGTTAGAGAAGAGTTTTGATGGAGAAAAACATTGATACTACATTGTATTTTGTTTCCTATTTTTTATTTTCAATTCTATATCATTTGAATCTATTTTCATATTGTTGCAAATATTGTATTGTTGTAACTACGGATTTTGGAAAGGATTTTGTTTGAGTTTACTTTTTGATTTCTATAGTTGATTCACATTGCAAAATATGAATACTTGCATAATGATGTGTTGAACCTCAATTTTTAAAAAAAAAAAACCAATAATAGAATATTAATATTTTCCAAAACTTTTAAACAAACACGAAAGGAATTGAATTAACAAGTGTTCAATTGATCTGAATTAAATTATAACATAACATTTTAGGTTAATATCAATGTTGGACATGTATCAATGTGGGTATTGTGTAAGCCATAGCTTAATCCATTAAAAATTGTTGTTTTGGAAAACTAAATGAACCTATTTTAAAATTTTAGGTTCAAAGTGATATTCACTTGTCCATACCTTAGTGATGTCCTTTTGAACTTTTTTTGACAACCATTGAAATAATAATAACATCATTCAAGTATTGAAAATGATGGGTTTTAAAAAAAATCATGTAGCTCATTAACTATTTCACACAAATGAGAAATAATTTTTAAAATAAAATAAAAAAGAGCCCAATTGTTAAAACTTAAATCTAATAAGGTCCTTGAAGTACCATATTGTAATTCATTAGATCTATAAAGTCGTTCATAAACCACACTTGTAAAAGATGTTTAAAGTTCCTCAATTGAAACCTATATGTGGGAGTTTTGAGTTCAAAAAGTTGCAAGAGTCAAAACTTAGACAAAATGCACCATTGATCCTTGCCACCACCAAAAATTGCCTTGACTCATCACTTTGCAATCACGCACATGCTCATGCAAGAGTTCATTACCACCTCCTTTCAAACTATCATCCTTGCTTTCATGTATCTCATTAATGACAACATCATTCTTCCAACTTATGTTTATTTAACAAAGACATGGCATCTTTGTTAAATAAACATGTGTTGGAAGAATGATGTTGAATGTACCTTACCATGGACAATGTTTAAAGTTGTCCAACATGACCAACAAGGAACCATGAAAACAATTGTTGAAGTTGGGCATAAAACAACTTTCATTTATCACTTGCATGCACTTTGAGCTTGATGACTTGAATCATTGCTTGGAATCAGTAACCTCATTGCAACAAAAACTATGACATAACTAGGGTTTTAAAAATATCATTTGATTGTTGTGAACATTCAAATTGCCATTAAAATGTTTTCTATAGAATATTATATTTATACCATTTTAATTTTTGTGTGTTAGTTTCTTTCTTGAAGTCTTAGGGTTCTTCAACTTGGCCCAACCAAATTCATTGGGGGTTAACTTAGGTAGAATTAAGCGGGGTTAAGGTTTGGGCTTCAAACTTCCAACTTTTGACTATAAACTCTAACTCTAATCCTATGAGGTTCATCCCATGAAATGAGCCCTTGTCCTAAATATAGCCTTAACAAACCCTAGTTCTAGTCATAAGCATAGCCTTAGCCAAACAACTTTTATAGCCCTCTAGCATTAACCCTATAGCCCATAGCTCATCCCAAAATAGTTGCCCTAGCTTAGAACATTAAACCCATGGGTTCATCAAAGTGGAGACTAACATGAACAAGAAACCAAGTTGATAAATACGACTTTTTGGGTTTTTTTGGGTTCATCCCTTGTTTAGGGTGTTCACTACCAGATTGGGGGATTTGAAGGAGGATCACAAAGTAGGCATGACACAGAAAATCGGGTATAAACCATAAACTATAATACCCATTTAGGTAGGTCGGTGAATACTAAACCCTACACCGAAGAATAGTGCTTTAGGGTTATCTTGAAGCTCTTCAGGGGTTAGGGTTTGGGTAGAGCCTGTAAGGTTGGTGAGTTGTGAGTACCAAACATTGAAAACTGATCTGAAATGCAACTTAATCCGAAAGAGATGGTGTGATGGAAAAAGTTGTGGTCCCAACAATGACCAACATGGTAATTTCAGATACCCGTACAAAGAGTCCTAGAGACTGTAACATTTAGTGTCTGATGGGCCATGGTCTTATTATTATATTATGTACAAAATACTAGTGCCTGAATGCAACTCTGGCTTACATTTGGCTGCGAGAATCTCTTAGGAGGCTTTTTCTTATAAAAATATTTAAAAATATTAAAAATATTGAAACTATTGCTTTGGGGTGTTCATAATGTTGAGGGTTTGCCAACTTAAATAATAAAAATAACTTGTTTATTTTAAAACCCAATTGCAAATTGTTGCAAGCTTGCTGAGTAGTGTTATAAATTGGCTCCACTTCGCCAAAGCTCCTTATTCTGAGAGAACCTGTGACTGAGGGTTTACCTTACACTACAAACAAACTAGTGACGGGCAATGTCAAACTACAATACATATCACAGAAGTTTACATGAAAATAGATGAAACCACATATTTGATCTCTCGCATGTGTCATTAGTTAAGTGCCTAGAGTCGAAGGAAAAAATCATATTCTGTTGGTATGATTAAAATTTAACATAAAATTTCCTCTATTTAAAACCAAAACCAAAAAGAAAAATTGGATATACAAACAAAAAAAATAAATTATACATACAATAAAATAAGACGAAAAAAATTAGCAACAAGGGATGAATAATTCATCCAACTTTGTCGCATAGTGTGGTATCTTTCTCAAGAAACCACAAAGAGAGAGAGAGAGAGAGACACACACACACACACACACATTCCCAGAGCCCTGGGACTGAATAGGTAGGTACCTAATGAATGTTAGAAAAAGGTTGAAGAAGACCAGATCTCTCTTAGCCTAGGTTAGCTCAAATGGGTTGGTTGTCCATGAGCTCAAAGATCCATTTCCGTCCCCTAAACAAAATCCAACTCCTGACACCAACAATAGCAACAACAACAAAAGATTAGGAACACTCTTCTTGGAACAACCTTTTCCATATAAAATGCAAGTAAGGATGAGGGGGCCACTCTTGGGCAATTATGTAATTTTGTTATAACCAAACCCTATGGTTCTGGGTTTTCCACCAAAAAAAATAAAAATAAAATCAAAATCAAAAATTAAAGGAACCCACACACCAGTTCCAGATTTATACCCAGCCTTTTTATTATATCTGTCGGTTATTTTGTGTGGAAAAAGAGAGAACCGTGCACTACTACTACTACTACACTGGTGGGGACCATCATTGGCTCAGAAAGGCCATGGCACGTTACAGTGAAAAGCATACATAGAAAATGAACAATTGTTTGTATTGCACGCAGAGAGAGAGAGAGAGAGAGAGAGAGAATGGATTGCCAAGCTCAACTACCCATGTTACAAGATCCATGTTGTAGATCTATATGTCCCCCTGCATCATCAGTCCTTTACTGAAGGAGAGAGAAAAAAGAAGGAGACAGACAGACTCCTGACAAATGACAAATTCTTCTTCTTCTTCTTCTTCTTCCAACTTCCA